>ERZ1026884.151-NODE-151-length-49025-cov-10.549418_pt1 | contig 49025 bp, 70 predicted proteins | sample MGYA00380172_ERZ1026884 | MGnify/ENA primary metagenome ERZ1026884 (study PRJEB33269, sample SAMEA4719808) | human gut metagenome | biome: human-associated habitat; feature: organic feature; material: feces | place: Cameroon | collected 2013-10 ... | reverse complement strand
ATTTGATTGATTCCATCAAAGTTGATTTTATCATTTGAATCGCTTGTATCGTTTGAATCATCTTTTTTCGGATTGCTCAACTCATCCAAATATTGTGATACTAATGATTTAAAATCATCCCAACCTTCATCAAGAATCTTGTGTGGGCAATATTTATAATTACCACTTGTCATCTTGTAATCTTGATGTTTCTTTAAATGGTCGATATTCCATCCATATTTATATAATAATTCAGCTGCTAATCTTGCTCCATTGTCTCGAGCTTTCTTCCATTCTTCCTCAGAATCCGTGTCATTATCCTTGGCAATTTCGATGTGGATACCTGTTCTATTACCTAGTCCATACGCTCCATCCCCTGTTGCAAATGCATTTCGATTTAAAGGTAAAGACTGAATAATATCCTTGTCATCAACAGAGAAATGCCATGACTTGTATTCTTTCGAGTTGTGTAGTGCTCTGTTCAAGGCTTTAGCTGTTCCGTTTGGTGTTGCAGCATTGTGGATTACGATGTCTTTTAGATTGATTAGATATGGACATTTATATGGATATAAGTCTTTGTCGATTAGATCAACAGTAACTCCATCGTGTTCAAAAACTACGTCAGCTTTGTCCTTACCTTCGTAATCTCCCTCATTAACAGAGGTAAAACCATTTGTATTTTCTGCTGGTTTTGAAGGCGTTGAAGGTTTTTCTGATGGCGTTGTTGTAGGTTTCGAGTCATCTGGTGCAGAGAATTTTGCCCACGGTTGAGACTTGTCTTCGGTTGCAAAAACTGCCACAAAGACTTTTCTATCGCTCTCTTTATAAACCACATAACGATGACCGTTTCCAACGTATTTCCAATAATAACGAACACTATCACCAGTATTATATGTTTTGTATACATTGCCAGTTGGTGAGTCGTAACGTGCTCTAATACCATCTACAGTGAACGTAGCAACACCATCTTCTTGAGTCAGGCTAATTGTATCACTTGGCTTAGAATCATCTTCTGTCGCACTGAAAGTGGCCCATAAATCTTTGCCTTGGATTTCTGAGTTTGATACCGCCATAAATTGAGTCTTATCTTTGCTCACAACCCATCTGTGACCATTCGCAACAACTTTATAATAATATTCAAATTGGAATCCTTTGCCAACACGTTTCAATACATTTCCGGTCGGACTACCTTCACGAATTGCGACTGAGTCGACAGTAAGTGTGGCCACTGCGTGTTCTGCAACTAGATTCGCTGCATTGAATACCGTAATGCCTGAACCGGCTGTTGGATTACTGTAGCCTTTAAAATGTAGTACACCACAAGATCCATTGTATGTTAGCGTTTGGATGCTCGCAGGAGCTTGACTGTAAGCTTGATTCATTCCTAAGAATTGGCCGGTTCCGTTTCCATTGTCTTTGATCAACATAGCTACATGGCCATAATAGACCCCTTCCCACCAACCATACACAGAATCCCAGATGAACCAGTCACCAGGATGGCCAACTTGTTCAAAATTGAAATATTGATCATATCCTAAGGCAATTCTGCGGTACCAGATTTCTCTAGCACCGCCACTGCCTCCTATTGCTCTTCCTGGATCAGGATAACCAGCTTTCTTTAGGAATTCTTTATACAATGTTACACACTGATTGTAATTGTTTCCTAAATTCGAAGATTTCCCTAGCCATTCATTTTTAAAATCATCTTTAGAGAAGTAATTCATATATTATCCTCCTAATTTTTATCTAACAAAAATTCTTGGATCTCATCACGAATCTCGGCCAGCTTATCCTGGCCACTATCGGCTAACTGGTTATTGATGATAGCCAGTTCTGCTTTTAATGTCAGATTACCACGCATTTTGTCCGCCTCAAGCCTTTGATCATGCTCAGATAACATCTGCGAGTGTTTGCTTAGTTCCGCTTTGATGCCTTCCTGGGCAATCAATAATGTTTCGATAGACTTGATTCTTTCATTGTCGCGCTTCAACCATTCTTCATGTCTTCTGACTGTTTCTTTTAGATCGTCATTCGGCTTTTTGAAATCTTTCCAAACTTTCCAAGCTCCGCCTATCGTGATGATTGCTCCACAAAACAATAAGAATTGTCGACCTGCAATAATCAATTCCTTCATTGTAGGCCACCGACTTAATTTTCTTTCGTTGTATCTACTTCAGGAAGTCCGGCCAATGATGTCAATAATGACAAAATTCCAGCCAACGCAGTGCTTGAAACTACAACTTTAACATCCACTTGTTCCATCATTTGTGACGTTCCAATCATTGCGATTGCAGTCTGACACATTGTTTTTAAGCAGCGTGTGCATGCTGCACTCCACCATTTAGCATTTTTTAATTGTTCCATATCTATCTCTCCTTACTAACTCCATAGTTATCAACAATGTGCCAGTCATCACATGCACAATTGCTGATTGTATAAACGATATCGTCTGAATCCGTTAATTTAAAATCAGTACCATCTTTTGTATGGATCATGATGATTCCATCAACGATATGCCAATATCCACTCCAGTGACTACGGGCAACCTTGTGACCACGAGTCATCGAAATAAATGCAGATGCAAAATTCATATACAATTCCTCCTTTCTATTTAGATACAAAAAAAAGACTGCTTGAACGAGCTAAGATGCAGTCTAGTGTACCATGTGTGAGTTTATCGACTTCACAAGGTCGATTTTTTTAAAGTTTAGTTACGTTTAACATCACATAACCATCTTTGAATCCATCGTTAGTTGTGATACTTCTAATTTGTGTCATTCTGAATAAACCTGTATCAGTTTCTTTTTCTTCATCTAAAGACACTTGCTTAAAAAGTACATAATCTTGTTCATTGATTTGCCTATCAGTCAAATCAAGAATAATAAAATCGTGTTCTTGAAAAAAGTTCCATAATTTAGTATTTAAATTAATTTCATGTGTTTTTACCATATTTTCCTCCTATTTTGTTCTTTTCCAAAAATATACTGTGATATAAGGTTGGACAGTGCTCGATTTGCTAGTCGTTCCTGTAGATGAGCGTGCACTTGCATAACTGTTGCTAATGTCTTTAAAACCATATTCAATACTCTTATTTATTTTTTGTGTAGTACCGTACCCTGTATCATTTACGGCTTCCGCCCAACCACTGTCATCAGCTAATTTAGCAACCATTATGGCTTTAGTTTCAATTCCATTCGTAACAGCTCCGTACATTATCGTATAACCTACTTGAACTGCATGATAATGCTTATATTCACCACCAGTTGAATTAGCAGTAAACGTCTGGCTATCTGTTCCATCATCACCAGTACCTTCACCAATTAATGTACGCCCTTGGCCAAATCGTTCCCAAGTACCACCTAGGAATGTACCAGGATTGACATTGTTGTAAGTGATGTAAACTGAACCTACTGGATACATTGCACTCTTAATTGAGCTTACCAATTTATCCAAATCACAATACATAACATTGCCACCATCATTAACTAATAGCTTAGTTGAGGACGTGCTTTCTTTAACAGAATTAATTGCTAGATTGCCATTGATTGTTAAAGTATTCGCACTGTTACCATCTTGACCGAAGAAAGTTAACGACTTACCATCTTTACCAAAGTTTATCAATGTGTAAGTTGACGTTACAGTTACGATTTGCCAAGAATAATCACTCATGAAAGAGTCCTTAACACCAAATGCAATTTCATATGTATCAGTTGTTGAAGTAAATAAATTGCCTGCTTTGTAATCTTGTGTAAGTGTATAATTGTTATCCCATGAATTTATCTTAGTCCATGTTGTAGCTCCACTTTTTCGATATTGAATATAGAATGAAGTTACATTCTTACTGTTTAAACTTGTAAAGCCTACACTGAAGTGCAATAAGGCATAAGTGCCATTTACTTCATCAACCACATAACTAGAATTAGCACGCTTTGCACTTACGTTTGTTAAGCTAGGCGAATTATACTCAACTACACTTACTGAACCACTCTTAGTAGCAGTTCTACCACGAGAATCTGTAACTGTGACTGTATACGATAATGTACCGCTACTTTTCACGACTCCAGTAGTAAAAGAACTTCCAGCGTATGTCTGTCCTTCAAATTTGGTTGATACAGATGTAACAGTCGAGCCTTGTGCACCACTATATGTAATCGCATAGTTCAACCTAGATTGTGACTGAACTATCTGCCCAATTCCTGCACATACTGAATTTGCATCGGTTACTTTGATACTATCAATTGAAGGAACTACACTGCTTCTGACTTTAACAGTTGCATTTACTGATTTTGAACCGACCGAAGTTGAACCACTGAATGTTTCTAATGTAAATGTAGCAATTCCGCTTGTCGAATTAGGTAAGTCCTTTTCCCATGCAGTAGGAATGGTATAAGAAAAAGTGGGTGTTAATGTCCCACTTATCGTTGTTAATTCACTTGTTTTTCCGTTCCATGTTGCGTATATTTTATGCGAAAAGTCCTTTGAAGCACTAGAACCACTAATGTTAATGGTGTTACCACATTCAATGCTAGGACTATCAATAGAAGGACTAGTAGCACGCGGTATTGTTGTTAAAGATAAACTACCACTGCAAGAACCACTTCTGGGCGAATAACCACCTGCCTCATTACAACTAAATGATGCACTAGCAGATATTGATTTTGAGCCATCTGCATTATGTGATACAGTAGTTGTTCCATTTGCTACCCATACAGTTTGACCCTTGCCAACTGTAGGTGTATGCACTGCGTTGTGCACTTGAGCTCCATTAACATTAACTACATACGTTTCTGACAACCCATAGTGACTATGATATGCAGTATTTGAACGGATACCAACCGTCCATGCAATTTGAGATGTATTATTTTCGATTGAATAAGATTTTTCAGAAACATCCAACAATAACGAATACTTGTCAGTCTGTCCTGTGCCTATTCCTATGCTTCCACTAAACTGTGCCATTCAATCACCTACCTTATCTTTTTAAAGTCCAATGAGCCATTAGCTCTTGGTACAAATCCAAAGTTACCGACTTTCAACGACTCTGTAAATTGACCGTCTGTAATGTACATGGTCTTATCATTGATATAAGTTACTTTTTCAGTATCTTTTAAAATTGCCCATTCCTGATTCGTAATTTGAGTTTTAAATGTGCTATCCGATTTACCTAAAGTTAATGCATCATTATCAAAGCTCATGTAACTATTCACGTTATCTGTTGTATGCTTTAATCCATCAACACGACCATTTACATTGTCGATTTGACCACTCATCTCATTCTTAGCATCAGCTACCGATTGATTGATCGACCACGTGAAGTCTTTTTTCGTCTGAATGAACTGAGTTGATACAGTATTTTGATAATGCTCAAATGCAGAATTTGATACATAAGTTTCACTAACCTTTGAAGTAATTTCATTTGCCTTAGTCTCAATCGCAGATTGTCGCTCAGTACGTTCTTCATTTACAGCTTCCCATGAACTATCACATACAGGTGTGGTATAAACTGTTGATGTTGGATTCTTATAAGTAACTTTATATCTAGTCCATAAGTATTTACCATTTGACCATGTAGGCATTGATTCAACCCATGAGCCTCCAGTTTGTTCAGTTTTGGAATCACTCATATAATACTGTTGCGTCATACTAGCAACACTAGTTCCCGCTGCTCCTTGAGGGCCTGTTGCACCATCATTTACTCTAGTTAATGTAATTAAAGCAACGGCTTTAACTGTCATATCTATCCCTCCAATTGAGCACTAAATGTAGCTTTGTTCGAAACATCACCAGCACCGATTGTATAAGTCGAACCTGTTGCTACTGCAGTAGTTCCTCCATCTTTATACCATTTGATAGTTCCTAAACTAGGTAAAGCAGAGCCGGTCACTTCAACTCCGCCTTTATAAACGTGAGCAGTTAAAGTTGTAGCAATGGCAGTGTTCTTGAAGATCGTTCCACCACTTGAAGTGATTGCCATTGTGATAGCGTCCTTACCATTTGTTCCATTGATTCCATTTGTACCCTTGTAAGATACAGAAAATGATTCAGTAGACTTCCCGTCTGAATAATTTACTACTGTCTTAGTCCATAGATATTGACCGTTCGCAACATTAGGAACCGTAAGGCTCCAAGTTCCTGTTGGAGGAGTAGTGCCACTTGTGCCTGCTTGATATGTAACTGATGTTGAACTTACAGTAACGCTTGTACCGTTTGAACCATTTGTACCATTTGTACCTTTATAAGAAACTGAGTAGGCTTCAGTAGACTTTCCATCTGAATATTTTACTACTGTCTTTGTCCATAAGAACTGTCCATTTGCTACATTAGGTACTTCGGCTTTCCATTCTCCAGTTGGCTTAGTAGTGCCACTTGTACCAACCTGGTATGTAACTGATGTTGAACTTACAGTAACACTTGTACCATTCTGCCCTGTCTGACCCTTGAATGCAATTGAGTAACTAAAAATCTTGTTAATAGTGATGTCACCATCGACAACGATAGGAATAGTGATAGTACCACTCTTAGTTAATGCAGATGTTGCAGTGATAGTGATCGTTGGCATTGGTGTCTTACCATCAGAAACTGCTGAAATTCCTGTAGGGCATGTAATAGTTCCTACCGTACATGGAACCTGTTCACTACCACATAATGCCATCACCTGTGTAGTAGTTGTCTGTGTACCATTTACAGAACTAGTAGTGCCTAAGAATGTATAACTATCATTTGTTAAAACAACGGAATATCCATCCGTTAAGTCGATTACGTCAATTTGATTTACAGCCTTAATTGTCATATTTTATTTCCTCCTAAATATTTAATTCGCAGTTAAATACTGCTTTGAATTTTATGTCTTTTGCTGCGATTGTAAAAATAAAACCATTGTCATTCAATCTAGGATCATCCAATGGTATTTTTGTAAAATCTTTTTCACCATGTTTTTTAATAAGCCATTGCAAATATGAATTTTCTCCGAATATTTCTTTGAGTTTGGTTGAATTGTCAATTACTATTCCACCAACATAAATGCTAACCGTAAATATAGTAGCTACATCACTATTTTTGAATGTTGTGCCATTTGTAGATTCAATGCAGAGCATAACTGCGTCTTCCCCATCAAGTTCACCACTGTTAACTTTATCTACAATATCTTGAGCTTTTGTTAAAGCACTTTCTGCATCTTTTTTAGCTTGTGTTGAATTAGTTAATGCATTGTTAGCAGCATTAGTAATATCTTTTCCTTCAGCTTTAGTAATGTAGGTTTCAGATACACTAAGCTTAATACCATCAGTTGCTACTTTAATCTGAGCATCTGTCTGAGCTTTAGAATAATAGTTGTTGGCAAGATCTTCTTTTATACCATCAATCTTATTACTAGTTTCAGAAATGGACTTTGCTTGTAATGTAATCTGCTTTGCATTCTGTTCGATTTTAGTTGTGTTTGAAGTAACTTTATTCGTTAAATCTGCTAAATCCTTTTGAGCTTGTTCTGCTTTAGCTTTTGCATCATCTGCTACACCTTGAGCCGCTTTTGCATTATTGATTGCAGTTTGAGCATTGCCTTGAGCAGTGTTTGCATCAGTTTGAGCTTTCTTTACTGCAGCTTCTGCATCAGTTAAACGAGTCTTAGCATTTGTTATTTCTGTTTCACTTGCGTCAACTCTACCAGTCACCGATTCTAGATTAGCTTTTGCATCTGCTAACTCTTTATTAGCGTTGTCTAAATTTGTTTGAGCACTGTCTGCTTTCTTTTTAGCTTCATTTGCCAAAGTTTGAGCACTTTGAGCATTGCCTAAAGCTTTATCCGCTTGAGCTTGAGCATCCGTTGCTTTTTTAGTCGCATCAGTAATATCTTTCTGAGCTTGAGTTGTATCTGATTGTAACTTTTCGATAGATGTGGCTTGAGTTGATAGTGTATCTGCAGTTTGTTTAAACTGCGTGTTCATACTTCCTTCAAGTGTTGTTAAATCACTTTTTAAAGCATAGTTTTGAGAAACTGTAGTCGATAACTCACCAACTTTCTTTTCAATTTCTGTTGATACATCTGCATGAATTGTTTTAGATTCGTTAGTCAAATCAACTTTTGTAGCATATGTTTCTTTAACTGAATTGATTTCTTTAGCATTTGCATTTGCTTTATCAACCGCATCTTGAATTTGTTTCTTTGAATCAGTAATATCACCTTTAATTGCATCAATTTGTTGTTGAGCTTTGCCAGTACTTGTATTCGCATCTTGTGCTAATTGCTTAGCCTCACTTGATTGCGTGTTAGCAGTATTAGCCAATTCATTCGCTTTACTTGCATCCGTTTGAGCTTGTGTTGCCTTATCAACTGCTTCTTTTGATTGAGTGTTTGCTTGAGATACTTGAGTATGAATCTCACCGATCTTTGAGTCAATCTCATTCCATGTGTTATCAAATACAGCTTTCGTGTACTTGATTTCACTTGGATTTGCATACGTACACTTCCATCTTTTCCATAAGAATTTATCTGATTGATAAACAACATTACCAACAAACCACTCGCCACCGATTAATTCGGTTTGTGATGTTGAATAATAGAACTGTTCCTCTGCACTTACAAATGACTGACCATCTTCGCCTTTAATTACAGACCATCTGTATTTGGTTGGATCATCAGAACCATACTGTTTTGAATCAGAATACTGACCAATAAATTTACGATTTGAGTCTGTTAAACTAAAATCAACACGACCATCTGAACTATTAGCATAGGCAATATGCACATAAGCACTTGTTCCATTCTGACCATCTTGTAATCGCATTACAGTGACTTCTGCGCTTGCTTTTAGTATTTCACCACTCATTGCTTTAAATCTGTATACGGCCTTTTCTGTGAAATCTGAAGCATTGACTGTGATTGTTTGGTTTGTTGATATTTGTACATCATTTTTATACCAAATAATTGAATACTTAGATGTAACATCAACACCACTATCCTTTACGATTGCGGTCAAATCTGTAGTGCCAGAATCTTCTTTAAATAAGATTCCATTACTAGATACAATTGAACCTTCATAAACTTTTTTCAATTCAATCATCTTGTTCATTTCACTGATCAAAGCCGAACTAATCTGTGATTGCTTTTCTTCAAAGTTGTCAAAGATTGTCTTGCACTTTTCTGAATCTGTAAAGCAAATTTCTTGTTCTGTGATTCGTGCTTCTAAATACAATGTAGGATTATACTCTGCATCTTCAATTGTGAATGTATCGCCAATATCTGCATCAATATATGCATCGACATCATACGTAACTTTAGGCACGCAATTCTTTTTCAATTCTGCTAAAGCTTGACCATATAAGGTTTCAACATTTTCAGTTTCATAAGACCACATTTTCACTGCGTACATATCATTGTCGTGATTTGTAATTAATGTACTTGGAAATCTATCTCTAGATTGAGGCGCTAGTATATTGTTTCCGCTAACTTTATACAATACATTTCCATTTGAATCTCGAACAACTCGACCACTAATCGAATATAACTGTAATCCATTTGTTCCTGTAGGCCTGATTGCAGTGTACAATTCAGTAATATCACTTGTTTTCGTGATTCTGTATACATCATTTGGATATCTTAATATCGTGCTGCGCTTATCACTTCCAATTCCTTGAGCATTGTCTGAATGAGCACGATAAATATTTAACACAACATTCTTCAATGAATAATCATCGTTTAATTTAGTAACAAACTCTAATTCTGCATCAAACACATTTGCGATTGAATACAATCGAGCTAGCACAGTATCAGTACCTGTCCATTCGTGCGTGATACGTTTGTCTGATACTTCATTGCGACCGATTGTAAACGATTGCTCAAATCCATACGCATTTACATATTCGGTAAATGACATAGCTCTAGGAGCTTTATATTCGCCAACATATTCATTTGTTAATTCTAAGCAAAGGCCATAGGCGGTGACACTTGTAGTATAACCACCTTTTTCGACATTCATGATCGTTAAATGATAGTCTTTACCTTTGCGTTTAAAGCTTAATTTATTACCCTCAACTAAAAAGACTGCATCATCATGTGCAGTCATTGTAGTAAATTCAAATGTATAAGACGATCCTTTTAAATAAGTGTGCAAGATTTCATCAAAGTAATGCATCGCATTAGGCACAGTGTTATCTAGAAATGTTAGAACCTTATTGTAAGGACTTAATATTGCTATTCTGATTTGTTCCATTATAACCATGCCTCTCTTATTTTAGCTTTAACTATCGGTTGAGATTTTGTCCATTCTGAACACATAACTTTAACTTCCGACGCTCCGACTGGTGCTTTGAAATACTGAGTACCTAACACCTCATCTTCCGGTCTAGCCATGCCGTTCACATAAACGTGAGATGATTTACCATCAATAGTAATCTTAGTACCGCTTGGATACCTATTAGGAATATCTTTCCATTTTGATACGTTGTGTTTTGTGAAGTTAATTACATCAAATCCCATTTTCGACATCAGCTTATTACCGCTTCTATCTCCCCATTGCTTAAATGCAATTTGAATCTTAGTACACTCCATATTTTCAATTTCAGGAATGTAATAATTGTAGTAACCACCCCAGTAGAAGAAGCGTATATTTGCGTCTTCCTTTAAGATGTCACAGTGGCCCCAGTCCCAGTACCAAGGGTTTTGTGTGTGTAAATGTGAAGTTGTGTAATCCCATTGTCTCAACATTTTACCATTCGCTAAAAACTCATAATGTCCTGTATTGCCTACTGTATCTATCTTGTACCAGTTACAACCGCAAATCAATTTATTATCTGCGGTTAAGAAGTTGATACACATTTCACCTGTTTGGCCCATCATGCCTGCCCAAAACACTAAATGAAAATACGAATAGAAGTTCTTAGCGCCTTTAATTCCATTTGAATCTGCAGGTATTTCTAAGGTTCTCAAGCCTCCATTAGAACTACCTTTTTTTGTGCCGACTGTACCAAAGCCAATGAATTTTTGATTAAACCAATCATAGGTAGCACAAGTACCATTAGCACCATACTGTGGATGCATTACATCTGTACCACTTGTATCATCTTTGCAATTAATAAAATCATCAATTGTAGCTAACACTTCACTTTTTTGATAAGTTTTTCCATCCAATTCTTCAATTTTTCCGTATTGCATGATTCCTTCTTCTGACGCCAAACCAATATATCCGGTTTCAGATGTTGTTTGAATTTCATAATCAATACTTGCAGGTACAGTTCCTTCATTGACAATGTTCAAGACTCCATCAGTAGCAGTAAATTCTTTTTCTGTGGTTGAATATTTCCTAGGGTCTGAGCAATAGATTTCGATTTCACCAATCACGTTGTTGCTTCCGCCATCAACCTGTGTATTTGAAGCCTTTGTTCCAATGAAATACTTATCGCTTTCATCGTTAAAAATGACTTTTACTTGCTCGCCACTCAACAATTTATTCATCTTGTTGTAAGCTTCTCGAAATTCTCTGCTTCCTCTAGCTCTCAACTGGTACCTAACAGTAATCGTTCTTGCTGGAGTTGTTTTATATCTGTAATAAGAACCATCCATTCCATCAATTTCAGTATGTGTTACTTCTGATTCCATCAACTCACGTCCTGTTACAGAAAGTGTACGATATCCATCTATTTCATTTTCTAAATATACGCCATTATATGACATGGCTTCTGTCGGTAGATTAGTACCGACGATGCCACTATTTACTGTATTTACGAATGCATACATTATCTGTTACCTCGCAATCTTTCATTGAATTTAGAACGTTTATCAAACTCACTCTGATTTGCTCTATATGTTGCACGTGCAAATTCACGATCATTGATGTAAAGAGGGGTTTCGATGGTTAATTCAGCATTGTTCGTGTAGTCGTATTCTGTGTTCAAGTCGCTCACAATACCTCCAAAAGTCATTTTAGGTGTATTCATCATAGGAAGATAGAATAAATTCTCTGAAGCTCTTTTTACGTCAGAATACATAGATTCAAGGCCTAGAACAAAGCCTTTTCCAATCCACATACCATCTTTTTTAGTAACCTTTGATGGAGATCCAATCTTAGCTTTAGCCTGAATTGCTGCATCCGCAGCAGCTGCTAAACTTGCGGCCGCTGCTCTAACAGAACCTTCACTAGCTCTTAAACCATTTGCCAATCCTTGGCCAATCATACGACCACAGTATTCTGCCCGTGATTGACATGAGTTAAATGCAGATATAATTGATTGACAAGAACTTTTTGCAACTGATACACCTGTTTTAAGACCACTGCCTAACCCTTTAGTGAAGTTAGTTCCCATTGCAGTTCCTGAAGTAGTAGCTTTTGCTTCTGCATTTGTCATTGCGGTAACAATTGCGTTAATAGACGTTACTGATGCACTAGATGCACTTGTAAATGCACTACTAATTGTTGATGCTACTGTAACCAACACCGCAATACTTGTTGCAGTAGCCATTACAGAACTTACAACTGGTGCAATAGCTCCTGCAAATGCAGTCATAGCTCCACTTGCAACTGTTAATGGTTCTGAAATTCCGCTTAATGAGCTTAAAGCATCTGATAATGATGGAATTGTTGCCGATAATGATTCAATACCTGCTTGAGTTGATACGATCATTGTTAATGCGGTTGCTAATGCCATCATTTGAGCACCAATATCACCCATTCCACTTGATGCAGTTGCAATAGCTCCAATTCCTACTGCTACCGCTCCTAGACTAGCTCCCATATCAATTAAGTTAAGGCTCGTAATAATTTGGATTCCTTTCGCTAATTCTTTAAATCCTTTACCTGCGTTTAGTGCCGACTGTCCAATAGATTTAATCACTCCAGATACTGAATTTAAGATTCCACTTACTGTTTCACCAAATGATTGAATCACATTTGAAATCCCTTCAAAAACATCTTTAATAACTGGGCCACACGCAGATACAACATCTGCAACTCCCTCAAGAACCATTTGTAAACCTTCACCTTGTGAACCGACCAATGCCATAGCAGCACCAGTTGCAAGAATAGCCGCTGCCAACGCAAGCCATGTAGTTGGTGGCACCATTGCGATTGCAGTTCCTAATCCTGTAAATGCAGTTGCTAAACCTTGTCCAATGCCTTGTGCTACTGTACTGATTGCAGTACCAAATGATTCAATAACAGTACCGACTCCTTCTAATGCGGATTTAATTCCATTTCCAAGTCCTTCGAATACATTACTAATTGCATCTCCTAGACCGGTAATGATTCCTTTCGCTCCTTCACACACAGAAGAAATAACATTTGAAATCCCTTCAAACGCAGAATTAATAATCTGCGCTGCTTTAGATGTTTTTTGTGCAGTTTGTATACTTGCATTTCCAATATCAGATACACCACTTGAAGAAGGACTAGAAGTTGAAGTCCCTTCTGTACCTCCAACGCCTTTGATTTTATCCATGATTGATTTTAGCTTTGAATATCCACTCTTTGCAGAGCCAACAACTCCACCAATCATACTAGATACTTTGCTTCCAACTTTAATACCAACAAATGCTCCTGCCAATAATTTGACTGCACCTGCGAACTTCTTAACATCTTCCGTTTTAAGATTTGCGATAAAGTCTGCAATTTTACCAGTTACATCCTCTACTTTTGCAATGATATTTCCAATATCTTGCCCTAACTGCTCAAAGACTTTACTGTCCTGTAATTTATCCATTACATTTCCGATAGCATCCTTGATTTTATCGAACATTGTAATTGCATTTTGTACTGCATCTGTTTTCATGAATCCATCATAGAATTGTTGGATCATAGCTTTAGCATTGTTTGCTCTGTCTGCTAGCCAATCCATAGCTTTCGACACATTTTCCATAACTTCTGGTTTAAAGTCCCATGTCAAACCATCGTCCTTAGTTTCCATGATTGAATTTCTGAAATCATAGATTTTTGATTTAATCTTTTCTAGATTATCAACTAATCCACCCATAGCTTTCGACTTCAACATATTGTTCATAGCCGACATAAAGCCTTGTTCAAGGTTCTGTACCGCACTCTTGATGTTAGTCATGGATGTTTTAACACCTTTGGAAGCTTCTAATGCAGTTTCTGCAAATCCACCAGTTTCTGTATCACATTCAATCAATGCATCGTTAAACTGATCAAATGTAATCGTTCCATTCTGCAACGCTTCATACAATTCATTTGCATCTCCACTTGCAATACCTAGTTTCTTAGATACTTTAGTTAATGCAGGTGCCATTGTTTCCTGCAAGGTTCTCCATGACTGCATATCAACCGTTCCTTTAGCAAGCATCTGTGAATACTGTTGTAACCCACGTGATGCATCTTCAGAACTAGATCCACTCGCCAAAAATGCATGATTCAATGCGATTGTAGTATCAGTTGCCTTATCAATATTACCTGTTACGGCCGACAACGATTTAGATGTTGTAACTACATCTGCTAATGATGTAGGCAAGCCTTGTACTGACTGATTTAACTTTACAACACTCTTTTGAGATTGCTCTACTGAGAACCCCAAAGACTTCATAACTTTTGGATAGGATTGCATGGTATCGAATCTGTTAATTGCCCCATCTAACGAGGAACTTAAAACATTCATAGAAGCGCCTATTACTTTGGTGATTCCAACACCAGCCACAATAGATTTAACTCTATCACTAAACGACTGACACGCTCCGATAGCTTTTTTCATTGTTGAAGACATATTTTTGTCAGTTGCCGACAATATAGCCTCAACACTAAAACTTTCTGCCATTGTTATCCCTCCTTCTTTTGTTCTGATATGAACTGTGCTAAACCATCAAACTTGCTTTTTTTCTTAATGCCCATAACTCTGTCTAACTCCTTTTGATAGTCAAAGAATTTATTGAAGTTCGTATATACAGGTTTTATTTTTTTGCCTACTGACTTCCTTGCACTTGCTGCCATATTCAAATAAGCCTGCAAGTGTAATTCATAATGTTTATCTACAATTTCAAGTTCTTTAGACTTCATCAAAAGACGATATTCGTAAGGAGTAATATTATCTACCTGATCCAAGTTATTGAATCCTAGATACCTAAAACAAGCCATAGCGACACGTTCATAAAATTCATTGAATGTTTCTTCTACTTCTTCTCTGCTTCCTGCGTGCTCACTAGTGGTCTCACTTCTTTCTTGCACGCATTCGCTTGAGATAAAAAATTGATTACATCCTCAAAAACTTTGTCGATATCATCAACGTCTTCTAGATAATTTTCGACATCCGCTTTCTTTAATCTTGGTGTTTGTCCTACATTCATGTAGAAAATGCAATCTGCTAATGCATCAATATCACCATCAATGATACTTGCAACCATAAATTTCAAGCCTACTTCTTTTTTCTTGCCTGTATTAGGTACATCTACAGTTACTTTTTTGTTTACCTCGTGCAAGAACCCAAATCCTGCTACTAGTTGATAAATTTCTCCATTTACTTCAATTTCCATGTTTTTACTCATTCAAAATCCTCACTTTCTAAATACAAATATAAAAGGGGCTTTTCTGCCCCTATGTTTCTATACGTTTCCTGTTTCTTTAGTTACATCTTTATACACGTAAGATGCGATTTCCTTTTGTTCTTTTGTTACACTCGCATATCCATCTGCACCATTTCCATTAGCTCCAAACGTTAAATTAACTTCAACAGAGTTTTCTGCTTCAGATGAAATCGAGCATTCTGTTAAATATCCTTGGTAGTATTTAGCTTTAAACTTACCGACATTTGTTTCAGTGCCTTCTTCTGCTAGGTTTACTTCCCAACATTCGACTAGTTCATCTGACAACATAGCCTTTTCTAATTTATCAATGATTGCATCACCTTTTGGCATAATAGATGTCGATGTGATTTCAATCTCGGCTACTGATGGAGTACGAATTGTTCCATCTTTTGTAGCAGTAGTATCTGCATCCTTTGTAACGTTTCGTTCGTTTTCTGTTGGGAAAGCAATTGCACTGGCATTTTCTTTCTTTGAATCTTTTGCAACTCTGAAAAGATAAATAAGCTGCTTACCATTTACCGCTTCAATTACTTCATCTGCGAACATCTGTAAATCAAATTTCATTATTTTATTCCTCCTGTAATTCTAAAATCCAACTCAAGAACACCGTGCATTAACGGTTCACTTGTACTTGTATCAGGCAATATCCGTTGGTTGATATTACTAATTTGAAAAGCAAAACTACTTGTTCTACTAATCTGTCGAGCTACATCTTTAACAATCATCATGATTTCCGATAATTCTCCACGCTTCCTAGGATTGTTGTGCCAAACATCCACAACTTGCGTGATAGTGCCTAGAATCATCGTTTTATTTCCATAATCGTCTACTAATTGACTTGAACCAATGTATACATATGGATATGGTGTCCCTTCGCTTGGAAGAAACGTATCATATACACTAACATCTTTACTTTTTAACGCTTTTTCTAATTGCACTTTTAGTGCAATGAATAACTCTTGTTGTGAATCCATTGCATCACCTACTTAACTAGCTTTTTCATGTCCGACTTGAATATTGGTACTTGTTGTTTAAACGCAGGTCTAACAAACGGTTGAGCATCCATAAAACGTGTTCCAAATTCAACATAGGGTGCATAATGTGTTGTTGGTCCTTCCGCATATGTGAATCCACCATCACGTGTTTCACCTCTGATACTTCTTTTGGTTGTTCCTGTTGAATACCCTTTTGTAAATACTGCATTGCTAACAGTTTTACTTTGCAATTCAATACCATTTTGTTTGACTACTGTTTTCACATCTTCCAAAGAACAATTCTTTTTGAGCTTCTTCTGCAGCTTGTCTAAACCTTTTATCTCAACCTTCGCCATCTAATGCACCTCCGATAAAACAAAAGACTCCTTTGTTCGGAGTCTTCTTGAATAATCAACTTTGTATTTCTTTGTACCAATTCGAATATGATCAAAAGGCTTTCGATAGATGTTCTGTATATGACAAGTAAGGCTTCCTTGTCTGATTTGCCCGTATACCTGCATCATAGTTTCAGCTCTTGTATCCATTACGGAAGCCATTACCATTTCTTCTACAAGCGAATCATCTTCATAGTTACCTGTATTCTTGTTATAAGAGCCTTGCACAAATCTTTGAAAGTAAATAGGTTTATCGTACCTCATAAAAACCGAACCTTCCCTTTATTTTGATTGGCTTGCTCATCTCTCCAAGATTGAATCTCAGAAGAAAAAGAAGAGAAGTCATCATCATTAAATGACATTGACTCCCCTTCAACTGAATGTGTTTGAACACCTTCAGAACCAATCCTATTAAAGCGTTTGATAGACACTTCTGTAATGATATATTCGAGTTCATCCGGTATGATTTTGACGCTTAGAAGCGTTTTAAGTCGACCTTCCGTAAGTCTTACAATGGTCTCTAGCTTTTCATCGTCACTTTGCAAACCAAGAAGCAGCTTAACATCATTTAATACGGTTGTTGTCGACATTTTCAATCACCTATGCCTTTAAATCAACAACTACATCGCCTTTTGATACTGCTTTGTAGTTTTTGTCACATTCTACTACAGTACAATGATTAGTTTCTGCTGCTTTGATATCTGCTCCTTCTTCGAAGTTCTTCCAAGATTTTACATCTGCACCATATGCCACTGTTTCTTCAGAAGCTCCTACCTTGAATTTGAACTTGTTATTCATAGATTGTAACTGTTCTGCAACCGCTACTTTTGTAGTTCCTGTTTCTTCCCCTTGAGAAGCAGTCAATGTTAAATCACGTAAAGTTTGAGTATCAGCATCACCTACTGCAAAGTGTGCAATTGCATCTTGGTATTCACACATTAAACGTAATCCCATGATAGCGAACATATCAGAAATAGCACGATCATAGTTTCCTTCTACATGGAATCCTAAGAAGCCAGTAGTACTGTCTGTAGTATATGAAAGTCCTGCTTTAACAAATTCCGAATCACTTGGATCTACATAATATGCAATGATGTTGTTCATTGGAGTAGCCACTACTGTTTTTTCTGCAACTCGGTCTGTTAAGAATACAATATCTGCTCCTAAGAAATTCTTAATGTATGTTAAACCAAATGCAGTCTGCATAGATACATTAGCTTCTCCTAAATAACGGTAAGCATCCAAAGTATTTACAAATACAACAATACCAGTAGTATTTCTCTTCATTTGTTGGAATTTGTGTTTAACATTACCAATTGCCATTGCGATAGCCATTTGCCAAGTAGCTTCATGTCCTACTAAACTACCTAAATTCAACTGTTTATATAAGCGATCAGTGATGTCATCTTGCAAATCAATACGGAACTGTTCATCAGTATCAGATACTGCAGTTTCATATCCTTTCTCTGCAATTGCTTCAATAGAAACGGCTTTGCGGAATTTCTCGATTCGAATTGTATCGAACACTTCTTCTTCAACTTTGTATTCGCTTAATGGAATTGATTCACCTTCTGCTACCTTTCCATCCTGTAATGTTCCTGTTACTTTCTTTGTTTTTAAAACTGAGCCATTTGCCTTACGAATTGGACGAATGATTCCTAATACATCCAATAAAGCTTGGATATTCTTTCCGAAACTAGTAACAAAATCAATTTCGTGTGCTCTCACCTGGATGTTATCTGTTTTCGTTAATCCTTCAGGTGCTGCAAACATTTGCAAGTTCATACCTTTATAAATTTTTTTCATATGTTAGTTCTCCTTTTTCTATTACTGGAATAAATCCATATTTTCTGCAATCATGCGTTGTCTTTCCATTGGATCAGTGATATTCAAGATTGATTCACGAGTTACCCCTTTGTTTGAACCACCACGTTTTGGACCGTTGCCTTTCAGTTTTTCTTTAACTGCTTTTTCTACTTCTTGTTCAAACATCTTAACAAATGAATCAACCGCTTTTTTGGTTTTATCTGCATCCTGATTAACTAGAACAGATAAAAGGTCGTCACCAACGTTAATATTGTGCTCTGTGCACATTTTACGCGCTTCATTTGTCATTTCTGCAATTGCGTTTTTTGCTTTCAATTCATCTAGCTCTTTTTGCACCTTGTCACGTTCTGCTTCTGCTCGTTCTTGTGCATTCATGTCAGCTAAGCGCTTAGCTTCTGCTTTTTCTTTTTCTTGATCAGCTTTCCAACGTGCAAACCTTTTGTCAAGAATTGCATTCAAATCTTCATCTGAGTACTTCTTTTCAGATGCTTTGTTTTCTTTTTGATTGTTTTGTCCCTCAGTTGATTGAGTATTTGTTGATTGAGCGCCCTCGTTTTCACCTGAAGTTCCATCTGCAAAAAGTTGTAAGCAAAAAGGTAGTCTGTCATTGAATTTTTTCATATATATTTCCTCCTATTTTTCTGACTTTGCTTGTCATTTCCCATATCTTTTTAAGGCTTAAATGCTTGGCCTATAACCCATACAGTTTAACGACGTAAATGCTTGGTCTTGTTTGGTAATGTGGATATGTAGGCTTTGTAAGTCTTGGCTTTTCCACAAAAAATGCACCGTTGATTACGTACTTCAACGATGCACTCTAGCCATTGATCATAATATTGTCTTTCGACACGCTCCAAATATTTGTGATTACACATCACTCAGTTCCACACATTCAGGATATGCTTCTTCTGTGCCTTTGCATCCAATTCTGAAGAAATTAATTGCTAATTCTCCAGCAAGATCTAATCCTGAGATATACAACGTCTTGTAATTCTCGTAAGGGCTATCATATCTGCAAAATGCATCGGATGTCATGTCGATTGAATTGGCCAATGTCGCAAATAGTACTGAGATAGCGCTGCAGACGATATCTTTTCCTATCGGAGCGTAATGCGCATGTCCATGTACTTCAATCAAACAATCACGTTCTGTCTGTTTAATCTTAATTCTTATCACATAGTATCACTCCTTGCATAATAAAAGGCCACTCGTTTGAGTGACCATAAATATGTCATATTTTTTCTATAGAATAACACCCAACAAAGAAGATAGCACGACGTTAAAAGAATCTTTTACAAATTCAGATGCTTTTTTCATGCCACTGTTTTCTTCCAAAAAGATAACACCTTCATAGGTAATCTTGAATGGCGGATCGTTTTCTATATAAAGTTTAACATCCTTATACTTGTTCTCATATACCTTAAATCCTTTGATGTAGCCATGGGTTACTAATGTGCAAATAATTTCCAACCAATAGTTTTTAGGGATATCAAAGAGTTTGGAATTATATGAAAAGTCTTCTAGCCTTGCTTCTTTACCAAGTTTCATGCATTCATATAAATACTTTAAAATCTTGTACATCAATACCTGCATATCGTTACTAGCCATAATAGTATCTCCTTTCACTATGAGTAATAAAAAAAGCCGACACTTTGCCGACTCATCTGTTAAAAAGTAACTTTTTCTCCTCGCTCACGCATGAAATCTCTGGCAATTTCCAAGGCTGACTCCAACGCTTCTTGTTGTAACTCAGCTGGTATTTCAAAGCTCTTCATTTCCTCGGCTGAAGGCATTTTACTATCATCAATAATATAGTCAGAGCCTTCGTATAATTCTTCAAGAGTCATCTTTTTTTTCTTATTTTTCGACATAGTCCAAGCACCCCATTTTATTCAACATTTTGATTAAAGATTCAGAACATTTAGATTCAATTGCTCCTTCACTATATCCTTGATACTTTACTTTAGTATCATGATAGACCTTCTCAACCAGACTGTCAATTTTGATTTCTTTCAATTTCGTCAGTCTGTAAACTGTTCCGTCATGGCAAGTTATCGTAGAGGCCACCTGATTCTTTCGTTGGTACAATTTTAATATATCATCTCTTGATGGAAGTGAGCTATTTGGGTGATTGTGTAAAACCTCAAAAGGCATATCTAAATTCTCTAAATGATCACTTTGTTTATGAGAAAACCCACATCGATGCGTCCAACCTATTTTAGAAGCATCCATATTTTTTTCCAATACTTTTCCAGTCCTAGCATCAATCGCAACAATATGTTCAAATTCTGTATCGTTGTTATCAGATAGTATCTTTAAGGATTCCTGATATAAAGATTCACTAACCGCTTTATGCCTTGTTAGACCTTCATATTTATCATGATACTTTTTTGAATTCATTAATTTGGCATCTACATGACAAGGACCAGTCTTACCAGTTTCCTTAATATAAGACCTTTCTTTTTCTTGATCATTCAATGCTTTCCATTCATCAAACCTTAAATCATGGTCTCCATTTGCTAATCCATTTAGCCATTTCTCATACACTTTTCTATCTGAATAAGGTGCTGTTGCACAATGACAATTGCTAGTCACAATTCCATTTGCGATATATAATGTACTTAATGAGGAGGCATCATAAACATGACCAGAATAAAAACACCTTTGAATGTCGATGATATCATCAATCTCTATCAAAGTGGTAAAGGTATCAGAGAGATATCGAGAATTGTCCATAAGAGAGGAGAAACTGTTAAAAAAGTTCTCATTGAAAATGGAGTTACTTTGAGAGTTCCTGTTAATGCTAGAAAGGCTGAGATCAATAAGGTTGCCATTATCGCTGATTACACTTCCGGCATGAGCTGTTTGGCTGTTGCCAATAAGTATGAAGTCAGTCGCAGTGTTATTCACAGAATACTTAAAGAGTCGAGCATCGTAATCAGAAGCTCTTCGGAGGCTAATAAGATCTCTGCTAGTTGCAGAACTCCGGAAGAAAACGCTGCCCTTGTCAAATCTGCCCATGAAGCCATCAAAGGCAAGACCTATTCTAATGAGGAGCTTAGAAAGAGAGCCATCTCTAGACAAAACACTTTCTCTTGTTTCACCAGTCCCTATGAGAAAGCTATCGCTAATGAACTTACTCATAAGGGCATTGATTTTATCCCTCAATTCGCCATCGACAAATATAATATTGATTTTGCTATTTGGGATAACATCGCCCTTGAGATCTACGGAGGAGGCTGGCACACAACAGGTCGTGCTGCCTTGCGTTTCGATGATAGAAGCAAAAAGATTTTCGATAGTGGCCGTTCGATTGTTATCTGTTGGTGTACCAACAGTTCTACTTTTAATGCAACCGCGATAGCAGAATACCTTATCACCCTTAACAAGATTCTTTGCTCTGATCCAACCTCTAGATGTAGGCACTATGTGATTGGGGGTGACGGTAAGGTTTCTACCATTGGCAGTGACAAACTTAATTACATCTCCTGAATAATCACTCTTTGTAATAGCCTCTATGTCAGGGGCTATTATTTCTGTATCTGATACAATACAATTTGGATGCATAGGTGGAGCGTTTATCCCTATTTCCATATCTTTAAGCTTGAATGTTTTGCCATCCATTTCTTTACACAAAGGACACACATCTTTTAAGCCACAGGCTACATATTCATACTCATCTATTCCGTTTGATTCGTAAGATTCTGCCTGTGCTTGTGTTTGAACTCGTGCTATTTCTGTTCGTAACAATCTTTCTGCATTGCATCTTGATACATCGAATTTCTTTCGTATCTGAGGGATAAACTCTCTAGGGTTTTTACCTTGAATCAATGCATTGGATAAAACACTGGATAAACTGTTTTTTAGCTGGTCTTGATTGACCCAAATTCGTTCTGAAAAGGTTGCGTTCTTAAAAGATGAATCTGCTACTGCTTTGGCCGTCTTCGCATTGTCAATCACTGTATCACCTAAGATAGAAGCATTACGTTTGATTTCATCCAAATATGCGCCTTCTAGCTTTTGGCCAGTATACGATTTCAATTCGTTATGTCCTGCCACTAACTCAAGACCTATATTCGCTTTTAACAGCTCCAATCGGTTGACTTTCATTGCAAGGTTGTAAAGGCGCATTTCTTTGTTTGCTTCATCTGAAAAGTTCTTTTCCTTTACATACTTCTTAGCTTTTCTTTGATATGCTTTGATATCTATGTTAGAAACCTTCTTTTTGGCTTCTGACATTGTGATGCCTTCTTTTGATGCATAGCGACTAAAAAAGGATTCGATTTCCTTTTCAACCGAATCCATCATATTTGCATATATTTCTTGTATCTCATCCGCATATTGCTTTTCATCTTTTAAGCGTTGTTTTTTCCATTCAAGCTCACGATCTCTCCAGTATGTTTTACTGCTCATCGTTTTGTGAATCCTCGTTATTTTGGAAGATTCGGTTTTCAGTTTCTACCATATCATTCTCATCTTCCTTTTTGATACGTTCCATTTCGGCATTTGTATCCTCAACTGCCGAGATAAACGACAACTGGGTTTCGTGAGACACGATTCCTGATAATTGTGCTGCAGTCTGAGCTTCTTCTAATAAGTTTGCAGGATAATTTTGTGTAAACTTGTATTCAACCTCAAGCCAGTCGTTTTCAGAACGATGTGTGATCGCGTTACTAAATAAGACACGATATCTACGATTCATTCCAGACGTGAACTTTCGCTCTTTCGCTTTTGCCAGGTTTGACATAGAAAGAAGTTTATATCTCAATGCAATTCCTGAAGTCGTTCCAAAGTTCTCATCGTTGATATTGGCCACCATTGAGTTTTGGAAGATTAAACGTTCCAATCTGTTTATTAGATTCTCCTGAGTTGCATCTGCATTAGGCTTTGACATGAAATCAACCACGATTCCATCACCACTTCCGTCCATTGATTCAAAGTTAATTGTTCTATTGTCACGAATGTGCACTAAATCAGACTCTTCTAATTTTGGACCTAGGATTTTTAAATAGGCATCTGCAAAGTAATCAACATCATTTGCTTTTTCCGACATTGCCTTGTTATAGGCATTGATCAAACTGTATGTTGATTCAAAAATAGACATACGTTCTTCATTTTCAATAAATTCAGTAGCCGGAATATCGTTGAATCCATGCTCTACACCATCAAATACGTGAATGCCGCCTTTATCATTGAACTCATACTTATATGTTTTGTCATAGATATATCCACGCATTACTTCATCAACAATGTGGTATGTTACAAAATATCTAGGCTTCTGAACTGTTGATTCATCATAAATCATGAAGCCTTCTCTTGGATCTAAATAGGTAATCCCTAGATTTCCGTAATCATCATTGAAATACAATTCATATCCTTTTCCAAAAACACTACAAATCTTAGATAGTTCTGCATTGTTGTCGTCTTGATCATTGTATTTATCTAGCAAGTTGATATAATCATCAATTTCTTTTTTCTTAGATGATACTTTGATTGGAACACCAATAAAAAAACCGTTGAATGTGTCAACAATGTATTTCGCAAAGTTGACCACAACACGGTTATCGGGTTTATAGGCTTCTTTATCGTCTTGATGCAAGATTGGATAATCTCCAATATAGGCATCATATAGCTTTTTATATCTATCTGTGATTAATGATTTATGCTTTGTTATCAATCTATTCAACACTTCAATGTTAAGGATGTCTTTGTCGTCAGATAATTTAAATATCATATCCGGTTTAATAATGTATGCGTTCATTAAAGTCCTCCTTTAAATGTTCTTACTTTAACTCGACCAAATGCATATTTTTCAACTGCATAACGCATCGAGTCCATTAAGTGGTTAAAATCATCAATTGGGCGGTTAATTTTGTTGCCCAATCTATCTTCATCCCATGTGTAGTTTCCTATTTCAGTTATGAAATTAACACATCTAGGATGAATGATAATTTCAAAATCTTGAATATACTGAATTCCATGTGTGATGGAATCCTTTCCCTTTTGTGACTTCTCAACACGAAGACCATACCCTCTAAGTTCATCAATCGACTTAGGCTCTGCACAGTCTGCCGTGAAAGATTTCTTTTGGTAATGTGAGCTTTCAATCTCCTCATAAAGCCTTTTATTAGAAAGGCCTTTTTTATAAATTTCATCCCAAACATAGAGTTTCTTATGTTCTGTATCAATGAAACCTATAAAAACTGCAGCAGGATCATTTGTATACCCGAAGTCAATACCATTTACGGATTCACAGTCAATAACCTGATCCAGTGTGAATTCTTCCTCTTTCCAATTCTCATAAACCAATCCGTCAACAATACCCCAATTACCTAATCCGGCCACCTGATATCGTCTTGGATTGTTCTTCTTCATGTTTTCAAACAATCTTAAATCGGCTTCATCAAGCCACTCATTACACTTATAATTGGTTGTGATGGCCAAGATATCAGGGTCATTCTCTGCGTCAAAGAATCTTTTTTTAAGCCAGTGATGTTCGTTCCAAGGGTTGAATGTAATCATCCATTGTTTCCAAAGATGAGGTGGTAACTCACCACGAATTGACTCATCTAATGTATCGAAATCTTTTTCACTTGTTAACTCATATGCTTCTTCCAACCATGCAAAACACAAATATCCATACTCAACAGTAATAGATGTTACTTTTAATGGATCATCAAGACCTCTAAAAAGAATCTTCTGCCCAGTTGGAAGATAAGTTGCTTCCAAAGGTGAATACTTGAATTCCCATAAGTTTTCAACTCCCAACCTTTTTGTTGCCCACTTTAAATCCGTAAAACACGAATCTTTAAGTGTTCGATATGTCTTACGAACAACAAGAGTATTCGATTGATCATATTTCATCATGTTGTATATGATGCGCAATGCAGTTGTTTTCGACTTCTTAGAAGCACGTGAGCCTTTGCATACATCATAACGTCCTCTAAAACTCCAGTAGGACTTATATCCTTTTCCGACTATTTCAGGTAACTTGATAGTTTTAGTCTTCAAGTTCATCTTCTCCTTCAAACTTAGGTACTACGATTTCTGCCTGAACCTTATCTGTGAACAGTGCATATCTTTTGCCAAGTAATTCCGCAGCTTTATTTGCATCAGAAAGCTTTGCAGGAATCTCAACAATTTGAGGAACTTCTTCTTTGACTGTTTTCTTTCTCGGCTTGCCATCACCTGTATCAACATACTCTGAATGTTCTTTTGTCACTGTAACGACAACAGATTCTTTCATTTCTCGTCGCATTACTTTCGTGAGGTATTCCATGACTTCCTGTACATTGGCTATTTTTGAACTTTGTACTTTTTCCAACTGCTCTTGAACATACTGTTTAACTTGCGGTTTGTTTAGAATTCTAGATGCATGCTTATACGCATTCTCAATCGACTTACAGTTTGAATATATCTTCATATAAGCCTTGGCAGTGTCTAGATCAATCAAATACTCATCAACAAACAGTTTTTGTTTTTCTGTCATTGGAGTATTTGGATTATACTTTTTCCCTTTAGTTGCCATAATCTACCTCCTTTCACTACTTTAAAATTAAATATCTGTCTTAATGCCCTTTCCATCCTTTTCTTGGTGAGCCAGCTCCTCTCACCCACAATTGATCTACTTCTTTTGCTATTTTTCTTTTTAGACGACGTTGTTCTGAATCTTTATTAGCTAAATCTCGGCTTGTAAGTTTTTGGACTTTATAACCCATAGATTTTGCCCTAGAAGCTATATCGGATAAGGTCCTAGGAATTTCCCTACTTCCACTGTCAGCAAATGATGCGCCAGAAAAAGAAAATACTTTCTTTCCCTTTTGCCTATATTCAAATACAGTTCCATCGCCTGCGGTAACAGTTAAACCAACTGTCCCCCCCGATTTACATATTGTCCTCTTCCACCCATAATATTTCCTCCTTGTTCATGTATTAAAAAAGCACCTTGAATTAACAAGATGCTTAGATAGCGTTCAAAATTTTAACTGATATTTTTCAATAAAACGAAAAGGCGCTCCGATTCGAACGGAGGTTTCCTCAGTGCATATCATAAAAAGATAAGCATACATCAAAGTGTAATTACCCCTATACGACTACCTTTTCTTATTTTTATTTAACCATAGCCGTTTTACACGGTCAACCATTTTCCTCTCCTCTGTAGTCAACTTTGTTGCATAAAAAAAGCCAAGACCTCTGTCTTGACATAATTTCTTATAATACTAGTTTACCACGGAATTCTTGTCCACTAGGGGACAAAATGCATTATTCGTAACTTTTTACCTCAATAACTGTGTAACTAATTGGCTCGCCATTCTTTAATCTCACTCGCATTCTCGCATTCAATTTTGATACTAGTGGAAAGCTAATCTCTTTTTCCTTTACTTTTTTCAAAAAATTCTCATCCTCAATATCTGCATTGATTGTTTTTCCAAGAAATTTAAACTGCCATTTACTGTTTCCTAATAAATCAGGTTTCCGAACAGTTAATACTCCAGTAGCTTCTTCTTCTGTGATATCACCATTTAGTGATTCAACATCAATAGGATTACTAGTTCTAATTAAATCGTCTTTATCCATCTCAACAGTCTTTACTGTTTTATCATCTGTAACTGCGATGGAAAAGCCTGTACGCTCACCATCTTCTGAAATAGTTCTTGATAATTCCGATAAGCACTTTTCAATTGAGGAATCTCTTGTGTAAAGATTATACGTTCTGTTATCGATATACGTTACATTACCAACACAAGACTTGACTATAGTATTATTCCCCTCATGAATTACTTCTGCAGGCATTTGCCCTCCAAGATTTTTCTTCAGTTCAACAATACTATTAAACGATTCCAGGATAGGTGGCATCAATGGAAATAATACAGTAGCCATTTCAAAAATTTGTTCAATTGTTATCTTGAAGCTACCCTTTTCGATATTCTTTACTTTAAATTTGCAAAAATCATTTTCGTTTATTGACGAATCAGCAATTTTACTCAAAACCGCAACAACACAATCCAATGACTTAGATAATGTTTTTATATCAATGTCATTTTCGCCTTTAAACCTTAATGTAAGTGTTTCTTTTTTCATGACATACCCTCTTTTAATTAACATTATTGTACCACCTCTTCTTTTAAACACTAATACCTATATGAACATTATCAACGTCAATTAAACTAATTTTCCAATTTCTCTACGGATATGTTTGTACATTCCATTCTTAGTGTAACCATATTTTTCTGCTACATCCCATGCATTCATGTTCCAAAAGTATAGATCAAACAAAATATTCTGATCACGCAAAGATAGAAGTTCTATCGCTTTACATTCATTCAAGCGTCTACGATAATAGTTGATTTCTGCCACCTTTTGAGATTCTTCCTCCATCATCCCCAAAGGACTTGTATAAGAACCATGAAAGGTCGGCATAGGAGCACTGGATTTCTCCTGCTCCTTTGTCAACCTAATTGGATTATGGCTTAGCCCTAACATTTTATGATTCAGAACTTCAAGTTCTTCGTTCAATTCAATAATTCGATAGCAGCAATAGTTTGCTGACTTCAAATCATTCAACATTTGATTTACTTTTAATTTGTTCAATTTAACCACCTACTTCTTCTTTGCGACAACTGACCCTCTGTGCCATGACTCTTCCCCACTACGATATCTGCGTTCATTTGCTCTTTCCTGATGTTTCTTATATTCTTTTAATCCACAATTTTCTCTTTCAAGCTTGACGATATATTCAACAATTTTATTCATGCTTTCAATTGATTCAAAGAAATACTTGGAATCTGTTCCACATCTAAAAATATGAGTTTTCAACTGAATGCATCCACTCTTAATTGATTCATCATGAATATCATATTCAGTTATGCTCATTCTCATCATCCTTTAAATAATCAAACTCTTTTAGTAATTCATTCTTTGCTCTTTCAAACTCTGATTCAATTTGTTTCTGCACATCAATCTTAGTTTGTTTGAACCATTTCTTTTTGAATTTTCTGACTGTATCGCGATATCTTTCTTCACTACTATCACACGACTGCCACCACTCTAAATCATGTAGCACATCGACTAAATCTTTCATCATGCTATTTAATTGAGAATCGTACATTCTGTCAACACATTCTTCTTCGACTCTGCGATATATATAACTATAACTTCCGCCACTCATTTACTTCACCTCTTCAAATCCTGTATAGTCAATTGATTCAAGCTTCTTTTCTAATTCATGTTTCTGATATTCAAGCGTTCTGATTCTTCTTCTGTATCCTTCATACTTGAAGATACATTTTGTAGCTTTATCTTGTTCTTCTTGAATTCTTTTTCCAACAAATAGGCTATATAGAAGAAGCGTTGCACCACTTCCATATATAAACCCACAAATAAAATTAATCATTTAGTTTCCTCCACAAATTCAATTTGCTCTCTTTCAACGCAAAATCTAGCATCATCGCCAAACTGGACATCATAAAGCATAGGCTTTACATAATGGTCTTTGCTTATGACGCACACATGAATCACTTTGCCAATCTGACCAATATATTCTTTTTTAAGCTTTCCTGTACTACTAATCAATTTTTCTTCGTATTTATCAGTAAGATACAGTAATCTAGCTTTGCGCATTATTAGATTACCTCGCAATTTTTTAAAATCTCATTGATTGGAACATTATCCGGAACATTTCTAAAAAGTCCATATTTCTTTACTTCCAGTAAAGTCACATATCTGTTTATTGGCTTATTTCCGAGACTTCCTTCAAACATCAGCAATATACAATATTCATTTTGCCTTAGCCTGTATAAAGGCTCCTTGTATTCTTTTCTAGGAAGCATCAATCCTGCTTGTCGAATCATTTGATTACCTCACAATTGTCTATGATATCATGCACCTTGGTGAAAGAGTCAATGCCCTTGAAGTACCCTTTTCCACTTAATTTTTTTAAACACTCGATTTCATTCAACAGACAACATTCTTTGCAACGATCAAATGTTTTTATTAAATCATATTCAAATCGAGTTAGTCTAATCTTTTCTTTATGCTCCTGAAATAACCATTTCATTCTCTTTATATAGCACGGAACATCACTATCACCAAAACGACATTCAGAACAATAGCAACCTTCGCATGACGTAATCTCCCCGTCTTTTATTGCAAAATCAAAATCTACGGTTGCTATTTCATCTTTATAATGCTCAAAATTAGTCTCTCTTTTGGACTTGTTTTGGTTCTGACTCAAACCATCCAAGTCAAACCATCCAAGTTCTTCGCATTGTTTACTTACTGCTAACATTTCATCTTTTGTTACCCAGCCACCCTCTATAGATAATTTGGCAACTTCTAAGTTGAATATAATTTCTTTTTCTATGAAATCATCGCGTACCTTACGAGTCCACACTATTTCTGTATCAATCCTTTTACGTGACCGAAAGCCTAAACCTTCGAACATTTCTCTAGCGTTCATCTTCATTTTCTCCTTCTAACAGCTGCCCGCAAAAAGGACAAGGTCTGAGTTTTTCTGTCATACAATCACATCCTCATCTGCGGGCATTCGGTAAATTCTAAGCATTTCTTGAGATATATAATCTTTGCCACCCATGCTTTCAACAGTGTGAAACCTTTCGCCCTCAACCTCTTTTTGTATTTGGTCTAAAACCTTCAACGCTTTTTCTTCTGTTGAATAAACACCTAGTGTGACACTTTCTTTCTCTAAAGAATTGCATACGAAATATTTGCTTTTATCTACAGATGGGATAATTACTACTTGATTTACATTTAACAACGATTTTTTGTTTTGACTTCTAATCCACATAACTTACTCCTTCACATTTTCTTTTAATTCTTTCACAAATTTTTTAAACTCAAAATATAATATAATTGGAATTACAATTGGATAAAAAAACACTACCAATATAAGATGTTCATCTATTAAGCAAGCAGTGTAGCAATTGCTGGCAACCACTATAAGCCAAAGTATTATTCCAATCGTAATATAAATGATGAAAAGAATTGCACATACTGCCAAAAACTCACAATTCATTAATAGCCTTCTTTCAATCTTTGGTAATTGATTTTGTTTTTATCGCAGTAAGCGTCATAGATTTGTTGATCTAAAGATTCTTGCATTCTCAACATCTCTTTAACTAATTCAATATCTTTGCTCGTCATTTTCTTCCTCCTAAATTCTCACGTAAATCGTCAGTATCGATATGTAATCAAAAATAATCATTTTTGAGACTTCTCGTTTCTTTCAAAATGCATACCCCATTTTTAGCCTTGATTCTTCTTTTTCACAAATGTATTCGATCATATTGCCGATTTGAGTTGCGAATTTAACTTCATATCCTGCCTCAAGTGCTTTACTAAGAGCTTCATAGTTGTCAGGATATGTTCTTACTACAATTTGCATTTTCAATCCTCCTTTAAAACTTCGCCATTCTTCGTCAGAACGGAAGATCATCCGATGCAATCTCAAGAGCATCAACTTCGGCTTGTTGAGTCAAGCTTTGCGCATACTGCACATTCGATTGATTGCGATTCCTTGTCTGAGCTCCATACGATTGATTCTGAGCGTAATTTTGAGCACCATAGGTATTTGTAACTCCTAGAGTGTTTTGCTTGTTAAAATCATTTCTAGGTGTCAAAAACTGCGCGTTCTCTGCGATGACTTCTGTGACATAGACTTTTTGCCCTTGCTGGTTGTCGTATGAGCGTGTATTGATTCGACCTTCAACTCCTAGCTGATTGCCTTTTTTCTGGTACAGCTGGATGTTGTCGGCCAGTTTGTTCCATGCGACGCAGTTGATGAAATCAGCATCTTGTGTTCCGTCTTGATTCTGTCTTCGATTAACCGCCAAGGTGAACGAACACACGCTTGTTCCGTTTTGCGTCTTTCTGAGTTCTGGATCACGTGTCAATCGGCCAATCAGAACCACTCTGTTGATATCTTGCATAGACTCACGCTTTCAGTCCACAATCATTTGCGATTGCCTGCATAGATTCGGCCATCATCTGACGCATCTTTTTCGTGTCGGCAGTAACAAGATCCACCAGCTCGTTGAATTCCGCCATGTTGATCGTGCTCTTGAAAGCTTGATACTTCTCAACAAGCGTCGGCTCGACTTCTGGTTCTTCTTCCTGGATGGATTCAACCATCGGAGTTTCTTCTGGTTTCTGCTTAGGTTCTGCATTGACTACGACCTCCGTTTTTTCTTCGATTTGCTTTTTGGCAGCGGGTCTTCCACGTCGCTTTGCCACTTTCTCAACGATATCCGATTCTCGAATGTTCATTCCGTTGATTCGGTATGGTGCTACGTTGTCTGAATCGTCAACGTAAGCGATAAGTCCTTCTCTGTCCACTCCTGCACAGTGATAAATGACTTTGTCACCAGGAGCGTATTTAAGCTCTTGTTTTTCGGTTTGCTTTTTAGTTTTCATTTTCACAGTTCTCCATTTTTGATTTTTTCCTGCAGCTGCGCTAATTCGCTTTGCAGTTGCTCTTCTGACATCTGGACTGGTTTAGCGTAGAATTTCTCATCCAGCTGGATTGCTCCGGTTCCTGAATTGTCTTCTTCACGTTCCACTTTGCTCCATTTCTTCAAAAGCCCTCTCCAGTCCCTGATAGGGTCATTGCCTGTCTTCCATCCGGTGGATTCGTAGTGTTTCCAAAACTTTTTGGCATCTACGTTCAAGTTGTGTTCCTGGATGTAGTCCACGATTTCTGAAATGGACGGTTTAACAAAACAGTCAGTCAAGTCAGTCTGCACATTTTCGCTTTTTGCAGTTTTTCGCGTAACGCCACTATCTAACTTTTGACTACTGACTGACTTATCTAGACTCTTATCTCTAGACTCTAGACTCTTGACTCTAGACTCTACGTTACGAAATAACGTTACGTCTTGCGTTACTGTAACGTTATCTGATAACGCTTTTTGACGTTCTCGGTAGCGCCTTTGACGTTCTGCGCCAAGCTTTTTCGTATGCTCATCTGTTTTCGAATTTCCAATCATAGCATCAAAGTTAGCTATATGTAACACATTGTCATCAGACACATTAATCAGTCTTAAGTTTTTGTATAACTCAAGGGCCACTCTGACTGTGTCTGCGGAAAAGAACTTAGTGTCACGAGCAATCTTTTCAACACTGTACGGAATCAACATATTGCCTACTTTTGAGGCTAGAACACCATTTGTATTTGCTGTCATTGCGCATAATTTTAGATACAACGCTACGTACTGGCATCCGTCTTTCTGAGACAACAAAAAGTCGATTGCGTCACTTTCGAAAAAATCAGTCTTCAACTTGATCCAATAATAAACTTTGTTATTATCCTTGATTTCCGACATAAGCAATCTCCTTTCTATTCTTCTTTTGATTCTATTTCATTTATAACTACCATTACGCATGGCTTTTGCGCATATCTCTTGAAGACATGCAGGTCTGATACTTGCTTATCATCTTCGAAAGCCACTTTATTTAAAGAGTCCAGTACAACCTTTGCAATGTTGTCGGAATCTGGCTTCTTTTGTGGTTGGATTTCATTTGCGAGCATCTTATTTAACTTCACTTTTGATACTTTCTTAGGTGGCGAGAAATACGCGAAAATCTTCACTTCCAGGGACCCTTCCAGCATGCTTGGAGTGCCACACTGTTCCATGAAGCTTAATCGTACTAGATTCTCATATTCAACTGTTTTAGGTGGTGTATGCACACTTACATACTTACCACGATTAGAGAATCGAGGCCTACCCTTAGACCCCGGTTCTCCAGGAATTACAAATTGATAACGCATTATTCTTTGATTTCTCCAGTGACTGGATCTTCACCAGGTTGTTCCTGATATTCTGCATCAAAGAATTCATTTGGAACTTCTGTCATATCTTCTTCAATCGTTGTCTTGATTGATTCATCTGTATTCACTTGTTTAACGAATTCAGTTTTCAAAGGAGCATATTTAAGCAGCTTCTTCAAAACTGTCTTCTTGGCCATTTCATCAAAGTTTGTTTTCCATGGACCGCTGCTATATGACTTAGAATACTTTTTAGCATGTTCTAAGACATCTTCATACGACATGACCTGGAATCCCTGACCGCCATTCACTAATTTGAACGTTGCATAATAATAGATTGGCTTTCCTCGATTTGTTCTTGCAGGCTTATGTTTAAGTACTGGATCCATTCCAAGTTCATACTCAAACTCATCATTTTCATAAACGACTTGAGCATCAATCATCTTGACTTCACCTGAACGATATGCCAGGTCAATCAATCCCTTATAACCAATTTGGAACTGACAAGCTCCTCCATACGGAATCAAGTATGCCTGGCCAAGTGGTGTATTAGGTTCCAATCCTAATTGCGCAGCGTTCATCATTGCTGCCAAGAATGACTGTGGTGTACACGATGCCAATTTTGGATTATTAGATACCGCAGACAATGCGATTCGCGTGAATCGTTCCGGAGTCATCACACTAGGCAATGCCTTCGCGATTTCTCCTGACATCACTGAGATATACTCCTTGATGGTCTTTGATTGCTTTTTGGCCACAGTGTTTGACTGCGTCTTTGCAATCATTCCTTGTTGATTTGTTGTTGTCATATGTATTTATCCTCCTACTGTTCTTTGACTAAAAATCTTCTCATTTTTCTTTGAGTTAAGTATTGATCATAAAGTTCAGGCTCATCTTTTCTGAACTCTTTAGTATCGAATGTATTTGATATCGATGTTTTCCATGTAACTTTGAATTTGTCAGATGTTCCGATACCAGAATCACCTAAGTAGTTCTTTACTTCATTCTCATGCTTTTTCTGAATATCCTGAAGCTCCTTGATTTTATCTTTGACAAGCTTCAATGCATCCAGTTCCTGCTGCAATGGAGTTAGATCCACAATGTTGTCTTCATCATTTTCTACTGGATGTAATTCACTGATTGCTTGCGCAGTGGAATCCGAACCATCGATTGGCGGTTCAATGTCGTTCTCCACACAGTTCCAGAACTCTTTCTCCTGCTCGATCAGTGCATTGACTTCATCATCGCTTCTTAAAACTTCATAGCAGTACAAATCAACTCCTGGAATATAAATAGCTATATACCACTTAGAAAAACCCGTAACCGCCATATAATGCATACACTGTGCATAATACTGAGGTGGAATATTTCCTTTCGAATATATATCCTTGTTGTATTCAGACGTGGTCTTGATTTCTAGACCTGCATCTTCTCCAACAACCAATCTGTCAACGTTGGCCAACATGAATGGATGATCTACAGATTGAAATGAAAATCCACTCTTTCGACATTTCTTGCCAGTTTCTTCTTCCCAACGTCTGGCCACATAGGCCTCCGCATCTCGACCGAATCGCATACGCTCATTGTCAATGTTCTTATGGATTCGGCCAGTCTTTTCACACCATAATGCATAAGCCGATTTATATTTGTTCATGCCTAGAACGGAACCGGCATCCGAACCGCCAATTCCCTTTAGACGATTGTCCAGCCACTCTTCATGAGTAGCTGGTAATTTATGTTTGATTACTTTATTCATCTTCATTTGATTCATCCTCTTTTTCTTCTTCTGATTCACCTGAATCATCGATGTACCGGTTGTCGTTCCATTCTCTCCAATCGTCGATATCATTAAAGAATGGCATCGCTATTCCTCCTTGGATGGTTCATGTTCTTTTAGAAATCTGTCCGTTTCACCATCGTAACATTCTGCACAGACTGCAAATCCAAATCCATATGCAGTATGTACTTCTCTTGATGTGTACATTTCACCGAATTTGAACATTCTTCCGCATTGTGCACATGGCACCATCTTTTCCATGTCTTCTTCATACGTTCTGCATTCATCAGGAAGAAGAATGTCTTCATATTCATGAAGTTCTACGTTGTACTTTCTTGCTCTAATGGACATAGCACTTACCTCTTCTCTTTCCACTGTTGGCTTCGCAATAACTTCTGAGTTTTTGATTCATCCTAGCATTGAACGCATCTACTGCACTTTCGAAGCAATCAGCTATCTGATCTGCTTCTAGATTGAATATAGATCCAATTGCATATATACTAGGATTTGCATGTGCTTCAATATCCAGCATAGGCGAAATACTAACTTCGTACGCACTGTCTAAAGATTCCAAGTATTCTTTAAGTTCAGATTTGATTTTCGCAAGATCATCAGGATTGTTAGATTTTGCGATATCTTCCTTTAATTTATCGAGTCTTTCCTTGATTTCATCGATTTGAGCATTTCTTTCAAGTATTTCATCTAAGCTCGCATTTATAGGCTCGCGGTATCCCTTTTTTTCCATGTTGATATTTCCTCCTAATGAATCTGATGATCGACTTTGTTCATGTTGATTTGTCTTTCAAGCTCTTTTGAAAAAGCCTGTGTACACGCTTTGAAGCATTCAGTGATTAGATCAGGCTTCATGTTTGTAGTAATTCCAAAAATCAAAGCACCGGCTTTAGATTCACCAGTTACAACCGGACTATCGAATCCAGGAATCACTCTCAATTCAAATGCTGCTCCGCAATTCTTAATTAGATTCTGGAATTCTTCTATAATTGCATCGCCTTCTTCTTCCGATACATCACCTTGTAGCTTTTCATAAAGCTCATTAAGCTTGTCATTCATTGCATTATATTTTTTCGATTCTTCATCGAATTCATTTCCACTTTTCTTCAATACAAATTGTTTCATTTTTGATTTTCTCCTTTTTACCTTTTACTCAAACCCTGCAACCTAGGTACTGCAGTCTGCTGATAGCCTAAATTCGAACCATTGTTTTTGTTTTATCTTGGGAAGTTTTATCAGTTACAATTATGGATTTTTTTCTGACGTGCTTTGTTTATAGATAGAATAGGAGTATTGAAATATCATCAATCCGTTAAAGAAATATATTTTTTTAGCAGACCACGTCGCTTACGGCAATACCCAGGTTGCAAGATTTGAGTTATTTGTTTATAATTTAATTGTTCATTTTTGATTGGCCACTTTCCTAATAAGTGGTCTTTTTTATGCTCTACATGACTTCCGCATCATATTCCTGACGAGATACAGTTCTTATAGTTTTCATCTGGTTCACCTCCTTACCAAACCTGCTTTGCTAAGATAACGAAATTTAACAATGTGACCATGAATCCAAATACGTACAGAATAAACAATGTTACTTTTTCTTCATTGCCGATTCTGCCACCTTTTTCAAATACGACCTGAACATTCACTTCCGGTTGTTCCTTGACTGGTTGGTCAAAGTTGAAATCAGGGATTTCCAATTGATTTTCCATCACTTGATCCGCTTTCTTAACTGTTGCTTTGTTGGCTGTTGCATTTGCTCTTGGCATGTTTAAATCCTTCACTTTCTATTTTTTCCATTACTTCATCCAATTTAAATCTGAAATTGAACTCTTCAATATCCTGCATTCCAAGATAATATAGAAGATCAATATCTTCACGATTGAATACGTAACAATGGTCTTTATCCATATAGCCTTCCGGCCATGGACATCCTGCATAGTCGTAGAGCTCCTTTGTTTTTGGATTCGCTTGAAGTCTTCCGATAATCATCAACTTCTTAGTTCCTTCTTTAAGAACTACGACACTTCCAATAGGTAATAATTCTTGCATGTTCTACTCCTTTATATCTGTTGTGGTGTACTGCACAAACCTCCGCCATGTATAATGAATACTGTAGGAGGTATAAAATAAATGAATACTAATTTTGAAAATATAAACCTTTATATCAACGAACGATATAAACTGTTCTGTTTAAGATGGACCAAGAAACAAGTAACAGAGGCTTACCTTGGTAAAGACTCTACCAGAAAGCTTGCTGCATTACATTTTCTTAAAGCCCGCTATGAATTCAGTGATACAACGAAGACTAAAGTCATGAAGTCCACTTTCTATGAACTGACAGATACTTACTTTAGATACTGTGTCTGGAGAAGAAACCGGTTCTTCTATGGAACGTTGTGGCCTCAGCTTGTTGCGGGCATCACATCTCTAATAGTCTCAGTACTAACAGTAGTAGTACTAATGAGCCTAGGACTGCGATGATTAGATGATATTGCAGTCTTTTTTTATATAGAACCTGGAAGAACTCTTCTGTTGCTTCATCGATTCCATATTCCTTAATAAACTGTTGTCTCAGCCTTTCATAATCTTCTTTTGTTTCATACATATGGGGTTTCATTTACTCCTTTCTACTGCGTTCTACTATGTTCTACTATGTTCTGGTGCAGCACTTGAGGTGCCACTTCACTAGGACATTTTGTCTTTTGCGAAAAGTTGGTATCTTCATGTCCTTGCTAAAAGCTGCTGGATCTCTGCTAAAGGGGTTTATTATATTTTTTGACTACTTTTTTTCTTTCAGTCACTTTGAATGTGATGTAGGTAGAGCACAGACTGAAAGAGCGTCATATGACTCGAACGAAATCGCAGGACCCAGTATCTTGCGGTGACAGGTTTTCCTTTCTAACCTGGGGAAATAGCACCTCAAGTACTGACCAGAGAAAAGTATTTTCTTTTAATGCAGCGCCTTATACGTTGTAACGATGATACTGATAATAGAAATCAGTATCGCAATAATTGAGCAAATATTTGAAGCTTTGTACCAATTCATTTTCTTTTCTCCTTTGTATGCTGCAAGCATACTTTTTCTGATTTTCTATGTGATACAATCTCCTTTTGGAAGGAGGTGTAATAAATGACTAAGATATATGCTTGTTTAATTGGTAACTGGGTTTGCCTAAATGATGATCCCGAATGTAAAATGGGACCGAATCAGGTTAGTCCTCTTGTTTGGTGGGAAGAAAGTGCTTATCTTTATGCCCCACTTACACGAAGGTCTCCAGATACTCTTTATGAATTTCCTTATATGAACATTCTTTATAAGGGAACCGACTACAGAATCAGTCCTTATCACGTTCAGATAGTGTCTCCACAAGTCCAGGGAAATCATAACTAACAGAATATTTTCTCAGCTCTTCCAGACTTGGCATAGGTACACTTGCCTGTTTGGAAGAGTACTTTTTTTGTACATAAAGTACGATCTGATTCCATTCATTTGGCTTTAGTTTTGAAATCAGGCTTAACAGTGCATCTAATTCATCTTTTCTCATATAAGGTTCTCTTCCCGTTATTTCAATACTGTTCTGAGTTACTGAAGCTTTACCACGAATGGTCTCAGAAACAAGATTAGCTACCTTGCTGCAGTCAATATCCAATTTATTCTTTAATTTTGAAGCCAATTCATCCGCCAATGAGTTGGCTTTTTCTAATTTAATAAGCATTTTGTCAAGTTCCTCGTTTACCTGATCCAAACCCTCAAGCTCGACGGCAACAGATATTGTGCTTATTTCTTTATTTTCATCCATATAATTTCTTCCTTTCCTCCCATCCTCAAGTACCGCACCAATGTAAATTGGCTTATCCCCACATCTCCTTACATGCTTTTTTGAATTCAGGAAAAACGTTGGTAAACATACTGATAGGAACTTGTTTGGCACCACAAATAACCTTAGATACATTTGAATTCTTATATTCATCCGAATCCTGAACCATATGAATCATTCGATATGCCATTACTTTGTTGATTCCTAGTGACATTACGTCTTTGTATCCTAATAATGTTTTTGCCATGCGTCTTCCTCCTTTCTGTGATAGTCGCTGGTAGTCTTTTAAATGTGTAAACTAAATAAGGCCTTCTTTTTTTAACGCCAAATAAACCGCCTTACTTCTACAAACTTCAATCACACGTTTTAAATACTCAATATCATTGCAATCACTAAGCTTCTCTAGAAATGATTCTCTTTCAATTTGATCAAGTGATTCACAATAGTTTTTGTTTTCCATTATGCAATCTCCTTTCCGTGGTAGTTATTAGTAGTATTCTTGATATTCGCTTATGATGTTTAGTTTTCTAAACCTCAATTGTAAAAAAATATGCGGGTATTTCAGATGGTTCAAACTCCAATACATCACACGATTTTCTTATTTCTTGTTGTGTAAACTCCAATTTTCCAGAAAGTCTTAGAGATAAAGAAGTTCTACTTAAGCCTATTTTTTCTGCATATACTTCTTGCGTGCCTAAAACTTCTTTAATTCGACCTTTTAATTTCGAATAATCAAATTCGTAAGAATCCATTTCATTCACCTCCTTATGAGGTTTAGTTTTCTAAACCCATTACCAATATACCACCGAGGTTTAGTTTTGTAAACATCATTTTAATATTTTTTACACTTTTGTTGCGTTTTCTAAACAAAACCTATATCATATATATAAAGAAGGTGAAAAAATGGATACTACATCAAACAGACTGAAACAAGTCATGGAAGAATTAGATATCAATCAATCAGAACTGGTAAGAAGAACAGGAATTAATAAAGGAGCATTAAGTAGCTACATTAGTGGAAGATACATTCCAAAGCAAAGAGCAATTTACGCACTTGCTTCAGCGTTGGATGTTAGCGAGCCATGGTTAATGGGCTATGATGTGCCAAAAAACAGAGTTGAAGATAGCAACACATCACTCTCCCCAAGCGAAAAAAATCTCTTGGACATATACAGAGTATTAGACGACAAAGGCCAGCACACAGTGGATACAGTAGCTCGTATGGAACTGGATCGGGTTAAAGGAGATAAGTAAAATGGGTTGATTTAGATGTGTGAACATATCTGGATTTGATTATGAAATGGAGGAGCTTAGAATGGAAGAAATTAATATTTATTGCGATGAAAGCTGTCATTTAGAACATGACACTGCACCGTATATGGTTTTAGGTGCAGTGTATTGCCCTAAGTCAAAATTAAAAGAAATCAATCGTAGAATTAAAGAAATTAAATTAAAGTACAATGTTAAACAAACTTCAGAAATCAAATGGACAAAAGTATCTGATTTAAAATTTAACATGTACCAAGAGATTATTGATTATTTTTTTGATGATGACGATTTATCTTTTAGGTGTGTAATAGCTGATAAAAAACATTTACAGCATGACAAATTCAATCAAACACATGATGATTGGTACTACAAGATGTATTTTAATTTGCTAAAAGTAATTTTTAATCCTTCGAATAAATACAATGTTTACTTAGATATAAAAGACACGCATTCAGATGAAAAAATAAAGAACCTTATGTCTGTATGTAGAAATAGTAGATATGATTTTTCAGGAAAAATTATTAATAAAATGCAACCAATAAGATCCAATGAAGTTCAAATTATGCAAATTACAGATATACTAATCGGCGCTATTGGGTACATAAATCGTTACGATTTAAAAAATGAAGGACTAAATCAAGGAAAAATTAAATTGATTCGAAGGATTCAAGGCAGGAGTGGGTATTCATTAAAAAAATCAACGTTGTATCGTGAAAGTAAGCTTAATATTTTCGTGTGGGAGGCAAATTACCGTGAAAAATACTAACTGCAAATGGTTGCCAGAAACTGTTTCCCTTAATGATTATAACGGTGATTTTGAAGCTTATTTCAATTACCTGTATGGTGTTTTCATTCGAGATTTGATAAAAAATCAACCAATTTTTAAAGGCTTACGAGTCGGAGCACGTAAACATCCAGAACACAATGGAAAACATGAAGGATTCTACCATTTAACAAGTAAGGACTACGAAAAAACGGGATACGAAAACCGGATATTTGACCCAAGGCGAAGTGAAAGGTTGCCTTGGATTAAACCGATAATCGAAAATTATGGTTGCAACAAAACATGTTGCAAAAAAATCAAAATATGGAAGGAAAGAAAAAATAGAATACACATTTTGTTTGAAGATGAATATTATGTAATCGTACTAGATGAACGTAAAAACTATTATGTAGTTGTAACTGCATACTATATTGAAACAGAACACAATTTACAAAACTTATTAAGACGATATGAAAAGGCAAAAGGCGCACTAAATCGTACGCCTTAAGGAACTCCTTCTACTCTAGTAGATGAGCTAACTTTCAATTTTCATTCAAATTATAAAATGCATTTTGTTTGTTGTCAACAAAAAGCGTGCTCATCTATATTATCAAATCTTTGTACGAACGTCAAATTTTTAATAGAATAGTGCAAAAAAACACCTGGACTTTTACATCCAGGTGTTCTTGTTTTTATCCATGAAATTAACAATATCTTTGTCGGCTTGTGGCAACCAGTGTGCATATACTTGTAATACTGTGTCTAATTCGTCGCCTAAACGTTTTGCGATGTCATAGACGGAGAAATTGACTTTTCCCTCCGTAACCATATTGTTTATCATATAAGACGCGCTAGAGTGCCTTAAATCGTGCATTCGTAGCATTGGTATCTTATCTTCATCTTTTAATCGTTTATTCAATGCATTTACATTGTTCTGTAATTGCTTAGTTACCTTTGACCTACTGAACGGCATATCTATGCCAAAGATGTATGAGTCATCTGGAACATCCAGTCTCGACTTTAGTGCTTTATACTCGTTGGCCAAAAACTGTGGCATGCTTATTTGTCTGTAGCTGTTTGGCGTTTTTGGTGTTGTGCACTTTCTGAGCTTGTCGTTCCATGTCTTATTGATTGTGATCGTGTTATTTTCAAAATCTAAATCTTTCCATTGAAGAGCAAGTGCTTCTCCAATACGGGTCCCCATATAGAATTGGTTGCTGAACAATAAATGAAAAATTGTCGAATCAACGTTGTTTATAAATTTGTTGAATTGTTCTTCTGTCCAAAATACCATTTCTTCTTTATGAAGGTTTGGGTCTTTTTTTAGATCAACCTTATTACATGGATTGGTTGTTATGTACTCATGCTTCATAGCATAGCGCATAAGGACGCATAGACGCATATAATACTCATTCACAGTAGAATACTTCTTGTCGATGAGAAGTCGCTCTAAAACGTCCTGAATGTCTTCTGAGGTGATGCCTCTTAAAGCTTTATCACCAAGGGCATTTCTCCATACGTTAAATTCGACTCTGTGATTATTGTAGGTGGATTCCTTGATTCTCTTTTCTGAGTATTCCTGATATATGTCTATCATTGTACTCAGTGTCATTGTAGAGCCTGGATTCATCAAACTCTCTTTGAATTGTATCTCTGCTTTTATTGCATCTTGCTTTCTATCAAAGCCACGCTTTTTGTATTGCTTAGTTTTGTTCCCTACTTTGTAAGAACCATAGTAATACCACTTGTTTGTGTTGTTGTCTCTTTTTACCGCCATAATGTTTTCCCCCAGCATCTTATTTTATCAGAGCTAGAGTCATACTTAAATATAAATTTATGCCAATTTTATGCCATATATTAATATTTTGCTTTAAATAAAGAGTAATAGACTTTTAACTAAAAAAGTCTAATTTCTTCAAGTTTTTTTACAGGACCATAGCTTCTTCGATAAAAATCCTGAAGTCCATATTGATTTAATGCTTCAATATGAGCTTTTGTTGGATACCCTTTATGTTTAGCTAAACCATATTGTGGATACATTTCATCAAGCTTTTTCATCCATCGATCTCGAGTTACTTTGGCTAAAATACTTGCAGCTGCAATCGATAAAGATTTTTGATCACCCTTTACAATAGCTTGGTAAGGCTTATCGATATCTGGTAGTGGCATCGCATCACTAAGCACAAAATCACATTGTGCCTTGTTTGCAATTTCCATCATTGCTTCTTGTGTAGCACGATAGATGTTCTTCTTGTCAATTGTCTTTTCATCCACCACAAGAATTTGATAATACAAAGCATCTTGAATAATTGTTTTAAACAACTCTTCTCGCTTTTTTTCACTCAATTTTTTTGAATCATCAATCAACGCATTTTGATATCCCTTAGGAAAAATAACACCAGCTACCATCAATGGACCTGCAATAGGGCCTCGACCAGCTTCATCCATACCTAAAACACTTTCATCTTGATTCCAATAATCATGTTCCAAAGGTCTATCAAGCATAGGGTTTCTCCCAAGTAATCAAGCCACATTTATTTTCTCGAATATCTTTGACAAAGCTTAACATTAAACGGTTTTCATCAATTTCACCCTTTAATAAATAGCCACGTTTTATTGCAATATTCTGTAGAGTTTCGTAAGATGTATCCGCAATTTCAACATGATAGACCGTATCAAATATTTCTGGCTTTTCTTTCATCAAATATTCACATGCAAATAAAGCTAAATCGTCCATATTTACAACTTGATCTTTTATCGAGCCTAATAAAGCTAGTTTTAACCCTACTTGTTGATCTTCAAATTTTGGCCATAATACACCTGGTGTATCTAACAATTCTAAAGTTTGGCCTACTTTGATCCATTGAAGGCTTTTTGTCACGCCTGGACGATCACCTGTTTGAGCGGCTTTTCTTTTCGCAAACGTATTAATAAACGTACTTTTACCAACATTCGGTATTCCACATACCATAGCTCGTAAAGCTCTTGGTTTCATGCCTCTGCGCTTTTGTTTTTCAATCAATTTTACACACAATTCATTCGATGCTTTAATTAACTGCTTTGAAAAATTTTCGTGAATAAAATCTAAAGCTAATACTTTTTGATTTTCTGTTTCTAGTGCATTTACCCATTGTTTCGTAAGCTCTTTATCGGCCTTATCTTTTTTAGACAAAAGAATCAAGCGCGGTTTATTTTGAATCAATTGGTCTAACATCGGATTTTTACTGGCTTCAGGCATTCTAGCATCACGAATCTCAATCACAAAATCAACTTTTTTTAAATTCTCTTCCATTTGCCTTTTGGCTTTGGTCATATGACCTGGAAACCATTGTACGTTTGCCACTAATCTTTCACTCCTATATCTGAAATTGGTAACAAGACTAACATCTTCTTTGCGAATATTTGTGATTTTTTTACTGGCCCAACATATCTAGAATCTTTTGAATAAGGTCTATTGTCTCCCATCACGTAATATTCATCGTCGCCTAATGTTACTTCTTCAAAATCTTGAACATCTGTATTGTCTTCATTAGGTACTTTATTAAAATAACCAAATTTATCTATCAATGATTGGCGATAATCTGGATCAATATATTTAGTCTCATCCAATACTTTACCATTAATAAAAACAATGTCATTCACACAGCTAATAGTATCTCCAGGTAAACCAATTATACGTTTTACCCAGTGTGTTTTCTGTCCATTTTCTTCCATCGTTACAACAACAATGTCCCCTCGTTCTACACCATTAAGTAAAGCTCCACCGACATTTGTAAACCCAAATTCTCCATCTTTTAATGTTGGATACATACTTCTTCCATCAACACGAACAGGATGTGCAACAAAGTTCACAAATAATAAGATTACAATTGCACTTACTACGAAAACTTTTACAAATCCTAGTATATCCTCGAGTAATGTACGTTCATCATCCTCATTATATCTAAGCTCACTTTTTTTAGCTTTCTTCATTTTTTTCTATCCCCCTAATTGTCATAATTCTATTATAAGTCTTTTCAGAAAAAAAAGCCTGAAAATCAGACTTTTTTAAACAATTAACGAACTTCTTTAAGACGAGCAGCTTTACCTGAACGATTACGTAAGTAAGATAATTTGTTACGACGTACTTTACCGTGACGAACTACTTCAATGTGGTCAATGATTGGTGAGTGTAAAGGGAATTTACGTTCAACACCAATTTGGTTAGAAATCTTACGTACTGTAAATGTTTCAGAGATTCCTCCACCTGCACGTTCAATTACAACACCTTCGAATACCTGGATACGGCTCTTGTCACCTTCTTTGATTCTAACGTGTACACGAACAGTACTACCAGAACGGAATGCTGGAATATCAGTCTTTAATTGTGATTTTGTTACTTCATTAACTAATGCTAAGTTCATTTTCTTTTCTCCTTTTCTTCTAATATTTGGTTATCAGTTCATTCACACAATGTGCCAGCGGAACTACCTATGCGTAAACGCCTATTCATATTATCATGTCAATCAATTTTACGCAAGATTATTTTTTTATTTTTAACACTGCTTCCACAATTTTTTGATCTTCTCTATTTAATTCTAAATTATCTAATAAATCTGGACGATACAGTGCAGTTCGCTTCAAAGATTCTTCATGTCTATATTTCTTAATATTCGCATGATGACCACTCAATAATACATCAGGAACTCTTTTCCCATCATACACTTCCGGCCTTGTATATTGCGGATATTCTAGTAATCCATTTGAGAAAGAATCATCATCACTTGAATCTTGACGAATTACTCCAGGCAAAATACGCAATATACAATCACACATTACCATGCAAGCACTTTCTCCTCCAGTTAAGACAAAATCGCCTAAAGACATTTGAATATCCACATAATCACGAATTCTCTCATCAAAGCCTTCATAATGTCCACAAATGAATATTAAATGATCTTTTAAAGATAATTCCTTTGCGATTTGTTGATTAAAAGTCTTCCCCTGAGGCGTCAACAAAATAACTGTACTATCTTCTGTGCGAATCGATTCTAATGCATCTAATATAGGTTGACACATCAAAACCATTCCGGCTCCACCACCATAAGGAGTATCATCTACATGCCCATGTTTTTCTTTCGTAAACTTTCGAAAATCAATGGTTTCAAATTCAAATAATTCTTTTTCTTTTGCACGCTTTAGAATACTTGTGGTCATTAAAGGTTCAAAGTATTCTGGAAATAATGTTAATACGGATATTTTCATCGTAAGCCTTCCATTTCACGAATTGTGATTTCATGTGCATCTTTATTTACATCCAATACGAATGCTGGTACAAAAGGCAATAAGAAGCTATTTCCTTTTGATTTTACACGAAGCACTAAATTAGCACCTGTTTCCAATATATCTACAACTTCACCTAGATTTTCTTTTTCCTCATTATATACAGTGCAATTCATCAACTCATGATAATAATATTGACCTTCTTCAAGTTCTGGTAAATCATCTTGAGCAATGAATAGATTCTTTGTCTTTAATTGTTCTGCTTTTTCAATGGAATCAATTCCTTCAAAATAACAATATCCAAAGCCTTTTTGTTCGCGATAGCGCACTACAGTTAAAGTACGACCATCTTCTAAATGCAAGACTCTCCCTTTTTCAAAACGATGTTGGGGATCATCTGTAACAAGATATAATTTACATTCACCCTTAAGTCCATGAGTATTTATGATTTGAGCTACTTTTATCATATGTCCTCCTAAAAAAATCAGGATGTGAAATCACATCCTAATACGCTTCAAATTTTACTGAAATTCTTTTGTGTACATCACGTGCAGCAATAGACATCATCTGACGAATACTGCTAGCCATAATTCCTTTGCGACCAATTAAACGTGCAACATCTTCGCTATTGGCATATACATACAATAAAATTTCATTTTCATTTGTAGTTGCCATTGTTTTTACAGATAATGCTTTTTGATCATCTACAAGTGGTAAACAAATGTCTAATAATGTTTTTTCTAAATCAATCATTATTTTGAACTTTTAGCTTCGTGCATTTCTTTTAAAACACCTTCGTGTGATAAAATTGAACGAACTGTATCAGTTGGTTGTGCACCATTGCTTAACCATTTCTTTGTTAATTCTTTGTCTAATGTAACTTTGTTTTCAACTTTATTTGGGTTGTATGTACCAATTTGTTCGATGAAACGACCATCACGAGGACTACGTGAGTCAGCAGCTACTATACGGTAGAAAGGAGCACCCTTTTTACCCATTCTTTTTAAACGTAATTTAACCATATTTAAATTCCTACCTTTTCTAATTTATTAAAGCTCATATAGAATAACATGAATAAAATAAGGTGTCAAGTATTTTTACTTTACACCTTATTATTTTTACTTTTTCTTCTTTTTCTTTTTAGATTTTTGTTTTTTACTACCAGAATGTTTTGACATTCCTGGCATTCCTCCCCCACGCTGCATATTCTGTAATGCAGCCATATCTGGAAGTTTTGCCTTACCACTCATCATTTTAGTCATCATCTGCATTTGTTCTAACTGATTGATCAAACGATTGACATCCATGACTTTAACTCCAGCACCCTTGGCAATACGGTTTTTTCTTGATGCTTTTAAACATGATGGGTTTTCACGTTCATATTCAGTCATTGACAAAATAATGGCCTCACTCTTTTTCATTTGTGAATTCATTTTTTCATCATCTAAATTTTTTGCGACTTTATTAATCCCAGGAATCATATTCATCATTTTTTGCATAGATCCCATTTTAGATACTTGTCCTAATTGCGCTAGCAAATCATTGAATGTGAATACACCCTGTTTCATACGTTCAGCTGTTTTCTTCTGAACATCCATATCCAACTTATCTTGAGCTTGTTCGACTAATGATACAATGTCTCCCATTCCCAGAATACGATCTGCCATTCGGTCAGGATGGAATTCTTCTAAATCCTCAACTTTTTCACCATTTGATACAAACAATACAGGAACATTTGTAATAGAACGAACAGACAACAATCCACCACCACGTGCATCACCATCCATTTTAGTTACAATCAATCCTGTTACAGATAATTGTTCATTAAATTCTTTCGCAACAGTGACAATGTCTTGACCTGTCATCGCATCAACAGTCAATAGAATTTCATCTGGAACAACTAGCTCTTTCATTTGTTGAAGCTCATGCATCAATGCTTCATCAATATGTAAACGACCAGCCGTATCAAAGATTACCAAATCTTTTTGACGATCTCTTGCGTATGTCAATGCTTGTTTTGCTGTTTCAACTGCAGGTGTTTCTGGACCACATGTGAATACTTCTACATCTATACTTTTACCGAGTGTCTGTAACTGTTCAATAGCAGCAGGACGAACTACGTCACATGCCACTAATAAAACACGACGTGCCAATTTATTTTTGCAGTAATTTGCGATTTTAGCACTCGCAGTGGTTTTACCAGTACCCTGTAAACCAACCATCATAACCGTAGTCATACCCTGTTTTTTAAAGTGGATACGTGCATCTTCCTCACCTAATAAGGTTTGTAGTTCATCATGTACAATTTTGACTACCATCTGACCTGGATTTAAAGAATCTAATACTTCTTGTCCTAGTGCCTTTTCTTTTACATTTTCAACAAAGCTCTTAACAACATCATAATTAACGTCGGCTTCTAATAATGACATGCGTACTTCTTTTAACATGTCAGTCATATTTTTTTCAGTTAGTTTTCCCTGTCCTGAAATATTCTTAAATGCTTTATTTAAGCGTTCACTTAATGATTCAAATGCCATAAATATAATCTCCCTAAACTCTTTAAGTTTACCTAATTTTCATTTAAATTACAATGGAATGCCAAACGACTTTGTCCATTTTTTAAATAAATTGTACCCACATGTTTAAATCCATG
>ERZ1026884.145-NODE-145-length-50116-cov-21.610615_pt1 | contig 50116 bp, 40 predicted proteins | sample MGYA00380172_ERZ1026884 | MGnify/ENA primary metagenome ERZ1026884 (study PRJEB33269, sample SAMEA4719808) | human gut metagenome | biome: human-associated habitat; feature: organic feature; material: feces | place: Cameroon | collected 2013-10 ... | reverse complement strand
GATGGATATAGCTTCAAGGGTACGCAGATTAGCCGAGACTATAGCTTTGGCAAACTGAATGCGAGATTAGAGGGAACGGAGAACCTTTTATCAGCAAGAGCCAAATCTGCTCAGCAATATGAGCAAGGTTATCACAAGAACAACCAGGAGCCATCCATATCGGAGAGCAGTCAAGACCCATGGAACGGCATTTCTTCCATAGGACTTTTTGTTCCTGCCAACGCTCAGACCTTTGAGCCATTCCCGGAGGATGAATCAGCCAAGAAAAAAAAGAAGAAACGCAGAAGAGGCTTTAACCTTTGATGCAAGTTACAAACCATTCAAACAACAAAAGAAATATGAAAGAAGAAATGTTGGAAGCCATCTACGGCACAGTTGAGAGATTGGAGCAGAAAGTCGATGAACTTTCTGCTTCACCAAAGAATACAGAGGTGGAAACAGTTCTCAGCCCTGCAAGTATTGACACAAGCAAACTTGAAAAAGCCATCCTTTCTGTGCTGTACAAAAATTCCGTGGAAACGCAATTCGTTCCACGGAATTTTCCTTAAGTTATTTTATCGTATCTCCATAATCAGTTACCTCTTCTTCCTGTAAATATAAGCATATTACATTAAGATAATCTACAATTTCCTTGTGCGTTAAATTTAACTTTTTAATACAAGAGCAGAATTCCATAATAACACCTTCTGGATTATAGTCCCCTCGGCTATTAAAGATGAAAATTTTCTCTCTCTTATAGACAAAAATTTGTCTTGGAAAATGTGGTCCCATGCCTTTGAAAGCATATATTCCATCCACAAAATTATAATTATTAGGAGAGATGAGGTTTACAACATTTTTACTTGCATTTGTATATTTATCTTCATAGTTATTTTCTATTTGTTCCGCTATACTATCAGGTAAGCACACACTTTTTAGTGAATCTAAGCATTGTCCCTTAATTGATATGTAAGGAACAATGCTACAGATAAAACATAATAGGATTTTATTGATTATCGTTATTTTCATTGTTATTTCTTAATTTACCTCACAAAGTTACACCATAAAAACGGCAATTCTCCGATTTTGTTTCTCTCAACTCAAAGGTTGCCATAAGCAGCACCTTATTGCCATCTATGTTTTCTTCGTAGAAGAAGCGATAGACACCAGGATTGTTTGGCAGAATATCGGGAAAAAGATGGGCTGTGATGGTGCCGCTTTGACCATCGCTTAAAACATGACCGATGGCAGTGAACGAGCAATCGGTGGGCACAACAAACCAATTGCCATCCCTACCTTGAGCTGTGATGCTATATGCTTCGCCATATATGAATTCTTTGCCACTATGGTTGGTAATCGTGAATCTGATCTCCGTGGTGCCCAATGGATAGGAAGGCTTCTCCGCCTTGAGGGAGATGCCTTGGTAGGTGCTCACGCCTTCCCTGTTGTCGATGATAGGGTCCAACTTGCCCTCAAACCTGATGGCGGGCGAGTTGTAAATCTGCCTACGAAACTCCTGCTGCTTCTCCTTCGTGTTCCAACGGAGCGCAACATCAATGGAGTTGGACCCCATTCCAAATCCAACAACATTTCGCAAGGCCGGGGTCTTGTCTTCCGACAGGAACTTCCGCTCAAGTATCCGCATAATGGCGTTCAGTTCCCTATGCGAATATTTACGCGCCGAAGCCTTGCGATAGGTTCTCTTCTTGCTCTTGACAACTCTCTTTTTGCTAATGGTCGCTACCTTCTTTTGTTGAGCGGCAAATGACTGTTTGCAAGCAGCAAAAGCTGTTTGCATTGAAAGGAACATTGTCAATCCTAATATTATTGCATTGAGGAGTTTTGGCTTCAGTCTCATAGTTATCAGCAATTAATAATTTAACATGTAGAGAGATATGAACTCTTATAGTATATTTCTTTTCTTATGAGAAAAGTTCAATTTATTTTGCAAATATTATATTTTAGTTTATCCACAAAATGATGTTATGATATTATTTTGTCTCTCATAATCTCTTCAATCATTGCGTTCCTTTTTGTCCGTGATAAGTTCTTTCATATCCACAGACAAGAACTGTGCAATTTCAAGAAGTGTGGTAAGGTTGGGTTGAGAACGGTTGCATACGTAAGCATTGACCGTACTGAAACTCCTTCCTAACTTCTTTGCAAGCCATGTTTGGCTTATCCCTTTGTCCTCTAAGACTGCTCTTATGCGATTTAACTTCATGTTTTTATCGTTTTTACGCTACAAAAATAATATTTTATCGTGATGATCCATCCAAATCCCTTGAATATCTGCTGTATTCCGTCGTAATTTAGACAAAATATAAATATAATCTGCAAAAATGGAACTAAGCAATTGATTTCCCAATATGGCAAGATACATATATGCGTTTATGAATATGTTCTTTTTGCCATACTCTTAAAATGACGTTACATGAAAATTACTGTTGGTAACTACTCTTTTACCTTTGCAAAGACTAATCTTAATATTTTGTAAAATCACAGCATAAAATGTTGTTTTTCAGAAATTAGATTTAACTTTGCACTCGAAATCAAAGCGTTCTTTGTATATTGCAAAGTTGTGAAAGAAAAAGAATATAGCTCGTTTCTAAATCGTTAGCAGTCACATTCTTTAAAGAACTTAACATACTGACATTCAATCAATAAAAGATTTTACTGTGACTCCCCGAATGCAACATCTTCAATTATCAATCTCCTATTTTGTAGTAAGAGTAATTGTTCAATATATATCAGTTGTTTGTCGTAGCTCATATATCCAAATAAAAAGTAAAGCCTCATCTTAGTACACATCGTTGAGAGGAGTGGTGGGATTTATAGCTACAAAAATGTGGCTTTAATTCGCCTTCTCCAAATATTTTCTAAGAAACCTGCTTATCGGGTAGAGAATTTTACGCAAAAGTTCTAAATTCCATAAATTTCTCCTAGATAGTCATGGGATATTTAGAAAAATATCGTATCTTTGTCCCCGAATTAAGGCGTTCTTTGCATATTGCAAAATACAGAAACGAGCAGAAGTCCGCTCGTTTCCATATTGTTACCTATATAATATAGGCAAACGCCCAACTTCTTGATTTTCAATCAAAGTCCAATTTAGAGCGAGTTAGGATTCTTAACAAAGGGACAAGAAGTTAACAGGTTAACAGTTAACAGCTGTTTTTTGCACCCTCCTCCTTCCCATACCTTATTAAATATAAATATATATATATACTTATTTCTTGTATATGAGTGGGGGAGTATGCATTTTGGGGCTGTTAACTGTTAACCTGTTAACCCCCCATCTGAAAAATCTTCCTTTCGAGTCCTCCTTCTTATGTAGGCTAAGTGCCTTATATGATGGCAGGTAAGAGTCATCAATGATGACCAACGGGAGGCTTAAATGATGACCGGCGATGGCGATGGATTGATGGTGTTTGGATGGTAAGAACAAAGCTTCGGAAGTTGGGAATATCGTTTTTTTCTAGTAGAACTTATTAAAAAGACATTAAAAAGTTTTGTATTATGAAATTAATGATGTACTTTTGCCATACTTTTTATAGAAAAATTGATTATAACTCTTGATAATGAAATTGAAACATATTATCCTACATATAGTAAATGTTATTCAGGCAATGTCTGGCAAGAACCGTTTTCTGCTGGGTTTTGTCGTTGTTGTGTGTGTCCTTGCTTTGGTGAGATTGATCAGTCCGGGCGTTGCTGAACCAAGGGCGTCTGTTGCTGCTTTGGATGTGGCGGATAGCCTGGCTACGGATTCCGTTCATCAGCTGGCGATGGCAGAAGAAGACAAGGAAGAGGAGAATAAGGCTGCAAATGAGATAGCCGAGACATCTGATGATTTGGCTCAGGAAGCTGCCGGAACAGGTTCAGAGACGGATGCTGCGGCAGATTCTTCCAATACGCCTTCTATTTTCTTTGATAAGAATGGCAAGGAGGTGAAGCATCGTATCTTCTCGGTGCCTCATTTCGGCAATACTTTCCCTGACCAGCAGGATGTGCAGATTCTGGCTGCCAACAAGCATGGCGTGAATCCGGTACAGAACCGTGAGGAGGCTGAGCATAGCAAGGGTAAGCTGGTGTATGTGGGCAGCAATCCTTTCTTTTATGTGGATAAATTGAATAACAGTATACCTTATCTGGTACCTAGGGCTTCGGTGCTGCTGCAGGATATCGGCCGGGCTTATTTCGATTCTTTGCAAATCAAGGGTATTCCTTTGCATAAGATTATCGTTACGAGCATTCTCCGCACCAAGGATGATGTGGCGAAACTTCGTACCCGCAATGGCAATGCTACCGAGAATTCATGCCATCTTTACGGTACTACGTTTGATGTTTGCTACAACAGATATAAGCAGATTCAGACTCGTCAGCAGCCTCGAAGACAGGTACAGAATGACACCCTGAAATGGGTGCTCAGCGAAGTGCTGAGAGATATGAGAGACCGCAACCGGTGCCTTGTAAAATATGAGGTAAAGCAGGGCTGCTTCCATATCACCGTGAAGTAGATTGCTTATGGTGATTTCAATTGATATTATATAAGATTAGGGCGTGTCGTTCTTTACAGAATGGCACGCCCTAATCTTATACTTAGTTTTTGATTCTTTTCAAATCGTCAGGTTCGCCTACCAGCCAGATGATATCTCCCTTTTCGAATTTTCGGGATGGTGAAATGCGGGTGAGGTTTTCCTGACCTTCTTCCAATCCTACGACCATACAGTTGTAATGGTCGCGGATGCCACTCTCGATGAGCGTCTTGCCCAGAAATTCGCTGGTAGATGAGATGATGAGCTGGCTCAGCTTCATCTCGCGCTTCTCTATCTCGGCATCTTCCGGCATCAGATCGCTCTGAAGAGCTGTGTTGAACTTCTGAAGCTGGTCGTCATTTCCAATCACCTGCAACTTGTCTCCAGGAAAAATAACCATATCTCCATTTGGAATATTGAGGCGATGGGAACCACGGTGAACGCTGCTCATGTCAACGCCAAAACGCTCGCGGAGATGCAGTTCCCTGAGCGACTTGCCCGTCCAGGTACTGTCTTCCGGTACTTCGAACTCACTGATATGAATATCTCTATCCAGCAGTCTTCCCTCGTAGAGTGGACGTTTTTCGCCATTCACCTGAGCCGCAATATCTCGTGAGCGGAGATTGTGGACGAAGACGCGCTCCATCACAATGCTGCGCTTCTTGATGCGGCGGGAGGTGATCATCAGCATCACCACAATGCCTCCGATGCAGATCATCAGCGCATTGGTGAAGCGGGAGAGGAAGTTGATGATGTAGAAGATGAAGGCCAGGGCTATGACGAAGCGGACAAATACCGTAAACAGCAGAGGCACACGGTTGATGCTGCTCTCTACCCATAGGCGTTTCCACTCTGCACTGTGGTTTTTCTTCATTACGATGGCACGCAGGAATGGAGCTATCAGCAGCACCGTAAGCAGGCCTGTGATGGCGTTGGCGTACCAGTGAAGATGCCAGCCTGGCAACAGATTGCGCATCAGAGGCAATACGAAGGTGAACATCAGGGCAATGGTAGCTGCCGAGAGTATCGAATAGGCTACGGTGTTGATGGTCATCTGTTTAATCAGCGATTTCCACTTGCTCTGCTGCTGGGTCTGCGGATGGCTCATCGCAAAATGGTTCAACACATGGATGAGCTTGTCGGGCAGATGCTTCTCCATCACCTGATAGGTTGGCAGCGCCAGACGAATCATGTAAGGCGTAAGGAAGGTGGTGATGACACTCACCGCTACGACTACCGGATAGAGGAAGTTGCTGATAACGCCAAGCGACAAGCCCAGCGAGGCGATGATGAACGAGAATTCACCAATCTGAGCCATCGAGAAACCGCAGCGCATCGCCGATTTCAAAGATTCGCCTCCCAGCATGAAGCCGAAGGTGCCCAGCGTGGCCTGACCTATCAGTATCGTACCCACCAGGGCAAGGATAGGCAGGGCGTATTCAATCAGAATCTTCGGGTCTACCAGCATACCTACTGATACGAAGAAGATGGCTCCGAAAAGGTTCTTGACCGGTTCTACCAGCTTGATAATCTTCTCAGCTTCAATGGTTTCTGCCAGGATACTACCCATGACGAAGGCTCCGAAGGCACTGCTGAAGCCTACCTTGGTGCTCAGTACAGCCATGCCGCAGCATAAACCCAGCGATACGATAAGCAGGGTTTCGCTATTGATGAGCTTTCTTACCGAGCGGAGGAACCAAGGAATGGCGAAGATGCCTACGATGAACCAGACGCCAAGGAAGAAGCCTATCTTGACGATGGAGGCAAACATCTGACCGCCATCGGGATTGCTGCCGCTCGCTATCGCTGACAGCATCACCATCATGACGATAGCAAGGATGTCTTCCAGGATCAGTACGCTCATCACCATCGAGGCAAACTTCTGGGTGCGCAGTCGCATATCGTCGAATGCCTTATATATAATAGTGGTGGAACTCATGGCAAGCATACCGCCCAGGAAGATACAGTCCATCCTTCCCCAGTCGAAACTGTGACCCACGCTGATGCCCAGCATCATCATGGAGAAGACGATGACCACGGTAGCAATGATAGGCGATGCTCCCATCTTTACGATTTTCTTGAACGAAAAGTCTAGACCCAGTGAGAAGAGCGTAAAGATGACACCGATGTCTGCCCAGGTCTTGATATCCGTCTCGTCCATTACCGACATGGTGTAGGGCATGTGGGGCGAAACGAGGAAGCCTGCCACTATGTATCCCAGCACCAGTGGTTGCTTGAGCCGCTTGAAGATGAGGGTAACGATGCCGGCTACCATCAGGATGAGGGCGAGGTCTTTTACTAAAAAGGGAATTTCTGCCATAATTTTCTGTTTATGATAATCTCTCTGTAAATATTCGTATTCATTTATGAAAATGGGGAATTTAGATGTGTCTAAATTCCCCATATATATTAGTCGTTATACTCTTCTGTGATTTCTGCAATCTTCACAATGGTATCTACTACCTTCTGCATTACCTGGATGCTCACAAATTCGTGAGGACCATGGAAGTTGACGCCGCCTGCAAAGATGTTAGGGCAAGGAAGCCCCTTGAAACTGAGCTGTGCTCCATCGGTACCGCCACGGATAGGCTCTACGCGAGGAGGAACGCCGCTCTCCTGCATCGCCTTGAGTACGATGTCGATTACATGCATGTTAGGGTCAATCTTCTCCTTCATGTTGTAATACTGGTCGTAGATTTCGGCAGTAACTGTTCCTTCGCCATACTTCTCGTTCATCTTCTCCACACACTTCTCGATGAAGTCCTTGCGGTCTTCAAACTTTTCGCGGTCGTGGTCGCGGATGATATAGCTGAGCTTGGCTTCCTCGCAACGGCTCTCAATGCCGAGCAGGTGATAGAATCCCTCGTAACCCTCTGTCTGCTCAGGAGTCTCGGTCTCAGGTATCATATTCTGGAACTCTACTGCCAGGCGGCTTGCATTCACCATCTTGCCCTTGGCGTAACCCGTATGTACGCTTACTCCCTTGATATGAATCTTGGCAGCAGCGGCATTGAAGTTCTCGTATTCCAGATCGCCCAGGTCGCCACCGTCAACGGTGTAAGCCCAGTCGCAACCAAACTTCTCTACATCGAAGTGATGGGCACCCATACCGATTTCCTCATCAGGATTGAAGCCTACACGGATGTCTCCGTGCTTGATTTCCTTATGGTCGCGGAGGTAGCACATGGCCTGTACGATTTCAGCGATACCTGCCTTGTCATCTGCACCGAGCAGGGTAGTACCGTCTGTCACGATGATGTCCTCACCCTTGTGAGCCTTGAGTTCAGGGAATTTCTCGACGCTGCTGATGATTCCAGGGCTCAGTTCGATATCCTCGCCGTCATAGTTTTTGATGACGCGCGCCTTGATGTCCTTTCCGCTGGCGTCAGGACTGGTATCCATGTGCGAAATAAATCCGATGGTAGGGGTCTTTTTCTTGGTATTTCCCTTGAGGGTGGCGTAGATATAGCCCATGTCGTCCATTTCGACATCGGTCAAACCTTCGTCCTCAAGTTCTTTCTTGAGATACTTGGCAAATTCCAATTGTTTTGCAGTACTTGGCACACTTTGAGAATCTTCGCTCGACTGTGTGTCGAATTTTGTGTAGTTTATGAAACGTTCTACTAAATCCATGTTCTTAATTATTAAAAGTAGTCAATTCTCCAAGGGGGTGCTCTTTAGAAGTAGGGGCGTTCCATGGAGCCTTGAAAATAGTATTGAAAGTGATCCCGATGGGATTCAAACCCATGACCTTCAGAACCGGAATCTGACGCTCTATTCAACTAAGCTACGGGACCGATGCTGCAAAATTACGGATTTTATTTGGAATAACCAAATATTTGCTTGATTTTTTACTATATATTATAATGTATATAGGGAAAAAGGAATAAAATGTTCGGCAAAATGTCACTAAAAGTATAAAAATAGTTATCACTTTGCAAAATAATAAGGAAAAATGCTTGCAGATTAATAATTTATTTGTACCTTTGCACCCAACAATAAAGAATAAACGATAATATAAAATAAAAACCATACGAAAATGAGCAAATTGATAAAACCTGAAGGGTACAAGGCGCTGTTGGATATGCGCCAGACCGAAATGGGTATCAAACTGATAAAGGAATTCTTTCAGCAGAATCTGAGTACAGAGCTTCGCCTTCGCCGCGTTACTGCTCCGCTCTTTGTACTGAAGGGACTTGGAATCAATGACGATTTGAACGGCGTGGAGCGCCCTGTAAGTTTTCCTATCAAGGACTTGGGGGAAGCTCAGGCTGAGGTGGTGCACTCTCTTGCCAAGTGGAAGAGACTTACCCTTGCCGAATATAATATAGAGCCGGGATATGGCGTGTATACTGATATGAATGCAATTCGTGCCGATGAAGAACTCGACAACTTGCATTCACTTTATGTTGACCAGTGGGACTGGGAAGCTGTGATAACCCGCGAAGACCGTACTATCGCCTTCCTGGAAGACATAGTGCGCCGCATCTATGCAGCTATTCTCCGCACGGAATATCTCACTTGCGAGCATTATCCTGAAATCAAGCCATTCCTGCCAAGAGAGATTCATTTCATTCATGCGCAGGATTTGCTGGATATGTATCCTGATATGACTCCAAAGGAGCGCGAGGATGCTATCTGTGAGAAATACGGCGCTGTATTTGTTGAGGGTATTGGCGGCGAGTTGAGCAATGGCGAGAAGCATGATGGCAGAGCTCCTGACTATGATGACTGGAGTACTGTTGCTGAAAACGGAAAGGCTGGACTGAATGGTGACATTCTGATTTGGTATCCTGTTTTGGGTCGCAGCTTCGAGCTCAGTTCCATGGGTATCCGTGTAGATAAGGAGAGTCTGCTTCGTCAGCTGAAGATTGAGGGTAAGGAAGATAGAGAGAAGCTTTATTTCCACCAGCAGCTGTTAAGTGATAAGTTGCCTCTCAGCATCGGTGGCGGTATCGGTCAGAGCCGTCTCTGCATGGTGATGCTTCATAAGGCTCATATCGGAGAGATTCAGGCTAGTATCTGGCCAGAAGAAATGCGCAAGGAATGTGATGAGGCAGGAATGCCACTGATTTAATGTCCCTTTTGCGTGTCTCGTTTTTCGATTGTTATTTAAGATTAAATATTGAAAATCAATAGTTTATAGGTTCATAAAATGAAAGAGGTTATGTCGGCGATGACATAACCTCTTTTTCTTATATTTGTTTTCTTGTTATGTGAGTGCCAGATTAAAGATACTGACCATTCTCTTGAAGGCAGGATTGCTATCCATGATGTTGTCGAAGACTTCACGCTTTGAAAGAATCTTTTTGATTTCATCGGATTGGGCTAGACGATAATCTATCTGAATCTGATCGTTGCGTAAACCCTGTACAAACGTAGGGCGAATCCTGTTCTTGATATCGAGAATGTCATTCAGCAAGAGCTGGTTGTCTACCACAACTTCTATATTCGGAAATTCGGTAATTGTCGGCGTAACTGCCTTCATGCGGTTGGCAAGACCGATAAGTTCCTTGATATTCTGCATTCTCATACACATGTTGATCCACAAGCCTTCTACCTGCTCCTGGTTGAAAGAATGGTTCATCTCCTGGACTTCGCTGGCTGCCGGTTGTTCATCCTTCAGCTTGTCTATCGGATTGAATGTGCTATGCGCTCTCTCTTCGTTCTTTTTAAGATTGGAGAAAGTCATGCCTATACCTTTGAAATTTACATTCTTGACACTTGTAGCTGTTGCTTTGACAGGCTGTTCCTGAGACAGTTGGCTCTGAGAAGTCTGAGAGTTTGGGGTAGGCGATACCTTAGCGGCAGCAATAGGAGTATTGCTGCTGCCATCTTGCCCCGCACCTGCACCCTGAGCAACAGGTTTAAGCTGGGCAACAATTTTCTGAAACAGGGATTTTAATCTGTGGGGCGTGCGCCCCGCACTAGGCACATCCTGATCTTCGGGCTGGGTAATCTGGCCTACTTGGATAAGGGTAAGCTCTACCAGCAGTCGCTTGTTTGAACTCTGGCGATATTGTACATCGCAGTTGTTCATGATCTTGAGAGCCTTATATAAAAAAGGAGTAGGGGCTTTCTGTGCCTGTGTCTGATATTTGGCTTTCTGCTCTTCACTGGTTTCCAGCAGTGGCAATGTCTGAGGATCCTTTGCCATCATCACATTGCGTACGTGCTGTGCCAAGCCTTGAATCATGTTTCCACCATCAAAGCCTTTGCCCAGAATTCCGTCAAGAACCAGCATCATCTCGCTCACCTTGTTTTCCAAGGCAAGATCTACGATTCGGAAATAGTTGTCACTATCCAGAACGTTGAGGTCTTCTATCACCTTCTTGTAGGTGATGTCGCCCTGGCAGAAGCTGGCAGCCTGGTCGAAGATAGAGAGTGCGTCTCGCATACCTCCGTCAGCCTTTTCTGCAATGACGGCAAGTGCCTGCTCCTCATACTTGATGCCTTCTTTTTCAGCTACCATCTTCAGATGGTTGATGGTGTTAGGCACGGTCATGCGCTCGAAGTCGTAAATCTGACATCGGCTGAGAATGGTAGGCAGAATCTTGTGCTTCTCGGTAGTGGCAAGGATAAAGATTACGTGCGAAGGTGGCTCTTCCAGCGTCTTGAGGAAGGCGTTGAAAGCTGCGGCACTCAGCATGTGGACCTCGTCGATGATAAACACTTTGTATTTTCCTACCTGTGGCGGAATGCGGGTTTGCTCCATCAAGGTCTTGATCTGGTCAACACCGTTGTTGCTGGCAGCATCCAACTCAAAGATATTGAAGGAACGCTGTTCGTTGAACGCGCGACAGCTCTCGCATTCGTTGCATGCCTCACCGTCTTCGTTAGGGTGCTCGCAGTTGATTGCCTTGGCAAAAATTCGGGCACAAGTAGTCTTTCCCACACCTCTCGGACCACAGAAAAGATAGGCATGAGCCAACTTGCCGCTCTTTACTGCATTTTTCAAAGTGGTGGTCAAAGCAGCCTGTCCAACTACCGAGTCAAAGGTCATTGGACGGTACTTTCTAGCAGAAACTATATATTCTTCCATTATTTTTTCTTAATTGATGATGCAAAGATAACAAAAAAATATTATCTTTGCAAACAAATTCGCAATTATGTGGATTTTCATGAGAATAAATTTGAATAATATAGTAAGAAATAAATGAGTAAACGTCTAGGAATTATATGGAATTATCTGGCTCACTACAAATATTTGATAGTGATTGTGGTGGGCGTTTTGGTGGTTGGCGTTATCGACGACAATAGCATCCGTCAGCATATCCGTTATCAGATACAGATTGCGGGTTTGCGTTCTGAAATCGAAAAATATAATGCTCAGCTGGAGAGAGATAACCGTATGTTGAAGGAAATGCGCAAGGGACCGAAAGTCTTTGGCAAGATAGCCCGTGAGCGGTATTTCATGAAGACTGACGATGAGGATATCTTCGTGCTCAGTTCTGATATTCCTGATGAACCTGCAGAAGAAGAGGACGATTTCGGAAATGCCAAGTAATGTGATTTTCACATTAATATATATAAGGGAACTTTCTTCTAGGATTTTCCTGTAGTAGAGAACATTCAAAATAAGAAACAGAAGAAAAAAGATAAATGAAACAATTAAGTAAATTTCAGAGTGCTTTATTTTTGCTGGGTGGCGTGCTGATGGTTATAGGGGCTGCTAGCTTTGCATTTGGTTTTATCAATAAGCAAATCGTACTCTATACCTGCTGGCTGTTCCTGGTGGGTAATGTGCTTTTCAGTGTAGTGCAGGCAATGCAGATATACGAAGGATCTTCGCTCGTCATCCATCGTCTGAAGCGAATGCAGTATATCGCAGACATCTTCTTTGTACTCTCGGGAATCTCGATGGTTGATACCGTGTATGCTTTCGCTCGCCACTGGTTTACCAACTACGAGACCTATATCACGTATTTCTATAACAAATGGGTGGTATTCCTGCTTATCGCGGCTTTGTTGGAACTCTACACCACGCATCGTATCTCTTACGAGTTGAAGAAGGAAGATGCTGGTAGAGGAGCTTCGGAATAAGGGGAAAGAATGGGTAAATATGCAAATAAAACATAAATACTGATAATATTCAATTAAATAGCATAAATTTATTTCCTCAGTTCGATTTAAGATTGTACTTTTGTTCACCAAAAGTGATAAACAGAGCTTATGAATAAGATATATTTAGCAATCATTGCCTTGTTGGCGCTTACATCATGTGCCAATACTTACGAAATCAAGGGTACTTCCAATGTAAGCACTCTTGATGGACGTATGTTGTACCTGAAAATCTTGAAAGACAACAATTTCAAAAGCATCGATTCATGTGATGTATTGCATGGACAATTCCATTTCCAAGGTAATCTGGACTCGGTAAAGATGGGTAATATCTTTATGGACGATGAGCCAGTATTGCCACTCGTTTTAGAAAGTGGAGACATCACTGTGAAGCTGGACGACGCTCAGCAGATTGTAAGCGGTACACCACTCAATGATAAGCTATTTGGATTTTTCAAAAAATACCAGCAGTTGCAGAATCAGCAAAGAGAACTGGTTCACAAGCACGACCAAGCCATCATGAATGGTAGCGATATGAATGTGGTAACCCAAAAGCTCAATGCCGAGGCGATACAGCTCTCGGAGCAGGAAGATAAGCTGATTACAAATTTCGTGACGGAAAACTTTGACAACGTTCTTGGAGCTGGCGTCTTCTTCCTTGTTACCATGGGAAATCAATATCCGATGCTTTCGCCTTGGATTGAAGACATCATGAGCAAGGCTACCGAACGGTTCAAGAACGATCCTTATGTAAGGGATTACTATCAGAAGGCTCAGGAGAATCAGGCTATCATGAACGGTACTCACGAGATGTCGCCTTCACAGGCTACCTCTGAGATGAATCAGCAGCTGGAGGCTCCGCAGGTTAATCCCGACGCAGCTCCGGCTCCAACTCCTAATGAGTTGGCAACACCAACAATTCCAGAAAAAACAGAAAAGTAATGAAGATATTAATAGAAAACGGTACCATAGTCAATGAGGGACGCTCTTTTCAGGGCGGTCTCATTGTTGATGGTGACGTTATTGCAGAGATATTTGAAGGAAAGGCACCCCGTGGCACCTACGAACATGTAGTGGATGCTTCGGGGTGTTTTGTTTTGCCAGGAGTCATAGATGACCATGTCCATTTCCGTGAGCCTGGACTGACACGTAAGGCTGACATCGAGAGCGAATCGAAGGCTGCTGCATACGGTGGCGTGACTTCTTATCTGGAGATGCCGAATACCGTTCCGCAGACTACAGACCTGCAGGTATGGACTGATAAACGTCAGTTGGGAGCAGAGAAAAGCCACGTTAACTATAGCTTCTTCTATGGAGCTACCAATGACAATGTGGAGAGTTTCTGTGGGCTGGACCGGCATCATGTGCCTGGTATCAAACTCTTTATGGGGTCCAGCACCGGAAATATGCTCGTAGATAAATACGAGTCGCTGGTAAGTGTATTCAAGAAGGCAAAGAAATTGGGGTTGCCGGTGATGACCCATTGCGAGGATACGGATATCATCAATCGCAATATGGCTGAGGCTAAGGCAAAATACGGTGAAGATCCGGCTGTTGAACATCATCCGGAGATACGCAGTGAGGAGGCTTGCTACCAGAGTACGGCTTTGGCTGTAAAACTGGCAAAAGAGAGTGGAGCACATCTCCATGTGGCTCATCTTACAACGGCTAAGGAACTGGAACTGCTTCAGCCTGAGAATCATATAACAGGAGAGGCATGTGTGGCTCATCTCTACTTCTGTGATGCTGATTATGCCAGTAAGGGAACACTCATCAAGTGCAATCCGGCTATCAAGACCGCACAGGACCGTGCTGCATTACGACAGGCATTGAATGATGGAAAGATTGCTACTATTGGTACCGATCATGCTCCTCATGAATGGAAGGATAAGCAGGGTGGCTGTGCCAAGGCGGCTTCGGGAATGCCGATGGTTCAGTTCTCGCTGGTTACCATGCTGGAACTGGTAGACGAAGGTGTGCTCAGTATTGAGCGCCTGGTAGAACTGATGGCACATCAGCCTGCCCAGCTCTTCGAAATCGAGGGGCGTGGCTTCTTGCGCAAGGGATACAAGGCTGATATCGCCATCGTACGTCCTCATAGTCCATGGACTGTAACCAAGGATGAAATTCAGAGCAAGTGTAAATGGAGTCCGATGGAAGGCCATGAATATCAGTGGCGGGTAGAACAGACAATCTGTAACGGACATCTTATATATAATAAAGGTGTATTTGATGAAAGTAGTCGTGGCGAAGAGCTTACATTCAGATTGTAGATGAAAAAGATTAGCTATGATATTTCAGAGGTAGTGCCGTATATTAACTGGCTGTATTTCTATCATGCCTGGGGATTGAGCGGAAAGAAGGAAGAGGTAAAACAGAAAATGCGTCAGGAGGCTGAGGAAATGCTCAGCTCGTGGGAAGGTAAATATCATATCTACGCACTTTTGAAAGTCCTGGATGCCTATAGCGAGGGTGACGACATCATCGTTGAGACAGGGAATTCTGATGAGTTGAATGGATGTGCTGATGCAGAAAAGAAGCAGGTCCGATTGCCGTTGCTCCGGCAGCAGCATCCATCTGCTCCAGGAGCTCCTAATCTCTGTCTGGCTGATTTCATCCGCCCTCGTAGTCTGCAGGTTTCGGGCGCTGAAACGAAGACGGAAAAGATGCTGCAGCAAGACATCGCAAGAAGATTAGGGGTGTTCTGCTGTACGGTAGATGCTTCTATCTTGGATGCTTATCGCAATCATGAATATCTGGGAATGATGGCACAGTTGCTTTGCGACCGGTTGGCTGAGGCTACGGCAGAACTGCTGCATGAGCAGACACGCAAGACTTATTGGGGATATGCACCTGATGAACATCTGACTCCCCAACAACTGCATCGTGAAGAATATCAGGGCATCCGTCCTGCTATCGGCTATCCGTCGCTACCTGATACGAGCTTCAATTTCATCATCGACCAACTGCTAGATATGAAGCAAGTAGGTATACGACTGACGGAAACGGGTATGATGACACCCCATTCCAGTGTGTCGGGCTTGATGTTTGCACATCCCAAGGCTCAATACTTCGAATTGGGTAAGATAGGAGAGGACCAGTTACGCGACTATGCACATCGTAGAGGTGTACCTGTAGAGTTGATGAGAAGATTTCTGCAGTCGAGTTTACTGAAGCGATAGTTTTATGGGCATATGATTCATTGGATATTTGTCTTTAAACTATCTTCAGGCTTCTCCTGCGTAATAGATAAAAAGATGTCTCACAAAATATAGTAAGAAAACAAAAATGGTAGCTAGAATATTAGTGCCCGTTATCATCCTGACCATTCTGCCATATTGGTGGATAGGGAAGCAATACCTCTTCTTGAATAGGAGGAAGGGCAGTCTAGGCAAGTCTTTTGGCCATTTATCCAGACGGTGGTTACGTCTTTTGTGGTGGTTGCCGGCAATGGGAGTCATCGGGTATAGCGGTTTTCTCGCTTTGGAGCGTAATTTCCTTCCCGGCAACCCTGTACTGATTGATATCTGGTTTGGAGTGATGGCGATATTTGCAGTGCCCCAATTTGTCTTTGCCTTCTGCAGCTTTATCGGCTGGCTGTGCATGTGTATCGCTAAAAGTGGTAAGTTGGGCAGATTTGGATTCCGTCCCGGCAATCAAGGCAGAAACTGGGGGAAACTCGTAGGATTGGTACTGGCGGTGTGTGCGTTTTTCACGTTCATCTATGGCTTTACCTTGGGCTTTCCAAAGATGAAAGTAAAGCAGCTTACGGTGTATGTACCAGATTTGCCAAAGAAGTTTGATGGGTATCGTATCGTGCATTTCAGTGATATTCATCTTGGTTCGTACTACGGCTGGCGTCGGGGGTTGCCTCAGCGGGATGTAGACAGCATCAATGCTCAGCATGCCGACCTGATATGCTTTACTGGCGATTTGCAGAATGTGCAACCGTCAGAACTGAAGCCTTATATCAAACTGATGCAGCGTCTGAAGGCTAAAGATGGTGTTCTGAGCGTATTGGGCAATCATGATTATACCTGGTATCTCAACATCGATGAGGATGACAAGGCTGAAATGGAAAAAATAGAGGCTGAAGTAAGACAGGCAGAAAAGAATATGGGCTGGCGACTGCTTAATAATGAGCATATCGTGATACACAGAGGCAACGACTCTATCTATGTGGCTGGTACCGAGAACTATGAAAAGCCTTACCGCTCTGATATTGGAAAGGCACTCTATGGTATCAAGCCTGGATCGTTTGTCATGATGTTGCAGCATATTCCTAAACAGTGGAGCAAGACTTTGCCATCTGCCATTGCTGGAAACGATTCGGTGAAGGTGGCTCCGCAACTTACGCTCAGCGGTCATACTCATGCTGGACAGGTTTCGGTTTTGGGATTACGTCCTTCAATGTTTACCCCATTTGATTATGGGCTGTATGAGCGTGAGGGTTGCCAACTCTATACCACATCGGGCTTAGGCGGTACTGTTCCAATACGAGTGGGAGCTACAGCTGAAATTGCTGTCATCACGCTGCGCTGTAAATAAATGATTTCTTACCGTAGAATAAATAGCAGCATCTGCTAATCATAAAGTTCAAAGTTCAAAATTCAAAGTTCAAAATTCAAAGTAAAATGAAGTACATATATCGATTATATCAATTGCTCATCTGTCTGCCGATACTTGTGGTAGCCAGTATTATAACCAGTTTGACAACCGTGATAGGCTGTATGTTGGGCAACGGACACTTCTGGGGCTATTATCCAGGAAAAATCTGGTCGCAGCTCTGGATACGTCTTCTCCTTCTGCCGGTAAAGGTAGAGGGTAAAGAGCATCTCAAGAAGAATCAGAGTTATGTGTTTGTAGCTAATCATCAGGGTGCATTCGACATATTCCTGATATATGGTTTCTTGGGGCGTAATTTCAAATGGATGATGAAGAAAGGCATCCGTAAGATTCCTTTGGTAGGTGTAGCTTGTGAATATGCTCACCATATCTTTGTTGATAAGAGCGGTCCATCCAAGATTCGTGCTTCTTACGATCGTGCCCGTGAGGTGCTCAAGGAAGGTATGTCGCTGGTGGTATTTCCTGAGGGTGCCCGTACCTTTACCGGTCACATGGGTGTATTCCGTCGTGGTGCCTTCATGCTTGCTGATGAGTTGCAGTTGCCTGTTTGCCCACTTACCATTAATGGTAGTTTTGATGTGAAGCCTCGAATGAAGGATATGTCGTGGGTATTCTGGCATCCTCTCCGTCTTACCATTCATGAGCCTATCGCTCCTATTGGTAAGGGCCCGGAGAATATCAAGAACCAGATGACCAAGAGCTATGATGTCATCATGGCGGGACTGGAAAAGGAATATCAGGGATTTGTGGAGAATCCCGACCAATAAGATAACTAACAATGAACAAGATATGAAAAGTGATAGTATTGTAATTATTCCTACCTATAATGAGAAGGAAAATATAGAGAAAATCATCCGTGCCGTATTCGGCTTGGAGAAGAAGTTTGATATCCTGGTGATAGATGACGGAAGTCCTGATGGTACTGCTGCAATCGTTAAATCATTGATTGAAAATGAGTTTGGGGATAGATTACATATCCTGGAAAGATCAGGTAAGCAGGGATTGGGCACAGCCTATATCATGGGCTTCAAATGGTCGTTGCAGCAGGGCTATGACTTTATTTTCGAAATGGATGCTGATTTCAGTCACGACCCTAACGACTTGCCTCGCCTTTATGCTGCTACCCACGATGAGGGGTATGATGTGGCTGTGGGTTCACGCTACGTATCGGGTGTGAATGTAGTAAACTGGCCTATCGGGCGTGTTCTAATGAGCTATTTTGCTTCTAAGTATGTGCGTATTGTTACAGGATTCAAAGTACATGATACTACAGCCGGATTCGTTTGCTATCGTCGTAAGGTGTTGGAAACGATAGATTTAGATAAAATCCGTTTTAAGGGCTATGCTTTCCAGATAGAGATGAAGTTTACTTCTCATAAGATTGGCTTCAAAATTAAGGAAGTGCCAGTAATCTTCGTCAATCGCCGTGAGGGTGTTAGCAAGATGAATGGCGGTATCTTTGGTGAGGCTTTCTTCGGAGTGATGCGACTCAGACTGGATGGCTGGTTCAAGAAATATCCAAAGAAGTAATGACTATTCAGGAAATAGAACAATTATATGGGCGTTCGCCACAGGCGAATGCCTTTTTGAGTTTATTGGAAGAAAAGTCGGTTCGTTCGGTTTTTCTCCAGGGCTTATTGTGTTCGTCGGTCCCTATGTTTTTTGCTCCTTTGCAGGAAAAGATGGATCGAACCGTACTGTTTGTGCTCAATGATGCAGATGAAGCCGGATATTTTTATCACGATCTTACGCAGATGATGGGGCAGGAAAATGCGTTCTTCTTTCCATCCAGCTATCGCCGTGCCATCAAGTATGGACAGCGGGATGCAGCTAGTGAAATCCTGCGAACAGAAGTTCTTGCCAGATTGTCATCGGAATCATCTTCTGCTTCTGGCGGTATTTATATCGTTTCTTATCCTGCAGCACTTGCGGAAATGGTAGTTGGTAAGCAGCAGCTTGATGATCGTATCCTTAGATTGCAGGTAGGGCAGCAGGTCTCGCTTACAGACGTGGTTCATACCTTGCGTGATTTCGAACTCGTAGAGACCGATTATGTCTATGAACCGGGTCAGTTTGCCGTTCGTGGTAGTATCCTCGATGTCTATTCGTACAGTTGCGAATATCCATTCCGTGTAGACTTCTTCGGAGATGAAATAGACACCATCCGTACGTTCGATGTTGAAAATCAGTTGTCTAAAGACAAGCGGGAGCGTATTGAGATTGTGCCGGAGTTGGCGAGTGTTCAGTCTGTAAAACAGTCTTTCCTCAGTTTCCTTCCTTCTGATGCTCTTGTGGTGATGAAGGATTATACTTTTGTGCATGACAGTATCGAAAAGATTTATGAGGATGGCTTCTCTGCCCAAATCATGCAGGAACGGCTAGAGGGAGCCAACGAGATGGAAGCTGAGAAAATCATGCATGAGATGAAGAAGGAATTCAATCTCGTAACTCCTCTGGAATTCCAGAAAGGAGTGGCTGAGCACCAAAGAGTAGTGTTATCCGGTAGTGCAGATTCTTCTATCAGCTTTCAGATTGCACCACAGCCGCTCTTTCATAAGAATTTTGAACTTTTGACCAAGACTTTGGAGGATTATCAGCTTCAGGGGTACACCTTATTTATATTAGCTGATAGCCAGAAACAGCAACAGCGACTCAAGGATATCTTCAGCAGTGAGGAACTGAAGCGATACAACATCAGTTTTACATCTGTGGACAAGACTATCCACGAGGGCTTTATCGATCACGACAAGAAATGCTGTTTCTTTACCGATCATCAGATTTTCGACCGATTCCATAAGTATAACCTCCGTTCGGATAAGGCAAGGGCAGGAAAGATGGCACTTACCATGAAGGAACTGCAGGAAATGGAACCGGGGGATTTTATCGTGCATGTGGACTTTGGTATCGGTAAGTTTGGCGGACTGGTACATGTTCCTACTGGCAATAGTTATCAGGAAGTAATCCGCATTATCTATAAGAATAATGATAAGGTTGACGTCTCTATCCATTCGCTTTATAAGATAAGCAAGTATCGTAGAAGTGATACTGGGGAACCGCCTCGTCTGTCTACGCTGGGTACTGGAGCCTGGGACAGACTGAAGGAAAAGGCAAAGAAGAAGATTAAGGATATAGCCCGAGATCTGATAAAGCTCTATGCGCAGCGCAGGAGAGAAAAGGGCTTTGCCTATAGTGCCGACAGTTATCTACAGCATGAATTGGAAGCGTCTTTCCTTTATGAGGATACCCCCGATCAGGGAAAGGCTACAGCTGAGGTGAAGAAAGACATGGAGAGTGGCAGACCTATGGATCGTCTGGTTTGTGGCGATGTTGGCTTCGGAAAGACGGAGGTTGCCATACGAGCAGCTTTTAAGGCGGCTTGCGACAGTAAGCAGGTGGCTGTACTGGTGCCTACCACCGTGTTGGCTTATCAGCATTACCAAACCTTTAAAAGTCGATTGGAAGGTCTTCCGGTACGTGTAGATTATCTCTCTCGTGCCCGTTCTGCCAAGGATACCAGACTGATTATCGAAGATTTGAAGGCAGGCAAGATAGATATACTTGTAGGAACCCATAAATTGATTTCCAAAACGGTGAAATGGCACGACTTGGGTCTGCTGATCATTGACGAAGAGCAGAAGTTTGGTGTTTCAACCAAAGAAAAGCTGCGCCAGCTCAAGGTGAATGTTGATACGTTGACCATGAGTGCTACTCCAATACCTCGTACCTTGCAGTTCTCGCTGATGGGAGCGCGTGATATGAGTATCATGCGTACACCGCCACCTAACCGTTATCCTATCCATACCGAGTTGATTACTTTTAACCGTGAGGCGATTATTGATGCAGTCAACTTTGAAATGAGCCGTAATGGACAGGTATATTTCGTTTGCAATCGTATATCCAAGTTGGAGGAACTGAAACTCTTCCTGGAGAAACATATTCCAGATTGTCGTGTGGTCATCGGCCATGGTCAGATGGCACCAGAGCAATTGGAGAAAGTTATAATGGGATTCATCAATTATGATTATGACGTATTGCTCTCTACTACTATTGTAGAAAACGGAATAGATGTGGGTAATGCCAATACTATCATCATAGAAGATGCTCATAAGTTCGGACTGAGTGATTTGCATCAGATGCGTGGTCGTGTAGGACGTAGCAATAAAAAGGCATTTTGCTATCTTATTGCTCCTCCAAAGAGTGCGCTTACTCCAGAGGCACGTCGCAGACTGGAGGCGCTGGAGACATTCAGCGAATTGGGAAGTGGTTTTAATCTGGCTATGCAGGACCTCGATATTCGTGGTGCAGGTAATCTGTTGGGTTCGGAACAGAGTGGATTTATGGAAGATCTGGGTTATGAAACCTATCAGAAGATTCTTTCGCAGGCTGTAACAGAATTGAAGAACGAAGAGTTCTCTGACCTCTATCAGCAGGAAATGGAGGCTGGTGAGCAATTTACAGGAGATGATTTTGTAGACGACTGTGCGATAGAAAGTGATTTGGAGACCTATTTCCCTGATACCTATGTACCGGGCAGCAGCGAACGTATGCTTCTGTATCGTGAGTTAGATCATCTGCAGAGTGATGATGAGTTGAAGGCTTACCGACAGCGTTTGATAGACCGCTTTGGTCCGGTTCCGAAAGAAGGCGAAGAATTGATGCATGTTGTAACTCTTCGTCGTCTTGGAAAGCGTTTGGGAGCAGAGAAGATAATGCTCAAGACAGGAAGTATGCAGATGCAATTTGTGAGCAATGTTAACAGTCCTTTTTATAAGAGCCAAATGTTCTCTCGTGTGATTAATTATGTTACAACCCATGTTCGGGAGTGCGCATTGAAGGAGAAAAATAACAAGCGTTATCTGCGCATTAAGGATGTAACAAGCGTAGAACAAGCTGTAGAGCTATTGCGGAAAATATCATCCTTGGAATTGAAATAAGGAAAAAACTCATATACCTCGTTACCTTGGATGGTATATAAAATGAAAAAACAATGAAAGATTAGATACCCCTATCTGCTTTCATTGTTTTTTCTTTATGTATAAGTAAAAGATGATGAATGGCGTTTCACAACGCCTGTTTGTTTTAACTGTTGCAAAGATAGTAATTTATCTTAAAACATAGGGGTAATATTTGATTTTATAGGAGTAAAAAATGTTTTATTGTTATATTTTGAATAGAATTTATTGCTTTTCTAGATATATTGCCGTCATTTTAAGATAAAAATAGGAAATAGAAGAGAAAAAGATGAGTAATTTTTTTCTTAATTGAAATATTATTTGTACTTTTGTCGTGGAATAATAGATAATGTTTCATTTGGAAAGCAAAATCTTTTCTGGAAAAACAAAATGAAAGCGAATTTTCTAATAATTTAAACATAATATTATGAGACAGAAAAAGTATTTACTGCAAGAGCAGGATATTCCTACTCAGTGGTACAACATTCAGGCAGACATGCCTAACAAGCCATTGCCACCATTGAATCCACAGACTCACAAGCCGCTCAATGCTGACGACTTGTCTCACATCTTTAATAAGGAGTGTTCTAAGCAGGAGCTCGATGTAGAGCATGCTTGGATTGATATTCCAGAAGACGTAAGAGAGAAGTATACTTATTATCGCTCAACTCCTTTGGTGAGAGCTTATGCTCTTGAAGAGGCTTTGGGTACTCCGGCTCATATCTACTTCAAGAACGAGAGTACTAACCCATTGGGCTCTCACAAAATCAATTCTGCCATTCCACAGTGCTATTATTGCAAGCAAGAGGGCGATTCTAATGTTACCACAGAGACCGGTGCAGGTCAGTGGGGCGCTGCTCTTTCGTATGCTGCTAAATTATACGGACTGGAGGCTGCTGTATATCAGGTTAAGATTACTATGCAGCAGAAGCCTTATCGCTCCAGCATCATGCGTACCTTCGGAGCCACTGTAGAGGGTTCTCCTTCCATGAGTACTCGTGCGGGTAAGAACATTATTACTCGCGATCCTCATCATCCTGGTTCTCTCGGTACTGCTATCAGTGAGGCAGTAGAGTTGGCTACAACAACTCCGGGATGTAAGTATACTTTGGGTTCTGTACTCAATCATGTGGCTCTTCATCAGACTGTAATTGGTCTTGAAGCAGAGAAGCAGATGCAGATGGCTGGTGAGTATCCTGATACCATTATTGCTTGTTTCGGTGGTGGTAGCAACTTTGGTGGTCTTGCCTTCCCATTCATGCGCCATAACTTGAGCGGTGAGAAGCATACTGAGTTTATCGCTGCAGAGCCAGATAGCTGTCCTAAGTTGACCCGCGGTAAGTTTGAGTACGACTTTGGTGATGAGGCAGGTTATACTCCATTGTTGCCAATGTACACTTTGGGACATGACTTCAAGCCTGCCAATATCCATGCTGGTGGTCTTCGTTATCATGGTGCAGGTATGATTATCTCACAGCTTATCAAGGATGGTTATATGCACGGTGTAGATATCCCTCAGTTGGAGTCGTTCAAGGCTGGTATGCTCTTTGCTCGTACCGAGGGTATAATTCCTGCTCCTGAAAGTTGTCATGCTATTGCAGCTACTGTACGTGAGGCCATGAAGGCAAAGGAAGAAGGTAAGGAGAAGGTTATTCTCTTCTGTCTCTCTGGTCATGGTCTTATTGATATGCCTTCATACGAGAGCTATCTCAATGGTGATTTGCAAGATTATAGGGTAAGTGATGAGGAAATCAATAAGTTCCTTTCTACAGTGCCAAAGGTGGATTAATGAATGGATTGTTATTTTGGAATTAATGGATTCCATCATATAAATACAACAAAGAGGGTGCAACATAATTTTATGATGCACCCTCTTGTTTTGGGTATATTATTGATATGTTTTTGGAAACGACAGTATACATCCTTGAGATATTTAGTATCTCTAGCCGCACAACAGCTGTTGTGCGCTTGCATATCAGCTGCTATGCGCTCGCACAACAGGTGATGTGCATGCGGTGCTCAACTATTGTTTAAGCTTTGAGCCATTCCTCAATAGCTTTGGCAATTACGTCAAAACTTGTTGTTGGCTCAAAACGTGCTACTACCTGTCCCTTCTTGTTGATGAGGAACTTGGTGAAGTTCCACTTGATGTCGGCACTCTCCTTGTAGTTAGGATCAGCCTCGCTCAACATCTTGTCAAGTACAGGATAAAGAGGATGTGATTCATCCCAGCCTGCAAATCCCTTAACTTCCTTCAGGAATTTGAAGAGAGGAGCAGCATCATCACCATTCACTTTTATCTTCTTATATCTTTGAAATTCTGTACCGTATGTAAGTTTACAGAATTGATGGATGCTTTCATCGGTTCCCGGTGCTTGCTGACCAAACTGGTTGCAAGGGAAATCGAGAATTTCGAAACCTTGTGAGTGATATGTTTCATAGAGCTTTTCTAATTCCTCATACTGAGGTGTAAACCCACACTTGGTGGCTGTGTTGACGATGAGTAATACCTCGTTAGCGTACTCTTTGAGGGAAACATCCTTTCCCTTTCTGTCCTTGACAGAGAATTCGTAAACAGTTCTCATTTTTTTTATATTTTATGTATCAAATTTGCTTGTAATACGATTTGTATTTACGTTACAAGTGCAAAGATACTATTTTTCTTTTAGACAGAATAATAAGTTTACATAATTTATCTAAAATGTTGGGGAATATGCTGGAAGATTGTTTAATAGAGAGAGATTCTCTTGGAAAAAGAGAAAAAAAAGTCCGGGAATTTCACAATCCCCGGAATACTTCCAACTTTCTTCCACTCTAAAATTTGTAGTCGAAGAAAGTTTTGATTAATCTATCATTTAACTTTTCTAAGAACTTGCTGCAAAGGTAATACTTTTTCTTGAAATTGCATCATTTTTTCTCACTTTTTTCTTTTAATAAGTTTAAAAAATGCAAAATATCGAAGAAAAGTATGCTTTTGTTGTCTTTTTACACCCTACGCAGTACTTCTTTATTGTCTTTTCACACGTATTCTCATACTTTTCGTGTTCGTTCCCGATATTCAGTTGGAACCACGCCCATTTCTTTCTTGAATACTTTCGAGAAGTATTTTGGATCGCTGAAGCCCAGATTGAATGCGATGGCTGTGAGTGTATCATCTGTATCTCGTAATAATTCTGATGCTTTCATAATGCGGATATGGCGCACAAAGTCTACAGGAGTCATGCCTACAGACGTTTTGATGCGGTTATAGAGAACGCTGCGACTCATGCCCATGGCATCTGCGATGTCGTCAATCTTCATTTCTGGTGAACTGATATTATCTAATACATAGTTTAGAATATTCTCAATCAGTGCATCATTGATTTGTACCGACATGAATGCCTTGTCTCTTTCCTTTACTTCTTCCGCATTGACTAGAACTGTAGCCTGTTCCTTGTTTGCCGATGTAGGAAGAATGCGTAGGGCAGCAATAGCGTCTTGGTCGCCTGCGGCTTTCAGTCTCTGCAAAACGTCGGTTTGGATGGCACGACGCTTGTTGAGAACCGCCTCAATGCGGCCTAGCAGATAATTGACAGAGAATGGTTTGGTGAGATAACCATCAATACCTTCCTCAAATCCCTTCAGCTGGTCTTCTGCACTGGCTTTTGCTGATAGCACCACAATAGGTATGTTTTTGAGTGCTAAGTCTTGCTTCAGATGATGTATCATCGTGATACCGTCCATTACTGGCATGGTTACGTCGGTCAGGATGAAGTCTGGAGTATTCTTTCGTGCAACTACCAAACCAGCCTTGCCATTTTCGGCAAGTAATACATTATAAGAATCGTTCAATATAGTATAAAGGTACTTGCGAAGGTCATTGTTGTCTTCTACCACCAGGATGGTTATTTCCTTCAGCATGTCTCCTTTTTCTATCTGATGCTCTTCTATACGATTTTCTTCTATCTGCTGTTCTTTCTGTTTTTCTTCAAGATAGCGCAGTACGTTCTGGTCATCAATCTGACCTTCTAACAATTCGTTTTCCTCCTCATCGTTAGGATTTACCTCATCGAATCCGCCATTGACGTAGAAATTGCTGTTGTTGTCAAATTTCAGCATCTTGTTGATCATTTCCAGCATTTCCTTTGCATTGCGTTCTACTATCTGCAGCAGCTCGCGGCTCTGCTTGGTAAGACCGGGCTCATTGGCAAGTACTTGAGATACTGGGCCTCCGATGAGCGTAAGAGGGGTGCGGAGACGGTGAGAGGCATCGCTGAAAAATTCATTTTTCATCACACTGATGTCATGGCTCAAATTCTCACGTTGACGCTGGTTGTATGTATAGAAAATAGCACCGACAATAGCCATGAGAATAAGCATAAGTGCAATTCTTCCCCAAATGCTTTCCCAGAAAGTAGGACGTACCTCAATAGGTAGTTCTGCAATGTATTTACTCCAGATACCATGCGAGTTGGTCGCCTTTACCTTGAGGATGTATTTGCCGTGTCTGATATGGTTGAAACCGATGATGTTGCTGCTTCCATTGTTAATCCATTCGCCTTCTGGGGTGAATCCATCCAGGCGATATAGATATTTGGTCTGGTATTTGCGGGTATAGTCTAATGAAGCAAAACTGATAGTCAGGTTTCGCTTGTTGGCTGGGATTACTACCTTTTCGCTGTGCAGGATTGGGTGCTGTTCTGGTTCTCCATTATAGTGGAGTGTCGTAAAGATGATACGTGGCTGATAGGTGCTCTTCTTCAATGTTCCTGGATTGAAGGTTAGGGCACCCATAGGAGTTCCTACAGTGATATGGTTGGTGGCAGGATCGTGATATGGGCGTGCCTCGGTAAACGACATGTTGTAGTCGAAATCGTTTGGTCCGAATGCTGCCAACTGCCCGGTTTTTGCATCAAACTTATCAATACTGGATTCTCTTATTACCCAAATATAGCCTTGGTTATCTTCTATCATACTTTGAACCAGTCCCTCGTTGAGGGAATAATTCTTCATATAAGATACCTTGAGGTTGTCTTGCAGCAGATTAGTGCTTTTTATCTGTTCGAAAACACCACCAAACTCACAGATGAATATCTTTCCGCTAGAGTGCTCTAACATGAAGTTTACGTCATTGGCCTCAAGGCTGGTTGAATCGTTTTCTATAAAAGTCGTCTTATAGAATTTTATCTTTCTTGGGTCCTTGAAGTTGTCGCTGAAGGTAACAAGACCATCTGTAGTTCCTACTAATATGACACCATCATTGGTACAGGTGATACGGCGTGTCTTATGGAAGAGATGCTTATCCCAAGCGAGACCGTTCTTGAAGCTTGTAAAGTGGATGCTGTTGTCTTCCTGAATGTTTGCAAGAGCGATTCCACCACCGTATGTCGCTATCCAAATGCGGCCCTGACGGTCTGACTTCACATCGTAGATATTATTGCTTGGAAGTGAAGCCGGATTGTTCGGATCGTTGAGGAAATGGTAATGTTTGCCTCCTGCGAACAGGTAGAGTCCATCGCCATGAGTACCAATCCAAAGACGGTTGTTGTTATCTGTGAACAGGCAATAGATACCCGCAGGCGAGAAGGGAACCTGCTCGCTTGTAATGTTGCCGCTTGGGGTAAAATATCCTAATTTGTTATGATGTACATCGGCCACCATGATGCAGCCGTTCTTGTGACCATATAGCTGGTTACCGTTGGCTAAGGCTGTAATGGCACGAACCTCCGACTCTCCTTTGTTTAGTTTGTTGAGGGTATATTGGTGGTTCTTGAAGCCAATCAATGTGAGGTCATGAATTCCTGTTATCCAAAGTACTGCCTGGTCTGTGAGACAGAATTTCTCAATCATAGGGATTCGGTAATTGCCTGATGAGTTACTGCGCAGCAGGTATGGCACAAGTTGTCCGGTCTTGCGGTCGTAATAACTGAAGGTACCTTGGTTAGGTACCACCCATACAGTATGATTCTCATCCTGAGTGATGAAGAGTTTCGAGCTGGATGTGCGGTCTACAGGATCCGGTTGGTCTGCGAAAAGCCATCGCTTCTCGGATGTTTTAGGATTAACAAGGGTTACACCCATGCCGTTAGTGAACGTCCAAACCATTCCATAATCATCTACATATAGTTTCTTCACTTCTGCTAGAGGCTGTGAAGGACTTTGTATATTGATGATTTCTGATTTGAAAGTTCTCGGATTATAGATGACTACGCCAAGATTGGTGGCAAGAAGAAGCTGATAACCCGTATTCTTTAATTCGTTGATGTGGGTTATACCTTCAGGAAGGGGAACATTGGTAGCTCGATTTTTTTCATCTACAACGATAACCTTTCCGTTCTCTGTAGCCAGGAAGACATATTCTCCTACTTCTCTAATCCACTTATAAGGTACGTTAGTACTGAATTTCTTGCCATAGATGGTTGTACCCTTATCTGTAAGAATCCACTCTCTGTGTTTCTTGTCGCCATAGATAAAGTAAACTTTACCGCTTTTCAATCCTTTTTGACCTACATGTATCAATTCAAAATCGAGTACATCTGTATCATTGGTGCGTAGCAGATAATCGGCATTGGTGGATGTAACCCAGGTGTTCCCTCCATTAATATCATAGATATTGTCTGCCCTGAAATCAACCTTGAATTTCTCATTAATCTGATTGCTGGTTTTTAAAAACTGGCAGAGATGGGTGTCATAGAGATAAAGTTTGCGGTCTTGGGTTATACACCATACGTTGTTTGCCGCAGTTGGCTGTATGTTCAATATGCGGTTGGTTGACAGAACACTTACGCCGTCTGGTTCATTGCGGAAAGTATGGAAGCTATATCCGTCATAATAAGACAAGCCGTTCCATGTGGCAAACCACATCAGCTTGTCTTTTCCTTGTTTTATATCAGAAATAGTATTTGCTGCAAGTCCGTCAGCTATGGAAAACTTTCGGATGTCACAATAGGGGGTAGCTATGGCTGTGATAGCCGAAAACAGTCCCAGGAGTGTTATATATAGATGTTTTTTTATCATAATTATTTGTCTTGTTGGCATGTATTTTTATTAATTAATTCGACACAAAGGTAACAAAAATAATTGTAAATTGGAAGAAAAATGGTGGATTTTTTGTTGAGATAGGGAAATTTTCCTTTATCATAGGGAAATTCCCCTAAAAACTTCCCTTTTTCCTTTTGTAAGGTGTAAAAAATGGCTTATCTTTGCACCAAGTTCTACGGAAGGTGTTGTTTTTGTTGGAATGACACTTGGTAGCTAATATAGTTTGTTGAATTATAAAAAGAAGAAAGGATATAAGACGATGAAAAAGATGAAGAAACTTTTGATGTTGATGGCAGTAGCTGTCACTTCATTCACTTTTACTGCATGTGATGATGATCCATGGGATGATGCTTGGCATGATGATTACTACTGGTATGATGACTATAATCATGGTGGTTGGGGATGGGACCAGGGAGGCTGGAACCAAGGTGCACAGGGGTCGCAAAACCAACGGTTGCTTGAGGAAGCTCAGACTTTGGTTGGTGATTGGAATGGAAATGTCCAGCTTTCAGAGTTGGCATCCGATGGTAATTCTCGAAATAACTACCAGTTTGACGCCAATATGATATTCTATCAGGATAAGAACAATCGCAACTCGCTTAGTGGAAATGGCATAGAGATAGACTATGCTACAGATGGAAGCGATGACCAGCAGACCTTGAAGTTCTCTTGGTATATTGATAATAATGGAGATATTTACATCAAGTATGCTTCTGGTGCTACTTATGTAATGGATGCCAACGCCAGCCAATACGGTTTTCATTTGGGACCTGAGCAAGGTAAAAGATATGATACATTCTTTGGCTATATGATTGGTATTGGTATGGCGAAGGGGGATATCATATATATTGATTTGGAACGTAACTCTTCGAATGGTGCTAGGGTTTCCAGAAGCAGTACTTCTACAGGTTCTTCATTTGGTAAGGGAACCAGTCGTACTCCTATTCAGGGTACGGTAAAAAGTTTGCCAAAAAGATAGAAAGTGATGCTTGTTTTTAGTACTATATATACAACTTTCTCTTGAAAGTTCATTCGTTATTAAAAAGAAACCGCTCCCTCAGTATTCTCGCTGAAGGAGCGGTTCTATTAGTTTATGGATGTAAAGAAAAGCCCCATCTGGTATCTTTTCCTTTAATACTTCTTTACTTCTTAATCATCTTCTGTAACTACTCAGCACCCCCTATAGAGTAACAGCTCAGTGTAAGCCATCGGCTACCCTTCACCCAACTTCGAATAAGAGGGGAATTAATTGAAATCAAAGAAGTTATCACTCCCTACGCTCGTTCGGAAGTTAAGAGACAATACATTCCTTGCCCTTACTTAAATCCCCAGATATTCTTTATAGCTTGTACGTCCATTTCTTCAACCTGTTTCTCAATGTCATCTGGCAGATTACAGAAAAAATCGATGCCTGTTCGCTCCTCCAGGGTCTTGATGTTGACTACATAATTGCCTAACTTGTCCTTCTTGGAATCGAATGCCTTGTTTTCATGTTTAAACCAATAACCGAAGGCGTTATAGCCGTAACTCTGAGTTTTTGTATTGAATTCTTTTTTCAGTACTGCAACGAAGAAATACTTTGGCACAGGGATGTAGCCTGGTAACTTTACGTCGCTGGATGCACCGTTCTTCTTCCATCCAATGAGGTTGCTTTCACTACCTACAGCATCAATAGTGCCACCCTTTACGATAAAAAGAGTGTCGGTATCAATTTTAGGAGCTAGCTTGCGAAGTTCATCTTCCATTTTATACCAAGTGCCCCTCTGGTTGAAGTTGGCATATTGTGGCTGCATGTTGGTCATGAAGAAAGTCTGCTTCTGCTGGGTAAGATTTTGCTTACGGTCGGCAGAAGGACAGATATGACCATGGTCGAAGCCTTGTTTGGTAGGAGTAGGGTCCTCTGTGAAATCCGTGATTCCCCACTGTGCCTTTAAATCTGTATCCCATGGATACTGACGCTCACCCTGCGGAGCATCCCATCGTTTTACGTTCGAAGCTATGTTGGTGGTGTTGAAAGTATAGCAGCTCCAACGCTGGCTTTTCATATCATCATCCCATTCGCTAGAGAAGTTTACAACGTCTCCGTCCATGTGAACAATGGCATAGCTTGTTCCGTTATCCTTGAGTTTAGGGAACTCAAGTCCACCGAGAGCGTTCTTTAACACTTGTGGCATATTGGCTTTTACCATATTTTTATTACTGTTGTTCTTGTCAGTAGAACCGCCAGAATTATCACCGCCAGTATTTCCTCCACCGTTATTCTCCTTATCAGGGAAGTTAAACTGTAGGGAGTCGTCTGTACCGCATGCCGAGAATGTCATTGCAGCGATGAGCGAGAGAATAAGTAACTTAGTATGTTTCATTTCTCGTAATTGTTTTAAGTTATAGATTACTTTCAGAATAATAGTAGGAGATTACTTTTCAGAGAATAAGAAGTTAAAAAGTGATTTCCTGTATGTATAAGAAGAGAAAAAGTGCATTCCTACGTATATGCAACTACGTTGGAACGCACTTTGTATCTTTCGATAATAATATATCCTTATGAAAAAGGTATATATATTACTTCTTCAACTTACCGTAACGGTTCATGAAGCGGTCTACGCGACCAGCTGTATCAACGAGCTTGCTCTTACCTGTATAGAATGGGTGAGAAGTGCTAGAGATTTCAATCTTTACAACTGGATAAGTTTCGCCCTCGAATTCTACTGTGTCGTTTGTCTTGCATGTAGACTGTGAGAGGAACATATCGCCATTAGACATATCCTTAAATACTACAGGACGATAGTTCTCTGGATGAATACCTTTTTTCATTTTTTCTTTTTTATTTTATTTGGTTATTAAAAATAGACGTCATGGGGATGCTTTCGCATCATTTCGTGTCCCTTATCGGGGCATGCCCATTATAGCCTGTTGACAATTTCAGGGTGCAAAGTTACACTTTTTTCTTGAATCCACCAAATTTTTCTTGATGTTTTTAAGAATTATTTGATAATGACAGTGTTACCTAAGGTGAAAGTGAAGTCATCAATAAGAACCGCTGCACCAGGTTTCTTGGCATTCATTATGACAATGCTATAGGTTCCATCTGCTGCAATCTCAATTTCCTGTTCAACGAGAGTCCACTCTGTGTTGCTAACGTTGACATATTGTTTGGTGTATACGTAGTTTTGTGAATCAACAACTCCGTCTTTTACTGCAACGTGTCCTGGACAAACAGAAGCACCTGTTGCTGTTGCTGCTTTAGCATAGAACTTAAGGGTGTATTTGCCTGCCTTGAGTTTCATCTCCTTGTAACCAAGTCGTTTGTTTGCTTTTGGCGTACCTGCCACCTGCACAGAATACTTGCCAGTGTGAGCGTCTTCGCTTTGTGTTAACGTAGCGTTACCTGCTGAAGTTGTATTCCAGTTTGTTGGCTTACCATCTGCCCAAGTCTCGAAGCCGCCATTCTCCCCTGTTGCTACTTCGCCTGGGTTTGGATCTGGTTCTGGGTCAGGAGTAACAGTGCCGCCGCCCTCGCCGCTGGTCTTGCCATTCACGGAGATGAGCTTTCCGCCCTGGTTGGTCTCTGGGGTGTTGCCCATGTAGTTGATGAGCTTAGCGCAAACCACAATCTCATCGCCTTCCTTCAGCGTCATATCGCCCTCCTTCCACTTCTCGCCACCGAAGTAGTAGATGCGGAAGATATAGAACTGGGTGCTGTTGGCATCATCGGCAATATAGAATGAGCCGTTGCCGAAGGCTGCTGAGAACTGCTCCTTGATGCTCTGTACCTTACCCTTGATGTAGAACTCCTTGTCTGAAACCACGCCCGATTCCAGGGCTGCGGTGTACTTCTGCGCTGCCACACTGTTGAATGGGTTGGCTGCAGAACCATCGCCTTTTGCTGTGCCTGTGATGTCGCCACTGCCTGAGCCATCGGCTGTCTTGCCGTTCAGGGAAACCAGATAGGTTTTGTTGGCTACGGTCTCTGGGGTGTTGCCCATATAGTTCATCACCTTGGCACAAACAACAACCTCGTCGCCTTCTTTAAGCTCAGGATCGTTGGTTGTCCACTTCTTGTTGCCCAGATAGAGTGAGCGGAAAATGTAGAACTTTTCGCTGGTCTCATCATCGGCAATATAGAAGGAACCATTACCGAAGTTAGTAGAGAACTGCTCCTTGATACTCACTACCTTACCCTTGATATAGACCTCCTTGTCAGACTCTACGCCTGCCTCCAGGGTCTTGCAGTAATTGGCTACAGCCACACTGTTGTATGGGTCAGCTGCGGTACCGGTACCCTTAGCCACACCTTCTGTGGTGCCGCCGGTCTCCGGTTTGGTTGGCATGGTGTAAGGTTCTGGTACATCCTCACAACTGCTGAATGTGAAAGCAGCCATCGCTGCCATCAAAACTGAAAATATATACTTTTTCATATTGTTGTCTTTTTTATTGATGTTACTATATATAATTAAGGTGTAATTTACTTGATGCTGATGAGCTGGTTGCCCGAGTTAATCTCTGCTACGCCGTTGTAGAGTGTCAGGGCTCCCAAAATCACTACCTTCTTGCCTACGGCGAGAGTACCCTTGGTTTCTTCGGTCCACTTCTCACCACCGATATTGTAGCCACGGAATACCTTCAGTGTCTTGCCTTCTGCTACCTTGCCATCCACAGAGATGGAGTAGGTGGCATTACCATAGGTGCCAGTGTCGATGTCATTCACCTCACAGATGATACCTGTAGTATAAACTTTATCTGTTGTAAAGGTACCGGCATTGATGATTTCAAGAGCCTTGGTTACCGTATAAGGATCTTCCAACGTTCCGCTCTTGTCGAGTACAACAGGGGTAAGATCATCTGTGTTGCGGATGATGATCTGCCATACATTATTATATCTGGTGAAGATACCGGTGATGTCGAAAGCACCATCAGGCAGGATGGCATTGGCGAATCTGGCATAACCGGATGTTCTTACTACTACTGTGTTTGAACTGATCCACTGACCTGACTCTGCATCCTTCAGGTTTTGGTTGGTTGTTTCGTCATTAGCTGCCCAAACAGTCTTTCCGTTGGCACTGCTGAACTTCACGCCTTTGATGGTCATCAGCTTGCCTGCATTCTCTTCAAGGTAAGTAGCATCAGTAGCCTTGGTGAGATCAAAAATCTCGGCCTTCACATTGCTAGCATCTGCCTCGTCAAGAAGCTTGAAGTGCTTCTGCCAGGTAGGGCGATCCATCTTTCCTACAGATGTAGCACCTGTCTTCAGGTTGGTGTAGATGCCACCAATCTGAGCCTGCTTGCCATAGCCACCGATGTAAAGACCGTTGAGGTCGATGAGAATCTCTTGTCCTACAGGAAGATAGCCATGCAAACCGCCTGCGTTTATGTCAACGAGGATAGCACCTGTTTCATCTTGGAGCGCTACCTGCTGATAGAGGTTGCCGCTGATGTCATTGCCTGTGATGTAACCTTTGATCATCATTGGTTTATCAATGAGCTTGTAGCCACCACCATTGATGGTAGTCTTATAATCGCTCTTGAGCTGTGCAATGGAAACTACGTTTTTCTCCCTAAGCAGGTTGTTACCGTATGGCGCAGCAGGGATAGTCTCAACCATATCAGGGTCAGCGTAGCTGTCACCCATACATGATCCAAGCATCAATCCCGTCATTGCCATTAGGGCCATTGCTATGAATTTTATCTTTTTCATTGTCATATTGTTTTTAGAATCGGTATCCTATCTGGAACATACCATTGGTACCAAATGCGTAATACTTCTTAGGATTCTTTGAGAACTGATAAATACGAACATTGTTGACCTCTCCGTCTGTGGTGAGCGTATAGCCAGAACGTGAATTCTGTTCGTAGCCACCAGTAACCATCTTCTGGTTGTTGAAGAGGTTGGTAATCATGAGGTTGAAGTTAAGTGAACCCTTCTTCAATCTAATGCTCTTACCGATGCTCATGTCAACCATCCAACCGCCATGCCCCTTAGCCTGTGCTACAGCTTCAGGCAACCAGCTGTTGCCATCTTCTGTGACTACTGCCGGGAATATTTCTGGATACTTCTGGTGAGCCGACTGACGGTTCTTCAGTACTTTCTCGTAGCGGTAGCTAGGAGAATAAGAGAGGTAGATACGGTCATAGTAGTTGGCATTCACATCGATGAACCATCCGTTCAGATGTGTGCTCAGACCGATGCTTCCCACTGTGAGTGGAGTTCCGCTCTCTCGCATGTCAAGAACGTAAGCCTTGTCTGTGTAAACCTCAGCACTCTTAGAGAGCATATAGTTGGCAGTTACATTGTTGATGTTCTTTGCCTCGCTGATAGCTCCCAAGGTCTTGAGGTCGAGCCATGAAGTGAGTTTGAACTTCAAGCCAGCTTCCAAGCCATAGTATTCCTTCTTCAGACCGGTCATACTTACGTATGTAAATGAATTCTCATCATCGTTGTAGAAGTTCTGCCACTCTGTAACATGTTCCAGACGGCTGTAGTAACCGCTTAAGTTGGCATGCAGCCATGCATTGCGATACTGGTAGCTGAATTCTGAGCTGAAGATGCGCTCATTCTTGAGATTGGTTACGAAATCATTGTTGATTTCTGGTGCAATAAATGCAGTATTAGCCATAGGAGCACGCCATTCGTAGCCAGCGCCAATGCTGAAAGCATGACCTCTGCCTAAGTCTACATTCAGGCTTCCCTTCATACCTCCATCCAGGAAGTTGGCTGTCTCGCTGTTACCGTAACTGTTGTTGGCTGCCATACCATTGCGCATATATCCATGACGCTTCATGCCTGTATAACCGATACGGCCACTCAACATTGTCTTCATGCGGTAGAATTCGCTGGTATAGGTGCTCCAGAGGTTCGCCTTGTTTACATCGATACGATAGTCGTAACCGAATTTGTCACCCTCATAGACAAGTTTACCAGTGTTGTTTGGACCTGCTGTGTTAAGGTCATACTGCACACGTGGGTCTGTGATAGGATAATCACCGATGGCATAAGAGTTTATGTTGTGGAATATGGTTCCGCCGAGCATATCCTCCATGGTCTGATAATGGCGATTGCTGTTAGTGCCGAGCATGATACCTGTAGCCAGGCTAGACTTCTTGGTCAACTTGGTATTCAAGGTAGATGACAAACTTACATTGAGGTTGTCATTATGCTTTGCCTGCAGATAGTACATGGTTTCCTGACCATTCTTTGCAGCCTGCTGGTTAGAATAGTAGAGACGGTCCCAATCAATCTGTCGGTTCGCCTTGCTTGCTGTCCAGTAGTTTACAGCGTTGTTCCAGCTGTCCCAGTTATAAGCATTGTTACCGTTCTTGAAGTCGCCCCATACGTAGAAGTTAGCCGATGGCATGTTCTTCCAATAGTCTGGCTGAGGGTTCTCGGCGTTGTTGTAGTTGAGTTTGGTGCTCTTGTACATCGAGTATTTGCCAAACAGTGAGGTAGTGAGCTTCATCTTGTCATTGATGTCCCAATCCCATGTAGCGATAGCAGAAGGTGCAAAGTCGTTTACTACGCGTGAGTTTCTCTTGTGCCCGTTCTGATAACCCCAGTATGGGTTGTAATAGTAGTCGTTGGCAAGCCAGTAAGCCTCATCTGTAGATGCTCCCTGAGTACTTCTTTCGGTAGGGTTACCCCAGGTAGAGAAGCTCAGTGAGTGACCGTTCATCCATTTCTTCTGTACTCCGAAGAAATAGGAGAGAGCATTGTAGAAGGTTCCCTCTACATATCCACGGTTTGCCCAGCGATAGGTCAATCCGGCAGTGATAGCCCAACCTTTCTCATTGAAACCGCTGGCATAGGTGTATAATCCACGAAGTGTGTAGTTGCGGTTGGCAGCAGCCACGCTGGCATACTGACCTTCCTGCATGCTTCCTGCACGGAAATCGTAGTTGTTTGAACCCGCCATACCTGTCATTGAGTAATTGTTGGCTTCAAAAGGTAAAGAAAAGTCTACATTTCTGGAGAAACGGTTCAAACCACCGATGTTGGAAAATCTGAACTGTCCTGTCTCCATATCGTTCATGGCTGTTCCATTAATATAGACATCATTGTACTTCTGGTTGAAGGCACGATAGCGGAAACGGACGGGCGAGAACAGGTAACCTGCCTTGCTGGCGTAAACGTTGCTGGTAGAATTGAGGATGGTGACATTTGAAGACATGTCATCGTCCTCACCCAACTGTGCCTCTGAGAAGGTAAAAGCATTCTCGTCAAGACCCTGTGCTATGTTTTGCTCTGTTTTTTCATTTTGAGCCATAGCAAGCGTACAGGAAAAGAGTGCTAATGTTGCTAAGTTTACTTTCTTTTGCATAGTTTATCGTTATTAAGAATTAATAATTACTTATAGACGGTACCTTTATAAGGTTCTTGCCTAAAGATAATTATAAATTTGTGTTTAATGCTGCAAAGTAACAAATAATTTTTTGAAAAAGAAAGTCTTTTTAGTTAAAAATGAATGAATTCTGAAAAAATATTCATTTTTATGGGGAAATCTGCGGTTTTTGTACTATCTTTGCCCAACAAAATCGCACAGTTGTGTGCTGTGTGCATAGTAAAAAGTATATAACTTTAATATTAAATAGGTGGTATGAGAAAACAAATGCTTTTTTTGGCAGCCTTACTTTTTATAAGTTTGGGTGCTATTGCCCAGAAGAAATCAAAGGCTTCTAGTGGTAAACAGTTTCAGGTATATGCTGTTGGATTCTACAATCAGGAGAATCTCTTTGATACCTGTCATGATGCGGGTAAGAATGATTATGAATATTTGCCTGCCAAGGGATGGAATGGTATGAAGTATACCAACAAATTGAAGAATATGTCCAGAGCTCTTGCTGATATGGGTACTGATGTGCTGCCTAACGTGGGATGTGCATTTATTGGTCTTGCCGAGGTGGAGAATGCCAACGTCTTGAAAGATCTTACAGCTCAGCCTCCTTTGAAGGCTCGCAATATGCAATTCTGTCATGTTGAGGGTCCTGATAAGCGTGGTATTGACTGTGCTTTACTTTATAATCCAGCACTTTTCACTGTCAAGAATGTAAAGTTGGTTCCTTATGTTCAGGAATTGGAAAAGGATTCGGCTTTCATGACTCGCGGATTCCTTACCGTACGTGGTGAAATGGGTGGCGATGATGTGGCAGTCATTGTATGTCACTGGCCTAGCCGTTTTTCTGTTTCGTTCTATCGTGAGAGTGGCGCTCGTCAAACTAAAGTAGTTAAGGATTCTCTGCTCCGCTTAAATCCAGAGATGAAGGTCTTTGTGATGGGTGATATGAACGATGATCCGACAAATGTGAGTATGCACAATGTGTTGAAAGCAAAGGCCGAAATCTCTGAGGTTGGTCCTGATGACATGTATAATCCATGGTATAATATCCTGGCTAAGGAAGGTAAGGGTACATTGTTCTATAATGGCTCCTGGAATCTTTTCGACCAGATTGTGCTTTCGCCAAGTCTTTTGAATAAGGATCCTAAGAACAAGGATTACAGCAGCTTGAAGTATTGGAAGCACCACGTATTCCGCAGAGATTATCTGATTCAGCAGGAAGGACAGTACAAGGGAGCTCCTCTGCGTACCAAAGCGGGTGGCAGATGGCTCAACGGTTACAGCGATCACTTGCCTGTAGTTTTATATCTGGTGAAGGAGAAAAAATAAAATGGTTGAAGAACATCCTTTTGAACCATGGTTACCGGGCAATGCCAAGTTGCTGATGCTCGGTACCTTTCCACCCGCAGAGAAGCGATGGTGCATGCCCTGGTATTATCCTAACTTCCAGAACGACATGTGGAGAATATTCGGACTGATTTACTTCGGAGATAAATTCCATTTCGTAGATGTGGAGCATAAGACTTATAGGCTGGATGCCATCAAGGATTTTCTGAAGGAAAAAGGAGTGGCTATCTATGATACCGCCCAACAGGTGATTCGAACCAAGAATACGGCTTCAGATAAAGACTTGCAAATTGTGCAGCCTTCTGATCTGGATGGTATGCTTGCCAGATTACCCGAATGTAAGGCGGTTTTTACGGCAGGACAGCTTGCCACCAAGGTCTTTTCTGACCATTTTGGCATTCGTTCGCTTCCCAAGATGGGAGAATATGTAGAGTTTACTTTCGGAACTCGTCAGCTTAGGCTTTACCGCATGCCGTCCAGTTCCAGGGCTTATCCGATGGCGGTGGAGAAGAAGGCTGAGTATTATCGTAAAATGTTTGAAGAAATCTTATAGAAAATGGAAAAGATAGATAAGGTAACGGTGATAGGTATTGCTGGAGGTACAGGTTCTGGCAAGACAACAGTAGTAAAGAAACTCGTAGAAGTGCTGCCGCCGCATTATGTAGCAGTGGTGCCGCTCGACTCTTATTATAATGACACCTCGCATATGACGGAAGAGGAACGCCATCAAATTAATTTCGACCATCCGTCGGCTTTCGACTGGAAACTCTTGCATCAGCAGCTTGCTGATTTGCGTGCAGGCAAGGCAATAGAGCAGCCTACTTACAGTTATATTAAATGTAACCGTGAGCAGGAGACGATTCATGTTGAACCAAAGCCGGTAGTGATAATTGAGGGTATCATGACCTTGGTAGATAAGAAATTGCGCAGTTTGATGGACCTGAAGGTATTTGTAGATACCGATGCTGATGAACGCTTGATTCGTAATATTCAGCGTGATACGATAGACAGAGGTAGAACGGTATCAATGGTCGTAGATCGTTATCTCAAGGTGCTCAAGCCTATGCACGAGCAGTTTATCGAGCCAACCAAGCGTTATGCAGATATCATCATCCCGCAGGGAGGTGAGAATGAAAAGGGTATCAGTATCCTTTGTCGCTATGTAGAGGGACTCGTAGAAAAATAATAAAAATAGCCTCGCAAGTTTGAAGATACTTGTGAGGCTATTATTGTTTTCTATTCAATAAAAGTAACTTCTTCGTTTTTGGTACTGGTAGAATCTGAGTCTACTACGATGTTGTTCTTTTGGTTGTTCTTTCTCTGCCAGTTACGTCGGTTGTTGGAAATCTTGAAGGCATTGGCGCATTCTACTACACCGTATACCAACATGGCCCAACCGATGATGAGCAATGGGGCTGAGGCTAAGGCGGAAGGCTTGATGATAGCCAGTATACCCAGGAGCAGAAGAGCTGATGGCATCAGCCAGTAGATGATGCCCACACGCCCCATCTTGGCAGCTGTTGCCAGATTTGCCATTTGAGTGATGGCACCTAGAATCAGAATTGCCGAAATGATAAACATCAGCCATGAGATGAATACATTGGGCATCAAGGCTAAAATTATGCCGAGAATCAGGCTGCCCAAACCGACAATAGGGAATTTTGGGGTGGTTCCGATAATCTGTTTGCCGTTGGCGTCAGAAAGCATCTGGCCTTGCATCTTCACTGCAGTTCTCTTAGCGCTGAAGTAGGAGATGAGGGAGATGGCTCCTGAAAGGAAAAACAACACACCAATAGCGATGGTAATCCATGTGACTGTCTGTTCGCGGTATTGGATGAGTAAAACACCAATGATGATGGCGCAGACGGCACGAAACAAAGAACTATGTACTACTTTCATACTTATCTTTTTTAAAACGATTTTGCAATGTTATATTAATCTTTATGCAAAAATACGAAAGAAAATCGAGAAAGCATGATTTTTATGATTTATTTAACGCAAATTATTCCTTATTTTCGCCAATTATGAGTAATTTTGTAAGCAAAAACTATAAGCTATGACAAAGTTATATCTTGTGCGCCATGGTGAGACCGTGGATAATGCTGCTCAGATCATGCAGGGGCAGACACCGGGCAAGCTGAATGCGAAAGGTATTGAGCAAGCTGGGGAGGTTGCCAGGAAGATGGTAAACGAACCTATTGATGCCTTCGTTTCCAGTGATCTGTATCGCAGTATTCAGACTTGTGAGATTATTGCCCGTCCTCATATAGAAGCTCTCTCTCTGACTGGTAATCTGACAGATGAGGAGCTTGATGCTCATATCGTTACCACTCCATTGCTGAGAGAGCGGGATTGGGGTGACTTTACGGGTAAGTTCATTCCTTCCTTGCCTAAGGATCCAAAGGATTGGCCTGATAATATAGAAACTTTGGAAAGGATGAAGTCAAGAGCTCAGAATTTTCTTACCTGGCTCAAGGTTGCTTATCCCGATAAGACTATTCTGGCTGTGGGACATGGCATCATCAACAAGGCGGTTCAGAGTGTCTATTTCAAACGCCCGATGAATCAGATAGAGAAAATGGCAAATGCAGAAGTGAGGGTTCTGATACTTTAAGTGAAGAATGAAGAACGAAGAGTGAAGAAATAACGTTCGGCGGCCGAAGGGAAAGCCAATTCATATGCTTTACTAATCATAAAGCTCAAAGTTCAAAGCTCAAAGTTCAAAGTAACAAGTTTAAAAATCAAAGTTCAAAGCAAATGAATAAAATAGCTCTTATCACAGGTGCAACAAGCGGAATAGGCGAAGGTTGCGCTCGCCGCTTTGCAAGAGGTGGTTACAATCTTATTATTACTGGTAGAAATACTGGCAAGTTGGAAATCCTGAAAAAGGAATTAGAGGCAGAAGGCACTGAAGTCTTGGCTTTAGCTTTCGATGTCCGTAATCGTGAGGCAGCAAAGAAGGCTGTAGATTATATTCCTGATGCATGGCGCAATATTGATGTGCTGATCAATAATGCCGGATTGGCTCGTGGTCTGGAACCGGAGTATGAAGGTGATTTTGAGGATTGGGATCAGATGATTGATACCAATATCAAGGGACTTCTTACCATGACTCGTCTGATTGTGCCTGGCATGATTAAACGTAATCATGGTCATATTATCAATATTGGTAGTGTGGCAGGAGATGCTGCTTACGCCGGAGGCAATGTTTATTGTGCTACCAAGGCTGCCGTTAAAGCAATCTCTGATGGGTTGCGTATTGATGTGGCACATACCAAGGTGCGTGTAACCAATGTGAAACCTGGATTGGTAGAAACCAATTTCTCTAATGTCCGTTTCCATGGTGATAATGCGCGAGCTGACCAGGTTTATCGTGGTATCACTCCTTTGAATGGTGATGATGTGGCTGACGTGGCTTACTATGCAGCTTCTGCTCCTGAACATGTGCAGATAGCAGAGGTGCTGGTTCTTGCTACGCATCAGGCAAACGGAACGGTTATCCATCGCGATTAGTCGCATATTATAGGAGTTAAAGGAGTTAAGACGTATGTCTTGCTGCTTAAAATCTACGCTAAAAAGACTGTTGTCTTAACTCCTTTAACTCCTTATTATATAATATGGCAGAGACGGTTGATGTCGTTCTCAAAAGTCTCGCGATTCTTTGCTTTTGCTCTCATGCCCGATTTATAGTTGTAGATGGTCTGGGTGGAATAATACAGCAGGGTGGCTATCTCCTGGCTGTCGGTTACGCCTAGTCGCATCAATGCATAGATACGGATTTCCGTGGTCAGGGTGTGGGTAGTAGGAAGTTCCAGCTGGCATTCTGGCAGCAGGAGCTTGTTCAACTCCGTCACGAAACCGGGATACAGTTCCATGAACGCCTTGTCGAAGCGGTTGTAGAACATCTGTGACTCCTCCTCTTCCATCTTGTGGGTGTTGAGGGTTTTCAGCAGGTCGGCAGTCTGGTTAGCCTTGATCTTTCGGCTCACCAGTTTGCGGTAATCTGACAATTTTCTGATATATGCCGCACTGATGTCCATGAAGAGTCGCATGTAGGTCTCTCTCTTGATGTTGGTTTCTATCAGCTGCTGGTTCAGCTGAGTGAGCTGTGCGTTCATTTCTTTCTGTTTCTCGTTCTGCTCTTCTATCTCCTGCTTGTTTTTCTTCAGCTTGTTCTTCTGTCGGTTGTTGACGAAGGAGAGAATGAGGATGATGATGAGTGCTACGCTAACACCGATGAAGCCGAAGAGGAAACGGGCACGTGATTTCTCGGCAGCCTGCTGGTTGGCAGAAGCAATGACTGGGAGGATATTGGAAATCTCCATCATGCGCAGTCGGTTGTTGAAGAACTGGGCGTCTTCCATCGTGTGCTGGATGTATTTGGCTGCTCTCTTACTGTTGCTTGCATCCTTTTTAAAAAGAAAGTAGGCAAGTTTCTGCAGGGCTACCGTTTCCTTGAGCTGGCATAGGCCATCACTCACAGATGCTTCCACGAGATATTTCTCGTAGAGATCGAAGTTACCTGTAAGTTTGTAATATCTGGCGACACCGTATGCCGACATGGCATGGATGCGTGATTTGGCTGGAGACATTTTCACTGCCTTCATGAAATGGTAGAGCGACTGCTTGCTGGTAGGCTCATCCAAATAGATGTTTTCGCCTAGCAGATAATTGTAGTAGACGGTGTTTCTGCTATCTTCTTTGAAATTCTGGAGCAAGAGATTCATGTAATGCTTCCTTTGGGTGCGGAATTCTTTTGCGTAATCAGAGTTTTGGGCGTATGATTCCCAGTAATTATAGAGCCAAGCGAAGGTATAGTAATAGTATAACTTCAGCTTGTAGGGCATCGTGTCGGGATGGAGTGATTCGAGCAGAGCTTCGGCTTTGCCATAGAATCCCCTTACCGAGAGTACTGACGCCCAGTTAATCTGGTTGAGAGTTATATAATAGGTATCGTTGACCTTCTTTGCCAACTCCAGTCCACGCTGCATGTAAGCGTATGCCGAGTCGTAGCGGTAGGCGCTGTAGGCACGGTATATGCTGTCAAGGAAAAGAAGTCGGGTCTTGTCATCTTCTGCATCAAAGGCTAGCTGTTTCAGCTGTTTGAGCTCGTTTTCCTTGATATCTTGATAATGCTTGTCGTTATCAATCATGTAGTCGATACGCTCCAGGAGCTTTTTCTCGTCGGTTTTGCTTTGAGCGAGCAGTGGCATCATAAGCGTAAGAAGTATTAGTAATAGTCTCATCTTCTGTTTATGTTTTGTAAATGACATAATTGTAGTCTGAAAAGGATAAAATTAGTCTATTTGTCGTTTTTGTGTTGCAAAGATACAAATAAAAAATGGTATTATAGTATTTACTTTGATAAAAATGGTTAATTTTGTAAGTTTTTGATTTAAAACAAGTTAGGAATGTAGGATTTTTACATTCCATTTACTTTTCTGCTACTTAGGGATACAACTGTAGATTTTTTGTTGTATCTTTGCAACCGTAAAAAGAAAAAGTAGTTATTATACTACCACTTCAAGTCTTCTAAGGTAAATATTCCTTTTGTTGATTTAGTATGTTGATTTAAATAAAAAACAGGTTTTAGTTTATCTAAGGGAAAAGAAAATTAGTGTATTAGGTTAAACCCGTCAGGCTCTTGTGAAAGATTCTGGCGGTTTTTTTTGTCTTCTTCATTTTCCATTTTTGGGGTTTACACCTTATTTATATATTATTAATACAAATTCCTCTGCTATTTTTTGGGAATCTCAGAAATAATCTGTACTTTTGCCACATAGTTTTATTAAAAGGTAATATTTAACGACCAATGAATATTTTAGTAACAGGCGCTAATGGCCAGTTGGGTCATGAAATGCAGATTTGCGCCAAAAGAAGCAATCACAAGTTTGTCTTCACCGATGTGGCTGAAGGCTATGAGAAATTGGATATCACTAATCTTGACGCTATCCGTGCCAGCGTAAAGGAGAATGATATTCAGGTTATCGTTAATTGTGCAGCTTATACCAACGTGGATAAGGCTGAGAGTGATTTTGATTTAGCCAATTTACTTAATAATACTGCGGCTGGCAATTTGGCTCAGGCAATGAAGGAAGTAGATGGTACCCTCATTCATGTTAGTACCGACTATGTATTCCAAGGCGATAAGAATATTCCTTGTAAGGAAGATTGGGAAACCAATCCGCTTGGTGTATATGGTAAGACCAAATTGGCGGGTGAAAAGAGTATCGAGGCTGCGGGCTGCAAGCATATCATTATCCGCACTGCTTGGCTCTACTCTCAGTGGGGAAAGAATTTCGTGAAGACCATGCAGAGTCTCACGGCTAGCCACGACACCCTGAAGGTGGTATTCGATCAGGTGGGTACTCCTACTTATGCCGGTGACCTCGCTGCTGTCATCTCTCACATCATCGAGACCAACCAACTTGACAAGACCGGCATCTATCACTTCTCTAACGAGGGTGTATGCTCCTGGTTTGACTTTGCCAAGATTATCTGCGAACTCAGCGGCAACACCTGCGATATCCAACCATGCTACAGCGAGGAGTTCCCAAGCCCAGTGAAGCGTCCTCACTTCTCTGTGCTCGACAAGAGCAAGCTGAAGCAGACCTTCGGTTTCAAGGTGCCATACTGGACTGACAGTTTGAAGAAGTGTATCGCCGAATTAGCGGAAGCAAAATAATAAAGAGTTAGAATATTTGAGTTAGAAGCTTTTGCAGCTTCTGCTCTAAAAAACTAATCATAAAGTTCAAAGTTCAATTTTCAAAGTTCAAAGTAAATGAAGAATATCATTATCACGGGCGGTGCTGGTTTCATCGGCTCACACGTAGTAAGACTTTTCGTGAACAAATATCCTGAGTATCACATCATCAACCTCGACAAGTTGACATACGCAGGCAACCTGGCTAACCTCAAGGACATCGAGGACAAGCCTAACTATACTTTCGTTAAGGGTGATATCTGTGATTTCGACCTGATGTTGAAGCTGATGCAGGACTACAAGGTGGATGGCATCATCCATCTCGCTGCTGAGAGCCATGTAGATAGAAGTATCAAGGATCCATTCACTTTCGCTCATACCAACGTGATGGGTACCCTGTCTCTGCTCCAGGCGGCAAAGATTTACTGGGAGAGTCTTCCTGAAGGATACGAGGGTAAGCGCTTCTACCACATCTCTACCGATGAGGTTTACGGTGCATTGCAGATGACTCATCCTGAGGGCATTCCTGCTCCTTTCACTACAAAGGCGTCCAGCGGTAAGAACCACGAGGCTTACGGCGAGGAGTTCTTCCTGGAGACTACCAAGTACAATCCTCACTCTCCATACTCTGCATCCAAGGCAAGCTCAGACCACTTTGTGCGTGCTTTCCACGATACATACGGTATGCCTACCATCGTGACCAACTGCTCTAACAACTACGGTCCATACCAGTTCCCAGAGAAGTTGATTCCGTTGTTCATCAACAACATCCGTCATCGCAAGCCATTGCCTGTATATGGTAAGGGTGAGAATGTGCGCGACTGGTTGTATGTAGTGGATCATGCCCGTGCCATCGATATGATTTTCCACAAGGGTAAGATTGCCGAGACTTACAACATCGGCGGTTTCAACGAGTGGAAGAACATTGATATCATCAAGGTGGTTATCAAGACCGTTGATAGATTGCTCGGCAGAAAGGAAGGCGAGGATATGGATCTTATCACCTACGTAACAGACAGAAAGGGTCACGATATGCGTTATGCCATCGACTCTAGAAAGTTGCAGAAGGAATTGGGTTGGGAGCCATCTCTCCAGTTTGAGGAGGGTATCGAGGAAACTGTAAAATGGTATCTTGATAACCAGGAATGGATGGACAACGTAACCTCTGGTGATTACCAGAAGTACTACGACAACATGTATTCCAATTGATAATTGATACATATTATTATACATAAAGTCCTGCATTTGCCACTCAGTCAAATGCAGGATTTTTTGTTCTTATACGATAAAAAACGACTAAATCTATTATTATTTCTTAATTTTCAATCATTATTTTCCAGAAAACTGAAAAGTACGGAAAATTTTTCTATCTTTGCAAATCCTATCACTTAAGACTTGAAATCTTCTCGTAGGTTGAATAGAAACAAAATAGAAATGAAATAAAAGAAACGGGTATGGAAAAAAAAATAGTATTTAGCTTGGCAATAGCTTTGGCATCCTTATCTGGCCTTCCTGTACAAGGACAGAAAAAGGTAGTTCCATTAAAATATGGAAACATGGATCACTGGGTGATTAGAAACATCAAGGAGTCGGCTATCATTGGTGGAAATCAGAAAACCATCTATGCCGTAGGACCTAATATGACCCTCAATGGTAATACTCCTTATACCAACAAGGGTGGTTCCCCCTGGGGATCATCCAATGTTCTGGCACATGTTTCGGGTATCTACAAAACCAATAACTCGGTTTATCGTGACAAGCGTGGCAATGGATATTGCGCTAAATTGGAAACCCATATAGAGAAAGTGAAGGTGCTTGGACTTATCAATATCAAGGTTCTGGCAGCAGGTTCCCTTTTCCTGGGTGATGTACGTGAACCGATTACGAGTACCAAAGATGGTCCGAAAGCCATCAATTGGGGTATTCCGTTCACTGCACGTCCTAAGGCAGTACAATTTGACTATAAAACATATATGCCTCAATCAGCTAACCGTATCAAGCAGAATGGATTCAGTGGAGCATCCACTGTGGCAGGTCGCGACTATGCCATTGCCGTACTCTATTTACAGAAACGCCATGAAGATGCTCGGGGAAACATCACTGCCAAACGAGTGGGCACGATGGTGGTGAAGTATGGAAAGAGCACCAATGGATGGGTGAATGATGCAACTTATACCATTCATTATGGCGATATCCGTCACATGGCTGGTTATGATGCTGCTACGATGGGACTTCGCTCTACCGACTATGCCCGCAACAGCAAGGGAAAGAGTGTGCCGGTAAGGGAAACCGGATGGGCGGGTCATCATGAGACGCCTACGCATCTTATCCTGCAGTTCTCTTCATCCCATGGTGGAGCCTATATCGGTACACCGGGTAATACATTGTGGATAGATAATGTGGCATTGGTTTACGAGTAAAAATCACATGTAGAATCAAAGATTATAGACTTTATGAAGCATATTCTGGCAATACTAGTCATGATGATGGCATTGGGCTGTTATGCCTCTGAGCCATTTTCGCAAGATACAATCCCCTCACAGCAGATGGCAGATACAACCCGGCATGCCAGAAAATCATGGATGACACGATTTCTTGACTATTTTAATGATGCCAACAAAAACAAGGAGCATAAGCGGTTTGACTTCAGTATCATCGGAGGTCCTCACTATGCTTCTGATACGAAGTTTGGCTTAGGAATGGTAGCGGCAGGTCTTTATCGTTCAGACCCCAATGATACCCTACTTCCTCCTTCCAATGTTTCGCTTTTCGGTGATGTGAGCACGGTAGGTTTCTATATGTTGGGTGTTCGTGGAAATCATATAGCACCTCGTGGTCGTTATCGCATAGACTATCGTCTCTATTTCTATTCTTTCCCTTCTGATTTTTGGGGAATAGGTTACGAGATGGGCGATAACGATGACAATAAGAGCGACATGAAGCGATGGCAGGCACAGGCTGAGGCTGCTTTCCTGTTCCGGGTGGCAGACAATTTCTATGTTGGTCCGATGGCTAGTTATGATTATGTAATTGGTAAGCACATTGAGCGTCCGGAGTTACTGAATGGAATGGATCACCATACATGGAATGTGGGAGCCGGTGTATCGCTGGTATATGATAATCGTGATAATCTTACCAATCCGCATCGGGGCATCTATCTCAATCTGAAGCAGATGTTCCGCCCTCGGTTTATGGGTAATGATTATGCCTTCAGTACCACAAAATTCCGCTTTGACAGCTATCAGCAGTTGGGAGAGGGTACGGTTCTTGCCGAAGATTTTGGAGCAAATTTCAATTTCGGCAATCCTTCATGGGGTATGATGGCCAATTTAGGTGGAACCAGTTCTATGCGTGGTTATTACGAGGGTCGTTACCGTGACAAGCATTCCCTGGAGGCTACGGTGGAGTTGCGCCAACATGTTTGGAAACGGAATGGCATCGTGGTTTGGGCTGGAGCTGGAACCGTTTTTCCTAAATTCTCTGAATTGCGCAGTAATCGGATTTTGCCTAATGTTGGCGTGGGTTACCGATGGGAGTTTAAGAAGAATGTCAATGTACGTTTGGATTATGGATTTGGTAAGTCGGGACAGTCTGGATTCCTGTTTAATATCAATGAGGCATTTTAATACAAGAGAAGAATGAATCGTTTATCCTATATATATAATAAGGTGTCATCGGGGCAATTCCTGTATGCTTATGCTGTGGTGGCATTGCTGTTGCCTAATATAGCCTTGTGTTATACCGAGTGTTTGACTCCGTGGGCATGTGGTGTCAATGTGTTGCTGCCTTTGTCGCTGTATATGTTGTTCTTTTCTGCGGCTAAGCGTCCTGGTAAGATGATATGGTGGGCATTTATCTTTGTCTTTTTCGCTGCGTTCCAGCTGGTATTGCTTTATCTTTTCGGAACGGGAGTGATAGCGGTAGATATGTTTTTGAATCTCGTAACTACCAATCCCGGTGAGGCGATGGAGCTGCTCGATAATCTGGCTCCTGCCGTGGTTGGTGTCTTTGTGGTTTATTTGCCCTTGCTTATCCTGGGGGGTGTCAATATCAGAAGAGATAGCCGGTTGTCGGTTTCTTTCCAGCAGAGAGTCCGCCATTGGGCAATGCAGATTGGGGCTATAGGACTGTTCTGTCTGCTGGCAAGCTATCTGATGGTGGATGATTACCGTATGCGCAATCAGCTTTATCCCGTCAATATCTGCTACAACCTTTATCTGGCTTTTGAGCGCAATGCTGCTTCAGAGAATTATAAGGAGGCAAGCCGGAATTTTAAGTTTGAGGCTAAAAGTGAGCGCTCGCTCGATGCACCTGAGGTGTATGTAATGGTGGTAGGAGAGACGGCTCGTGCCCATAACTTCAGTCTTTATGGGTATCCTCGTGATACCAATCCACTGCTCTCCAAAACGCAGGGTATCAAAGCTTTCCCGAATGTGACAACGCAGAGCAATACTACTCATAAGAGTGTTCCGATGCTTCTGTCTGCTGCATCGGCAGAGGATTTTGAGCGCCTTTTTCATGAGAAAGGCATCCTGGCGGCCTTTAAGGAAGCCGGATTCCATACTG
>ERZ1026884.143-NODE-143-length-50414-cov-13.831371_pt1 | contig 50414 bp, 94 predicted proteins | sample MGYA00380172_ERZ1026884 | MGnify/ENA primary metagenome ERZ1026884 (study PRJEB33269, sample SAMEA4719808) | human gut metagenome | biome: human-associated habitat; feature: organic feature; material: feces | place: Cameroon | collected 2013-10 ... | reverse complement strand
ATGTCCCCACAGTCACTTCGGACGTACAAGTGCAACCTTGACGACTTCTTCCAGACAGTCAACAAACCGCTGAACCAGATAACCACAAATGATATCCGTGTGTATCTGTTCGGGCTGTCGGCAAAAGGCAACACCAACCGGACGATTGACGGAAAAAGGCTTATTATCCACACGTTTCTGGACTGGTGCGTCAAGGAAGAGTATCTGACCAAAAACGCTTGCAGTCGCATAAATCCGATTAAGTTTGAAGCCAAGCCCCGTGAGCCGTTGTCTGACATCGAACTGGAATTAGTCCGGGACGCTTGCAAGGATTATCGGGAAAAAGCCCTTGTGGAACTGTTCTACAGCACCGGATGCCGTGTTTCTGAAATGGTGATTCTGAAGAAAACTGACATTGACTTTCGGACCAAGGAAGTCCACCTGTTCGGAAAAGGCAGTAAACACCGGATATCGTATATCAACGCCAGAGCCGAAGTTGCTCTGAAGAAATACTGGCTCAGTCGGAAAGGTGATTCCGACAGCGTGATATCCACCGTCCGTCAGCCATATCGGGGCATTACAAAGACACAAATTGAGCAGATAGTCCGGCAGATTGGCGAACGTTCCGGCATCGGCAGACACTTATACCCACATCTGATAAGGCACACAACAGCGAGCATGGCGCTCGAACGGGGGATGAATGTCACTGACTTACAGAAGATGCTTGGACATGAAAAACTTGACACCACAATGATTTACGCAAAAGTAGCGCAGGAATCTGTACGTTACAGCCACCACAAATATGTTTCATGATTTCACGAAAGGAGTTGACAGAATTGGAGATTAAAGGTATTGACGTATCATCCAATCAAGGAAAACCGGACTGGCCGAAAGTGGCTAAATCCGGTATCAAATTCGCCATTTTAAGAATCCATCAGAAAGCAGGCGTTGACAGCTCATTCGAGTACAACTACAAGGGGTGCAAGAGCAATGGAATCCTTATCGGTGGGTATAAGTATTCATACGCTCTGACACCGGCACAGGCGATTGACGAAGCGGAAGATGTGATCGCTGCACTGAACGGGCGAGGACTGGATTTCCCGATGTTCTACGACCTTGAGTGGTCTAATCAGCTAAAACTCGGTAAACAGGCAGTCGAAAACATTGCAGTCGCATTTCTGACCAGAATGAAGAAAGCTGGTTATAAGGTCGGTATCTACTGCAACACGAACTGGTACAACGGCGTTCTGACTGACGCACTCAGAAAGTATGAGTGCTGGATTGCTCATTACCCAGACCCCGACAATGGGACAATGCAAACAAGAGTAAAACCAAAAGCAGGAATTGGCTGGCAGTATTCCAGCAAAGGAAAAGTATCCGGAATCAGCGGAAATGTTGATATGGACGTGTTCTACAAGGACTATAGAGGAACGGCACAGAAAGGAGAAACAACAATGGTAAAAATCAGTAACTGCGGACATGACGAAAACGGAAGATATGCAGGTGGGAAAGCAGGAGATCAGACTGGTACGGAATATCAGATCATGAACTGGTACAGCAGACCGTGGCTCTGTGTCCTGAGATTCAATGACACCAAAATCGCAGCCATGATCGCAGACATGGCGACAAAAGCGGCGCAGAACAATCTCATCGGGTACGATCAGGGCACAGCCGGAAACAGCAATGACCGATATTCATTCTGGCAGCACTTAAAGGCAAGTAACTACGATCCGGCGCAGATCACGGTAGCCTGTGAATCCGATTGCAGCGCAAGTACAGCAGCTATTGTTAAGGGGGCTGGGTATCGCTTAAATAACGCAAAACTCAAAGCGGTCAGCATCTATCTGACAACACGGAACATGAGAGCTGCAATGAAGGCTGCTGGCGCAAAAGTACTGACGGATAGCAAGTATCTGACATCCGGTGACTATTTGAAGGCAGGAGATATCCTTCTGAATGATAACCACCACGTGGCTATTGCTGTTACCACCGGTGCAAAAGTAAGTACACCTTCAACTACGCTTACCGGTACCTTCCAGACAAGACTTCCGATTCTGAGAAAGGGCAGTTCCGGTACAGCAGTGGCAATGCTTCAGGCAATGTTGGGTGTAGAAGCTGACGGACAATTTGGGAATGACACATATGATTCCCTCAAAGTTTTCCAGAAAAATGTTGGCGTAAAGGCAAATGGAACTTGCGGCATTGATACCTGGAAGAGAGTGATTGAGCATATGAAAGCAAATACGAAATAACGTTCTGATTGATTTTTCCTTCAGAACAAGGTATACTATCAACAGCCGCACAGGGGTTGAACTTATGATGTAAAGCTTCCTGTGTGGCTACGCACAAGTGAAGAGTGCAGACTGATTCCACCGTGCATGAACGGAAGAGCTGTATGTCCCAATTCGGGGGCTGTTAGCAGCGGCGCGAGTGGACAGTCAAAGAAAGAGTTGGGCATAAAAACCCGACTCTTTTCTTATTCTTCGAGATATTCCTGATATATCTGTTCTATTTCTCTTTTTCGATTTTGTGATATTGAAACGATATCACCGGAAATCATCTTGATGTCAGATTCAATGTTTGCGATGTAATCCATGTTTACGATATAGCTACGGTGGCACCGGACAAAACGCCGATCCAGAACTTTTTCTATCTCATGCAGACGCCGGTAAAAGCCATACTGATGCCTGTCCGTGCAATGAATGATGCACATTTGACCACGGCTTTCTATATATTCGATGTTTCGGAAGAAAACCCTGTGGAAATCACCTTTGAATTTTACAGTAAGCATCCGTTCTTTCAATCTTCCGAGCGTAGTATCAATTACGGAAAACATCCTTCCATCTTCATGCCCTTTAATAACATACTGTGTTGCCCGGACATCAAAAGCATCACGCATGTAGCCGGCATGAGCTGTCCAGAACATCAGACTTCCGGAATAACCAGAGCCACGTAACTTATAAGCAACATCAACGCCACTTTCACCATCTTTTAAAATGATGTCCAACACGATCAAGTCAAACCATTCACCGTCTTTCACATCGTCCACAAGAGGGACACCAGAAGTGTATTCTGAAATCTGATACGAACGGTCGCCCTTTTTCTTCAAAAATGACTCAGCCTTTGCTTTGAAATAATCAATATGAAGCTGGTTATCGTCAAGTATCGCAATTCGCATTTATATCACACCCTTTTTTATTATGTGAAAACCCACTATTTATTCAATTTATCAATTTTCATGGTGAAATGTTGTATAATTTACAATGTAGATAGTATTTATACAGATATTATACTACAGCAGTTTAATACTGTAAATGGGCTGAATTGCCGGAAATTTACCAAAGCTGCTCTCCTGTGTTAATAAAAGTGCTTAAAAATCCGGCAGTCAGTCCATAAATAAAAGATATGAGAAAATTATATTTTACTTCTGATATGATATTAAATCTGTAGTATATTCACCTTCATATTCAGCCAACGGTCTGATTGTTAATGCGAAATCTACTTTTGATATTTCAGAAATCTCGTTCATTGAAAGGAAATCGTCAGTTGGAGTTAAGGTTATAATTGTTTTACAATTATTCAGCAAATATTTGTTGCACAGTTCATAATTCACATCGGAAGTTGTAAAGTCATTATAAGTTTCAGAAACTACATCGTAAACAAAATACTGACCAGTTGTATTCGTGATGCAAAACGTGAAACTGTTCTCTTTTGATGATACAAAATCAACGCTAATACCATCTTTATCATATATGTTTTGAACGTTACTTAACACAGGTGAAGATGTTTCCATGGCTCCAGTTACATCAACATGCACCTGACCACTATCGAAAACTTTAAAGCTTTTTGAATTATCATAAGCCCACAGCAAAATATCGAAGCTGCTCAATTCATCCATTTGATAATCTTTATAAAAATTGGTTTTTTCCCAAGCACTGGTAAGTTCTATAGTAGAATTTGCTTTTTTACCTGGTGCAACATCGGCAGAATTAAGACCATATTGGTCGCCACCAGCCATGATGCCGTTTATGGCATATGCGTAAGGTGCAATACCTAAATTCAGATCAGAATTGTTTTCGATATACAAACCAATGGTTCCTTTTGATGGCGACTCTGTTAAGCCTTTTGTTTCGACGTGTACTCCGTTTTCATCATATAAAACAAAGTCTTCTGCAAACGTCGGGATAGAAGTGGATGAAACCAAAATGCTTGTGACACCAAGCGCCGCTAATAATTTTAAATGCTTTTTCATAGTAAATCCTCCTTAGTAAAATTTGTATACATTATATCATTTAAAGCACAAGTAGTATAGTGAAATATAATAAAATTCGAGGTGTTATCAATGAAAACATTCAAACAAATTCTGGCCATTATCGGAATTATATTATACGTCAACTACATCATCAGTTCACCGGTATGCGTAGAAGAATATACAAACAGAGGTACTAGCATTTGTTCCGAACAACATATGCATAGACAACCAACAGTCAAAAGAAATGTCACGAAACAGATGCAGCATATTCCTATGCTTGTATTTTATTTTGCTCCAAAGAGGAATGATTTTACCTTTGCTATCACGAATAATTTCTATGCGATTGTAAATATTCCGGTATACCATTGGCAATTACCTCGTGGAAATATTATTTCATCCCACTTATTCCACTTTGTTAGACATATTATAGGATATAATGCAAACATAAATTCGTGGTATTCCATCTGCTAATCGAGCATATACTTTAATGTAGGCAGTAGTTTGCATACAGGAAGGGTTATTTTATGGACTATAAGAAAGAAATTATTAGTATGATACAAAAGATAGAAAGCGTAAGATTCTTGGCGATGATTTATAGCTTTACACATACTCTTTTTGAGAAAGAAAAGAAGCAGGGAGATTAATCCCTGCTTCTTTCTATTTGGCGAACCTTTCAATGAACTTCCAAAACAATTCTTTGTCTTCTGATGATAATTGATAGTATTTCATAATAGCTTCTTTTGCCTTGGAATCCTCAGTGCCTATTTCAGCACATATAGAAGAGAAATCTTTGTCCAATTTTAGATCCTTGGGTAATTCTCCTTTATTGATCCAGTCTTCGTTAATCCCGAATGCTTGGCAAATGTCTTTGATAACGCTTTTACTTGGATTAGCATTGTCGTCATTCAAAAGTTTCCAAACATACTGAGGAGTTTTTCTGATTGCTTTCCCTATCTCAGTTTGGGATTTTTGACTTTCCAAAAGTACCTCTCGGACTCTAATGAGAATGTCCGTCATTTCCTCACCTCCCAATATCATAATACATCTTAGAGAAAGAAAAGTCAATAAAAATTTAAACTGAGTTTAAAATTATGCTTGACAGATAAACTGAGTTGTAGTAATATTAAACTAAGTTGAAAAGCTGATACAAAAAAACAACTCACTAAACAGAAAGGAGAAAAATATGGAAGTATTAAAAAACAAAGATATTGAAGACGGAAAACGAATTGCCGATATTTTCGCAACATTATCAGAAGAAAACAAAAATATGGCAATCGTTTATCTGTCAGCCCTTAGAGATAAGGAAATTGCCGATTCCAGTAAAAAGGAGGTAAATTAGATGAATTTATACGATGTAGCGCTTTTCTTTTCTATTGCAGCAATCATTTTAAATATAATCACTTTTTTCTTAAATCGAAAGTAAATCTTTGCTTTCTTTTGGTACTTGAAGAGTATATATTTTATTCTTCTTGTTTGTGATTATTTTTAATGTGATAAAATCTTTGCTCAATTTAATATTAGCAGGAATGTCAAATAGGACAATTTCAAATATTCCTTGTGATGATTGCAAAGAGATCGGAAAATCCGCACTGAATATTCTTTCAGTGATGGGAATATCTGTTTCATTGTGCTTTGGATAATAACGTTCAGCAACCCATCTATGGGTTAGAACACATGAATACGAAGCGCGATGATTCAAAAGTAAAGAAACTTTGGTAATAATTATAGGAGAAGATGAATTGTTCTGAAAGATTAAACCTAGTTTGATAGACTTTTTGTTTTCTACATTTAAAGTGCACAGTGTTTCCAATGAAACAGAAATATTTGTTCGTTTACTCCAAAGTGAATGAATGAATTGAAATAGAGAAAGAACAAATCCTGCGATCGCAATAACGGTTGTAAGCAAAGACTTATTTTCTACAACAAATTTAATAATAGTGTTTGGCATAATTAACCCTCCGTTTTTTTTTATTAAAGTATAACACAGAAAGGAGAACAATGAACGAATTAATACCTATTAATTACAGTGGTGAAGAACCAACTGTATCAGCAAGAGATTTACACGCAGGACTTGAGATTACAGATAGATTTTCGAGATGGTTCGAAAGAATGTCTGCATATGGTTTTGCTGAAGGAAACGATTTTACAAGCGTGAAAACTTCCACACTTGTAAATAATGGAGCAGAAAGAGAGATTACTGACTACCAGATTTCCGTAGACATGGCAAAACAGATTTGCATGATTCAGCGGTCGGAAAAAGGAAGACAGTACCGACAGTATTTTTTAGATTTGGAAAAAGCTTGGAATACACCGGAACAGGTATTTGCCAGAGCGTTGAAGATGGCAGACCAGACTATTGCGAAGCTGAAAGATACAAATAAGTCTCTTGCGGAGAAAATTGAAGCTGATAGACCGAAAACAATCTTCGCAGATGCAGTATCTGCAAGTCACACATCAATTCTTATCGGAGACTTGGCAAAACTTATCTGCCAGAACGGATACCAGATAGGGCAGAAACGATTATTCCAGTGGATGAGAGATAATGGCTATTTGATGGTTTCTGGAAGTTCACGGAATATGCCAAAACAGAAATACGTTGAGCAGGGATTATTTGAAATCAAAGAATCTAATGTTCAGAATCCAGATGGTTCGGTCAGAATCACGCGCACGACAAAAGTTAGTGGGAAAGGACAGTTGTATTTTGTGAATAAGTTTCTGGGACAGGAGGTTGCGAGTTGAACATTTTAAATGCCATTCCCCTGTCAGCAACGCTTATAATTTGCAGTTTGATGTCGTACTGGCACGGGAACAACAAAAATGGAATGAGAAAGTTTGGTCTGATTTACACAATCATACTTGGAACTGCCGCCACGATTCTTGTAGTTGGGCACCCAATGTTTTAGTAAAACAGTAAAGCTTCTCAAGAGCATCAGGATTTCTATTAGTGATTGATTCATAAAGCGTTTTAGCTTCGTCCCAATTACTTTTTGGCAAATAGAGCAACATTTTATGAAAGCATTCACAAAATTCTATCCGTTCACTTTTATAATCGGTTTCAATCTGCTTTGAAGCAAATTTTATAAAGTTTTCATAACAGTTTTTCTGATATTGGTAATATTCCGACTGCTTAGAAAACTCATAATCAATAGATTTTGCTTTTAATTGAAAACGATTATTCAGATAAGTTGTGATCGCAGGAGAAATAATTGCGACAATCAGAGCAATCCATGAAGCTTTAGCACCCCAATCCATAAATATATCACCTCCCTTCTGGAAGAATTATATCACAAAAGGGGAGCGAACAGTATAGGAGGTTGCAAGGCGAAAATTATCGAATCAGGAGGTAAAAATCAGATGATTAAATGTGAAAAAGGAAACGTATCAATCAACGGTGCGGGAAATGAAGTTATCCATGATCTTTCAGAAATCATATCTCGTACCTACAGTTCCTTCTCCAAAGCATTCGGAGAGGAAAAAACAAAGCAGATGATTTTCAAGGCGGTAAACGCCGGGATGGGAGCGGACAAATGACAAAAGCAGAGAAATTTAACCTTTATGCTGATACCTTATATGGAATGTGCCGGAAAGCACAGGACACAGTTCCAGAAGCGTGTGTGTGCTTTGAATGTAAGGTTTTCAGCAGTGAAAAGTTGGGGACGTATCGCACGATATGCGTCGGCATCACAACGACTGAAGGAAGCAGAAAATATTATGATGTGTGCGAAGCATTACGTGATATGGAGGAAAACTTTGTATCTGTAAAAGCGGTGCTGAACAACCTGTTACTTAATGCCCCATGTCCATACTGTGAAAAGGAGGAAGAAAATTGATGGCTGTAGAAAAAGAAAGCTCCGTGGATTTTATCCCGGAGACCGTTGAAGAAGAATATGCCATGCTGGCAGGCAGATTGAAAGCCGTTGAAGCTTATCTTGATGCTTCAGATAGCGATTACGTAGACAAAAACGTTCTGACTGCCATGCTAGGCATTTAAGTTGTAAGCAGCCCCGGCGGTGCAGGAACACCAACCGGAGCACGTATCTAACTTAGCTTGAGTAAGTTAAATACAGGTTGATTATATCACACCTTCCTGTATTTGACAAATAAAAACACAGGAGGGCATTTTTAATGTCTAAAATCACTAAGGAAACCGGCAAAACACTTGCTTCTGAGATCATCAAAGACCTTGAGAAGGAAGCAAGGAACAAAGATCTGGCAATCATTGCTCTGCTGACTACAGTGCTGGCAATGGGATTGCTGGGGAAAGGAAAATAATGAGAACTTACTTAGAGGGGCTTGCAGTGTTCGGAGTTTCTGGTCTGGCAATCGTGTTCTTTGCTGTATGCTGGGCCGTGACTGATTTGGATGCACTCACGATTCTGGCATTGGATTACATCTTAATGAGTACAGCCGGGCTGGCAGTGATGCTAAAAATCAACGACTTCGTGCACGACATTAAAAGGAAGGAAAAAGAAATCAAAAATGCAAGATTTAAACAGAGCGACATTGACCGGATTCGTAACTGATTCGGCGGAAGTCAAATTCAAGCCAAGGAAGGGCAAAAGCTTTCTAGTCGTCAGAAGTGACCGCTTTAGCGGAACACCGGACGATATCATTGTTGAGATCCCGAACAGACTCAAAGGTACGTTCCGGGAATGGAATTGGATAAAGGTTTCGGGAAGAATCCGTTCCAAGTGGGTCAGAGCGGATCACCAAGAGAAAAAGTACATGTATCTGGAAGCATACGATGTCAGCACAGAAGGGACGCTTCTTGTGAATACGGTAGAAATGACTGCAAACATTTGCAAGAAGCCGGTGCTGAGAAAAACGCCATTAGGAAAGACAATCTGCGAAGTTTGCGTGGCAATTAATGGATACAAACGGTCAGAATATATCTCCTGTATTTGTTGGAGAGACCTGGCGGTGAAAGCTTCTGAATGGAAAGTAGGTACAAAAGTTAAATTAAAGGGACGTATGCAGAGCCGTGACTATTGGAAGAAGCAGTCAGATGGTTCCTATGTTAGAAAAACAGCATACGAAGTTTCAGTAATGGAGATGGAGGAAATCAAAGATGAAAAAGGTAACTTTGAAAAAACTCAGCGTTGAAAACTATAAGAAATTTGAAGCAAGAGAATTTGATTTCGCAGGAAGAACAGAAGTTTCCGGAAGAAACAGACAGGGCAAAACTTCTCTGATGGACGCATATTTTGATGTCCTGACCGGAAAACTGGCAGATGGAACACTTCCGAACAATATCCGCCGAAAGGTTGACGGTGAAGAAATTGACGATCCAGTAGTGAGAGAACTGGTTATTGACGTTGACGGAACGGAATATGTTGTCCAGAAAAAGACCAAGAAAGGAAAGTCATCCAATACGGTTGAATATTACGTCAACGGAATTAAGCGGAACAAAACCGAGTATATGGAGATTCTTAGAAGGATTGCCGACCCCGATACGATTGCCATGTGCAGCAACGCCAGAGTGTTTTTGAATGAGATCCAGAAAGCAACAGCAAAAGCAAGGGAAACACTGGGAGGAATAGCTGGATTCAGTGAATCACAGTTCAGAGCAGAGCATCCGGAATACGAATGGATAAAGAATGAGGGCGTGGAAGGAGATTCTATTGAAGAAATCTTGAAAGCACGTAGAAGAGACCTGAGAAAAGCCAAGTCAGATGTTGATGATATTGCAAAGCAGATCAGAAAAGAGCAGAGCCGACAGGTTGAATGCGATGAAACACTTCCGGCACAGAGGGACGATCTTATTGACTTGCTGAAAGAAAACGAGAAGCAGGAGAAAGTACTCAGTGATGCTTCAAGAGAATACGACCGGATTTCTATTGAATTGGCAGGGCTGAAGCGTTCACGTGACGCACTGGTTGAGAAAGCTAGTAAAACAGCCAGAGAAAAACATGACAGAATAACTTCCTTATTATATACGCTGAAATCCGACAAGAAAAACGCAGAGAACAAATTAAGACTTGCTGAAATGGATCTGGAACACGCTAACAAAGGAATTGAACGCCACAAAGCAGCACTGGCACAGGCTAAAAAGAAATATACGGAAGCATTAAAAGAGAAGTGGGACGGCGATACCGAACTTACTGCAATCCGTGGAGAAGAATTTGACCCGGTATCAGCTATTTGCCCGACATGCGGACAGGCACTTCCGGAAGAACAGGCGGAAACTGCGAAACGCAAGTTTGAGTTTAATAAGCAGTCTAGGATATCCAAAAAATTAGGAGAGAAAGAACAGTTTGAGAAAAATAAACGCACCAAACTGGAGCAGATCACTGAGGACGGCAATGAAGCTTCCGAGGGATTGAAAACAGCGAATGAAACTAAGAAAGAAGCAGAAGCAGCTATTGAAGCTACCAAGAAAGAAATCACATCTCTGGCACTTGAAATCGCAGAAACGGAAAAGGAAGCAGAGAAACCGATTCCAGAACCGGATATGTCTGGCGATGAAGAATACAAGGCAGTTTGCGGAAAAATCTCAGCACTGGAAGAAAGTCTCAATGGCATCGGAAACGGTGAAAATGACAGGATTTTATTAAGCAACAACCGTCATTCTCTGGAAGCAAAGCTCAGAGATGTTGAAGCAAAGATTAAGGCTCAGACTGCAAGGCTTGAGGGAAAAGCTAACAACCTTGAAGCGATGCAGGAAGAGCAGAAAAAGCTTTCACAGAAGCAGGCAAATATTCAGCAGAAAGTAGATCAGCTGACCAAGTATTCCATTGAGAAGAATAAGGCATTGGCAGCAGTGATTAATCCGCACTTCAAACACTTCCAGTTCCAGTTCCTTGACTACACGCAGGATGGAGAACCGATGGAAACTTGCCGGATGATTTGCAATGGTATTGATTATGCAAACGGCCTGAACCATAGCGACCGGATCCTTTGCGACATTGACCTTGTGATGGGATTACAGGAGATGAACGACTTACGGCTTCCGGTTTGGGTTGACGACACCGAAAGCATAAATTCGGACAGGATTCCAAGATTAGATACACAGATGATTCTGTTGAAGGTTTCAGATGGGGAATTAAGTGTGAAAAATATTTAAAAATAATTCGAACAGATTCGCAAAGGAAGAGCTTCGATAGGAGTAGCGGTGGAATAGAAGCGCATTGATGAGATCGCAAAGGAATAGCAAGTCAAGGAAAAGCAATACAATGGCGTAGAAAAGCAAGGAAATCATTAGAAAAGAAAAGGAGAATTAAAATGGCAAACAAAACGCAGGTAGCAACAGTAGGAGAACAGCAGGCAGCAGTTGTAATTAACAACCAGTTTATTGACGGATTGACAAAACAGCTTGAAGAAAAATGTAAATATGGTCTTTCTTTTCCAAAAGACTACAATCTCAGCAATGCACTTATGGGAGCGTATCTGGTGCTCAAGGAAACAAAAGATAAAAATAATAAGCCGATTTTGGAATCTTGTAGTCAGATTAGCATTGCAAACAGTCTTATGAACATGGCCACACTAGGACTTTCAGTGCAGAAAAAACAGGGATATTTCGTTAGTTATGCCGGTCAGTGCCAGTTCCAGAGATCATATTTCGGAAACATTACGATTGCCAGAAGATACGGAATGAAAGACATTCACGCAGAGATTATCTACCAGGGAGATAAATTCAAATATCATATTGAAGATGGAAATAAGGTTCTGGATTCTCACGAACAGGATTTTATGAACATTGATAATGAAAAAATCCTTGGAGCATACGCAGTTGTACTGATGGAAGATGGAACAAAACATCTGGAAGTAATGAATATCAAACAGATTAAACAATCTTGGTCACAGGGCTTCGGATACAAGGAAAATGGGAATGGCACACACCAGAAATTCACCGATCAGATGGCAAAGAAAACCGTTGTCAATCGTGCCTTAAAACAGATCATCAACACTCATGGTGATGTTTTCGTACAGGAAGCGGACGATGATACAGAAACAGTTTCAAGAGATGACGCTTTTGCAGCTGATGTTGCATATGAAATCGATCAGAATGCCAACACTGAAGAATTCATCCCAGAGCCAATGCCAATCGAAGAACAGCCGAAGCATCCAACGGTCGCAGAAACTGTCCAGACGGTAGAGAAAGAACCGATCCCGGCAGCAGGAAAAGAACCAGAGATTCCAGATTTTATGAAACAGGAGGAAATGTGATATGTTAGTTCATTCGTATTTGATTGTCCTGTTTGCAATTTCGTTTATCGCATGGATTATTGCAACAATTTATGCGTTCGTAAAGAAAGAAGCATTACCGATGATAATTACACTGGCTATTCTCAACGTTATTAACTTGTTGATTACGTTTACAGCAAAATAAGGAGGTGCTAAAAATGAGCAATAGTGAAATCTTAAAGAGGGCAAAGGAACTGGTTGAACTTCTGGAAAAACAGGGAAAATCATGCAAGGTGAGATTATCGGAACTTAATCCGGGAGATATCTTCCAGACTACCGGAAAGCGAAGATACAAGGTCTTGGAACAGTACACAGAGCATACCAAGATCATTTCACTCGGATTTGTGAAAGAGAATGTGAAATTTGATGATAATACAACTGACTATAGTAAATCATCTTTGAAGAAGCTCTGTGATACTGAAATTCTGGAAGATTTTGAAGAAGAGTTCGGAGAAGAAAGCATCGAAACTGATGTGGCAGATCTGATTACTGTGGATGGTCAGAAGATCGGAGAAGTGAAATGCAAAGTTCGACCACTGACGTTTGATGAAGCGCGTAAATACACAGAACTGACGCCAAATGATGAATTGGATGATTCCTATTGGACTTGCTCCACATGGAGCACAGTGGAAAGAGGATGGAAATATGCGCTTGGCGTTGTTTCGCCTTCCGGCGACGTCTGCAACTGTGGCTACTGCGGCAGTCTCGGTGTTCGCCCAGTTTGTATCTTAAAATCCAATCTCTTTGTATCTAAAGTGGAGGAATGAAAATGAAGAAAAATTTGAAATATTTTGAAAACGAATTAAACCGGATCAACAAAGAATTTGCTGAATATAAAAAGCAGCATATGGAAAAACCGGAAATCGGTAAAACGGTAGAAATCGCCGGAATGGAATGGATGATTTTGGACAAGACAGAAAAAGGATATTTTGCCGTTTTGAATGGATTCGATGGAAAAGAAAGAGCATTTGATTCGGATTCAAATAACTGGATTTCAAGTAAACTTCGAGAAGAATTAAACACTAAATTCTTGAAAAAGATTGTGGACGAATTAGGAGAGGATGCAGTTATCGGATTTGATCGTGATTTACTTTCTCTGGACGGTCAGACAGAATACGGACATTGCGAAGATAAGATTTCACTTTTGACTGTGGATGAGTACCGGAAATATCGTAAATTACTGCCGAACATGCCGAAATGGTGGTGGTTGATTACGCCATGGAGTACACCAGTAAATGATTACAATTCAACGCTGACCGTTGTTTCGCCTTCTGGCGTCATCCGCAACTATTGCTGCTGCTTCAGTAGCGGTGTTCGCCCAGTTTGTATCTTTTCTTCTTCAATCTTTGAATTGGGAAGTGATGATTAATGGCAAATGAAGATTTAAAGGTAATAACAAAGGCTAAGCAGCTTGCAAAGCATACATTAATAGTTACGAACAATGCCAGACGATACCCGAAGAAATACAGGTTTTCGTTGGTAGATAAGAAGGGAAGGAGATAATGGGAAATAGATATAATAAAAAACATGGACATTCCAATTCAAGATTATATCGAATATACAATAATATGAAGAGCCGCTGTTACAGAAAATATGCAAAGGAATTTGAAAATTACGGTGGTCGTGGAATAAGAGTCTGCAATGAATGGCTGGGCGAAGATGGCTTTGTTAATTTTTATAATTGGGCTTATTCGCATGGATATTCAGAAGAATTAACTATTGATCGCATAAATAATGACGGAAATTATGAACCCGATAATTGCCGCTGGGTAACAATGATGGTGCAGAATAGTAATAGCCGTCATACGCATATGTTGGAATACAAAGGGACCAAAAAGAATATCTCTGAATGGGCTAGAGAAAAAGGAATGTCCAGAGACACACTGATAAAACGATTAAGAAGCGGATGGGAACTTGAAAGAGTGTTAAATGAACCGGTTAATAAAAGTTTTTCAAGAAAAAGTGTTGAAAGGAGAATGAGATGAGATTAATCAGTCAGACGGGAGATATTGACATTCCTTACGAAAATACAGTATTGAGTGTAGCAGGAAACCTTATATTTGCATATGTTCCTATAGTTGGCGAAAAAGGAACAGTCATAGCTAGTTATTCAACAAAGGAAAAAGCTGAGAAAGCAATGAAGGTTCTTCATAAAGTATACGCAGGAATGTTTCTTGCACAAAACGTTGAAATGAGTGATGACGATTACGAGGAATGTATAAAAATGGCTGCAAGAGGTTTTGGAATCATTAAAACCATGGCCAACAGCCCAGATGTGAAATTCGAACCGGCAAACATCGTGTTTAGATTTCCGGAGGACGATGAAGTATGAAATGTAAGTATTGTAGACCTGTCCGAGATGATAACGAAGATCTGATTTACACAGAATTTAATGGAGAATGCACTAATTTTACGCAAATCAGATATAAAGGTGGGGAATACAGACTTTATACATCAAATGCATTCATCAGGATTAATTACTGCCCGATATGTGGAAGAAAATTGAAAGCGAGGTGATGCCATTTGTTCATGCGAGTAATTTCAACAGGAAGCACAAAGGGAAACTGTTACGCTTTGCAGTCAAGTGCAGGCGAGATTGTTCTTCTTGACTGCGGATGCAAGTACAAGAAAATTCTCAGAGGGATTGACTACCAGATAAGCAATGTTTCCGGTGTACTTCTTTCACATGAACATGGCGATCACGCCGAAGCTGTTCATGAAATCATGAACGCCGGAATCACGGTCTATACCGGGCAAGAAACAATCAAAAACTTAGGTATAACGGACGGAACTATAAAAGTTGTTGCCGAAAAGAAATACTTTAAAATCGGCTCGTTCAGCGCAGTTCCGTTCAGCTTGCCACATACATCTGCAAATAAAGAGCCGTGCCCGAACTTCGGGTATCTAGTGGAACATGGGGAAATGGGAAATCTTCTTTATCTGACAGACTTTGAGCATTGCCGGTACAAATTCAAATCAATGGAACTTAATCACTTGGTTATTGGTTGTAATTACTCCGAGGAACTGATAGACAGAAACAACCCGAAGTGGAAACACCAGATCACCGGGCATTGTTCTTTGTCAACTTGCAAGCAATTCATTAAGGAAAATCTCACAGAATCGCTCAAAACGATAACACTGGTACATTTGAGTGGTGATGCTTCAGATGCCGGGAAAATGCTTAAAGAAGTCAAAGAAGTTGTTGGTGATGATGTTCTAGTTCGGATTGGAAAAGCCGGTTTGGAAGTTGATCTGAATTTGTTTCCGTTTTAAAAGGAGAAGGGAATATGGAAATGACAGATTGTAGCAAATGCAGATTTCGTTATTGCTGCACATTAGCTTGGGATTACGGATCGCTGTACTGTAATGATTACGAGGAGGAGTGACAGGATGCAGATTTTAATTAATGTTCTGGACAAAATCAAAAAGGAAATCTCTCCAACATCCAGTCTGTACGACAGAGGATGGAATGATGCACTGGAAAAGGCAAAGGAATGTTTAACATCCTATAATCCGGTGATTGAATGGATTCCGACAGAATTAATGTTACCACCGGAGCCAGACGAAGATGTTGATATCGAGGAACTTCCGCAGTATACGGTAACAATCAAGGGTGCTGAATGGCCAACATCTCTGAGATACATTGGAAACGGCGAATGGGCGGATGTTGGAGTCGGAAGAGAGATAAAATATACGGTTTCGGCGTGGATGCCGATGCCTAAAGCTTATAAGGAGAAATAACATGAACAAAGTAATTTTGATCGGTCGATTAGTGAAAGACCCGGACATACGTACCGGAACCAATAACATAACCATTGCCAGATACACTCTTGCAGTAGAAAGACAGTATCGTAAAGATAATGAGCGGAAAGCAGATTTTATAAATTGTGTTGCACTTGGTAAAAATGGGGAGTTTGCTGAAAAATGCCTGCATAAGGGAATGAAAATTGCAGTCATCGGAAGCTGGCAGACTGGAAACTATACGGACACTGATGGAAAGAAGATTTACACAAATGACTGTCTGGTAGAAACACATGAGTTTGTGGAAAGTAAAGGTAGAAGCAGCCAGTCTGAAAACATCGGCGCGGTTCCACTGTCAGCACCGGCAAGTGACACATTTGTTGAACCGGCTTACGATCCGGATTTACCGTTTAGCTAAGGAGTAGTAATGGAAGATTTAATTATAGATTGTTTTGCCGGCGGTGGTGGGGCATCTGTAGGAATCGAAATGGCGCTCGGCAGACCAGTAGACATAGCAATTAATCACGACCCCGACGCTATCCTGATGCACAAGACGAATCATCCCGGGACATTGCATCTAACAGAAGATATTTTCAAAGTAGATTTACAGAAATATGTCGGAAATCAGCATGTAGCGTTGATGTGGGCTTCCCCGGACTGCACAAGTCATTCAAAAGCTAAAGGCGGACAGCCGAGAAAACAAGGACTTCGCATTCTTCCGTGGGCTGTATATAAACACGCAAAAGCAATTCTTCCAGATGTAATCATTATGGAAAATGTAGAAGAAATCCAACAATGGGGACCATTGGACGAGAAAGGGCATCCGATCAAGGAAAGAGCCGGTGAAGATTATCGAAAATTCATTTCAGCAATGGAAAATATTGGTTATGAATTTGACAGCCGGGAACTGGTGGCTGCGGATTATGGAGCGCCGACTACAAGAAAAAGATGGTATGCAGTATTCCGTAGAGATGGGAAACAGATAATATGGCCGAAACCTACGCATAATCGCTTTGGCACAGACAATCTGAAGCCATACGAACAGTGCGGAGACTACATTGATTGGTCAGACTTAGGCAAAAGCATCTTTGACCGTCCAAAACCATTGGCAGAAGCGACACAGAAACGCATTGCAAATGGAATCAAAAAATATATTGTTGATAATCCAGATCCTTACATTGTGAAAAATAAAGATGCATTAGCATTCATAATTCAATATCACGGAGAAACCAGGCAAGGCGATTCCAGAGGGCAATTACTGACTGAGCCAATTAAGACTATTGATACATCAAACAGATACGGGCTTGTGACTGCATTTATCACAAAGTATTACAAAACCGGAATCGGTCAGGGATGTTATGAGCCGTTGCATACGATAACAACATCGCCCGGCCACTTCGGTGTGATATCCGCTTTTCTGGTTAAATATTATGGGACAGGATGCGGACAGGTGCTTAATGAACCACTCGGAACTATTACCACAAAAGACAGGTTCGGACTTGTGAACGTTCTGGTTGATATTCATGGAGAGAAATACATCATATCAGATATTTTTCTCAGAATGTTAAAGCCGGAAGAATTAAAGGTAATGCAAGGGTTTCCCAAAGATTACATTATTGATCGGGATTACAAATGGAGAAGTTACCCGATTGCAAAACAGGTAGCAAGAATTGGAAACAGTGTTGTGCCGGTTATGGCAGAGACACTTGTAAAAGCAAATTGCCCGTACTTGAAAGTCGGAAAGCGCAAAGCTGCACCGATGATTTATATGCAAAATAATGGACAAGTGGCGTTTGGATAGGAGTGATTAAATGGAACTAACAGGGCAGATTATTTTTTATGACAATGAAAAGATGATGTGTTTTGGCGTAACACATTTTATGCTCAAAGAACCAGAAATACAGATGCTTGAAGCGACATGTTTAGATGATGATGAAAGCCATTTTATTCGATCGATGGCTGAACCAACTGTTATATACCTTGAAACAGGGAAAGAAATGGTAAAGCTTGACCCAACAACCATGAAACGCATCGCCAGATATAATCTTGAAGAAGAGAACAATTCGCTTTTGAAAGAAATTAAAGAAAGAAAAAAAGTTATTGATGATCTCGAACAGAAAGAACAGGTTTTGCGTGATAGGTTCGAAAAAGCAATATCTGCATTCAAAGGAATTATGGAAAATGGGTATTACGAAAATGAATACGATGATGATTCAGATTACAACGACGATGATTACTTTTAGGAGGTGACAATATGAAACCAGTTTTAGAAAAAAGATTTAACTACAAAGGACATCCATGTGTAGTCTTATTCATGCCCGGAGCATACCGGTGCGGATATGTCGGAATTCCGAAAACACATAAATTATCCAAGCACGGAGCTAATTTAGATTCAATCAGATGCCATGGCGGAATCACCTATTCTGAATCAACTTTGCATTGTTGCGATGACAAGGACATATGGTGGATTGGATTTGACTGTGCGCATTTCTGTGACGGATACGATATCGAAACCGCAAAGCAGTATTTCGGAGATGACCCAGACTTCAAAATGAGTTTTTCGATAATGAAAGACCTGTGGGAAAGCACAAATGAAAAGTGTAAATTCCAGTCATTGAAAGACGTGCAGGACGGATGCAAGGAAATCGTAGATCAGCTTGAAAGGATGTAGCTTCGGTTGGATTACAAGAAATTCAGACAGGCGAAAGCCATTGAAGCGAGCAACAAGAAGAAACTTCTGAAAGTGAACCCGAAATTGGATGAAGGAACCGGAATATATATCCTGTGGCGGACCGAAACCCATGGATATATCGGGCAGTCAGTAAAACTTCTCACCAGACTGGCGCAACATATGTCGGGATACGAACAGCATATTGATCGTTCCATGAAAGCACATGGGCTATATTCGGAAGAGAATAAGAGTGGATACAAGATTGACTTTTTTCACTGCCCGGTATCACAACTTGATGAAAAAGAACGAGAATACATCCAAAAAGCCATTGATGCCGGATGGATCGTGAAAAACAAGACTGGCGGTGGACAAGATGAGGGAAAAGAAAAGATTGCTGATTACCGACCGGCGAAAGGATATCGCGATGGTATTCAGCAAGGGAAGAAATCTCTGGCCCGTGATTTGTCACACATCATCGACACCCACCTTCAGATATCTTTGAAGCCCGAAAAGCAGAACAATAAAACTTCAATCAAAGCTTTTGAGAAATTTAGAGAAATGCTTGATGAAAGGAACTACGAGAAATGACTATACGTGAAATAAAGAGCAGAAAGCACATGGAATACAAGCAGAATCGTAAAGATATTTATTATTTCATCGTAAAATACGAAAAACGCAAAGGCGAAATGCCACAGATTAAAACGATAGCTGAGGAATTGGACTTAAGCCCCAGTGCAGTTCAGAGACATTTACGCCAGTTTGCGGATGATGGACTGATTGAATTTTCGGGGAGCAATTCTCACAGAAAATACCGGCTGATAAGAAAGAACGAAAGATGAAGCTTTACGATCTGTACACCTTAGATGGGATGTTCGTAGATACGCTTACCCGGAAAGAAGCTGTTGAAAGGTTCAGTCTTTCCGGGTGGGACTTCAAATCAAAAATAGACTACAGAGAACCTATCAATGGTGAATATTACCTGGATGATTCGGAAGACGATATCACTGTTAGAAAGCACAAGGACAAAGACATGCTTGCACAGTTTGACTTACTCACATCGAAGTTGAGAAAAATATTAAAAGCGGAGGGAAAATAATGGCAGAGAATTGTAATGAATGTAGTATCGCATGGATACGTGGAAGCGATTATGCCGAGGTATCAGCGTACAATGGAAGTACTTTAAAGAATCGAACACTTAAACTGAAAGAAGAAAACCCGGAAGATGTAAAGGTTATCGCAATTAACAAAGATGGCTCGATTTTCGCTCATGTTCCGAGAAAATACGTGCCAAATTTACGTGCCCCGAGAAAACTGACAGAAGAGCAGAGGGCAGAACTGGTTGAGCGAGGAAAGAACATGTCGAAATGGAAAGTAACTGATGTAGAAGAAACGCCAGATTTCGATTTTGACGATGAGGATGAAGAAATTATCGATGGCGAAGATAAAATCGGTTTTTAGGAGGAAATTTAAGTAATTAAATATTATCAAACGTGAGTAAACATACTCAAAGATACTTAAAACCCATAGTATTAGTTGGTAACTTAAAACCACTGAAATCATAGGAAAGATAAGCCAGTGCAAGTTGAAACAGTCTTGCTAACTATAGGGTAGAACCTTGATGGTAATGATTGAGTAATGGTAGAAGTCCATAAAAACCAAATGGCAAAAAAACAAAATTTTAGAAAGGAAAAGCTATTTAGATGAGCCTATATCTAATCAATAAAAAAGAATTTATAGGTATGTACCGATGGCTTAGTCGGGAATTTACGACTGCGGAGTGTACAAGAACTTGTGAGTAGTGTGTCACTTGCGACCACCAAAGCATACACGATGAAGCAGTAACTACAAATTGTGAGATTGTAGCGAATCATCTAGCATATACATTTGTATATGTTTTTAGTAGCAGAAGAAATGAGAGTAGATGTTCAGATGAGGAATAATGCTATAACGGTTCAAGGATTGAGGGTGTATCTGGAAGAAAGATACGGGATCCGCAAAGGGAATCGTATCAAGTATACAGATCGTGGAGAAGAGAAAACAGAACACATTTATGAAGTTGAAGAGATTCATTCTCATTGTGTGCTCCTGCGGGATATTTTCGATAATACAAGAATCTGCCCATGTTACGGAAAGTTAAAAATGATGTTGGATGGGATTGAGTAACAATTCCAGTACAGAGCTAAAAAATAACAATAATACAGAAAGGAGCCAGCCTCCGGCCGGGGCAAGGGTATACCGGGCTTCTTAAAAAAATGAAGTTAAAATGTGAAATTTATCGTGATTCTATGCAGAATTATAAGAAATATGCAATTCCGAGAGCGCAACTCGTAATTGCGGATGTGCCTTACAATGTAGGGAATAATTTTTACGGAAGCAATCCAATGTGGTACACAGGTGGAGATAATAAGAATGGCGAAAGTAAATTAGCCGGAAAAGCAGCTTTTAACTCTGATTTCAACTTTAATTTGTATGAGTATTTTCATTTTTGTTCCAAAATGTTGAAGAAAGAGCCCAAAAAGGCAGGAGTAAGAGGACGAAGTTCTGATGCACCGTGCATGATCGTTTTTTGTTCATTTGAACAAATTCAAACCCTGATTAATGCAGCTGCAAAGCACGGCTTTGTTCATTACATACCGCTAGTATTTATAAAAAACTACAGCCCACAGGTATTAAAGGCTAACATGCGTGTGGTAGGTGCCACAGAATATGCGCTCGTATTTTATAGAGATAAGCTTCCAAAATTCAGAAATGGAGTACAGACGGACGAAAACGGAAAGACTATTCGCGGAACTGGAAAGATGATTTTTAACTGGTTCCGGTGGGAAAAAGACGGAAAGGATATCCCTAAAATTCATCCAGCGCAGAAACCAGTAGCAGTTTTAAAAAGATTAATTGAAATATTTACTGATCCGGGAGATGTGGTGATTGACCCATGTTGTGGAAGTGGTAGCACATTGAGAGCAGCTATGGAGCTTGGCAGAAACGCATATGGATTTGAGATTGATAGAAATTTCTATCAGAGAGCTAAAGATGAAATGGTTAATTTTAAAAAAAATCAACAAATGAATATTAATGACTTTATTTAAAAATTATGTAAGAGTGCACAATAGCGTGCCAGTTGCTTACATGGGGAAAGCGAGGATGACAAGAGGATGGTAATAGAAAAATTAAACCCGATAAATAAAGATGATTTAAAAGTTGGAGATGTGGTTGGAGTTGCAAGAAAAGTACAGTGCGGATGGGGAACAAGTTTTAGACACGCCTTTGTGTATCCGGCAAAGATCATTCGCGTAACTCCTAAACGAACCAAAATCGAAACCGACAAGTTTGGAGAGCACGATAAACATGAAGTGTTTTACAAATATGATTCCGAAGCCATAAAAGAAAGCGAAATGGCAAAGAAATTTAAGGAAATCAAGGATGGTGTATATGTCATTGAAAATTTTGAGTTGAGACGCGGACTGGAAGCAATTAAAGACGAAGATTTAGATACACTGTCAGAACATATTAATGCAATCACAGAAATTTTGAAAAGTTATGAAAAGTGAGGACGAAAATGAAAAATAATAATTACGCTTCGTTTTTCAAAACGAAACCAAAGAAAGTAGAGAGATACATTCGTTGTAGGAAATGTGGCGGAAACATGGAATGGAGCAGGGACTATCCACCACAAATCAAATGTCCGAAGTGTGGATATACAGTATATCCAAAACCTTATGAGCCAGATTGTATCAAACTGCCAGAAACATTTGAAGAATATTATGAATTATACGAGAAAGTGAGGACACAAAATGTTAATCAGAAGTCAGAATAGAGAATTTTTAATCAATTTTAACAATTCAATCTTAATCAATTTCAACAATTCAATCGTAATCAATATCATGGATATTGAAGGGGCCGTGAAAATCGTATGCTCATATTCATGCAAGGATTATATTATTGGACATTATTCATCAAAAGCAAAAGCCATAAAAGTGTTGGATATGATCCAGAAAGCCTATGTAAATGGACGTATTAATTACCAGATGCCAGCAGATAGTGAGGTGGTTGTATGAAGTACAGAAAGAAGCCAGTTGTAATTGAAGCAGTGCAGTGGACTGGTGCAAATCATCGAGAAATGTTCGATTTCCTGACGGACTATCAGTGTACAGACCAGTACATGTCGGCAGAAGGTAAGAATTTCTATATTGACCATTGGAAGGTTCCAGGCGGTCTGGTTATTAAGACATTAGAGGGCGAACATCTGGCGAATATTGGTGATTATATCATCCGCGGTGTTCACGGTGAATTTTATCCGTGTAAGCCAGATGTATTCAGAGAAACTTATGAGGAGGTGGAAGCATGAAAAGATCTGAAACAACAAAATTCCTTAGCAGATTGTTGGAAAAAAGCTGTTTTTCTGGTCCAGGTAAATACTGGGCTAGAGAAGTAAGCCTTGATTATGGCTACGCAGCAGGAAAGCCAAGAAGAGTAGATTACATGCAATTTATTCCGGAAAACCAGTGCTCTATCTCAGCAATCGAAAAAGGAATATTTACCTGTTATGAAATAAAAAGTTGCAAAGAGGATATTTACAGCGGAAATGGATTAAATTTTATTAGCGAAAAAAACTACCTTGTGACAACAATGGAGTGCTACAAAGAAATTTTACCTGATTTAAAAAATGGAAAATTTGCCAAATATATACGCGAAAATTTTCCGGAGTGTTACGCGGAAATAGGTAACATGGGAGTAATGGTTGCAGTTCCGTATCAGAGAGAGGTTGCTGAAGAATTCGAAAACCCAACACCACTAGATGGAGATGTGGAAAAATGGAAATTATCGGTTGTTTTGAAGTGTGGACACAATGGATCAAGAAAAAGATCCATGACAGAACTACTTTTTTGCATGGTAAGAAGCGGACATTGAGAAAGGATTGGATAAATTGCAAAAATAAAATTGATTGGACAGGCATTGTGGCTTGGATGCCACTTCCAGAGCCATATAAGGAGGGCTGAATATGGGATATTGCAAAATCGAATGCCCGGACGGTGAAATAGAGTGCTGCATCTGCTGTGAGAAACAGGGTGGTTGCGATAACCGGTGTGACATGATGGACGGCTATGAATACGCAGAGGATTGCGAAGATTATGTTGCGGAGGATTAAGACATGATTACATTCTTATTAGGTTTCACACTTGGAACTATATTCGGTGCAACCGGACTTGTATGCGTCGCGATCATGTACGACAAGCACCACCCAGACGATTAGAAAGGAGAACGGTATGCTGACAAGGAACAAAAAACTGAAAGACTACGGTATTCCGGCAGAGGACATTAAAAAACTGAATACGATGCTGAAAGACTTCCCGGCAGAGTATGGATACCTGCTTTCCAGTGCCGCCTTGTCAGCTTGCCCGAAGAACACGGTGATAGCGGATATGGTGATCGAGAACATCCTACACCGGAAGAGCTACAGAAAAATCAGCAGAGAAAGATATATCCCGATGAACCCGAAGGACTTTTACGGCTACAGACGCAAGACCGTCGCTGTACTGTATGAGAGAATGCGGCTGTTGGGAGTATGGGAGGATGAAAGATGACAGAATATAGTTGCCCGAAATGCAATAGTAAAGAGCTATTTATTAAGAAATCTGGAAACAACACAGGATTGTATTGCAAGGATTGCGGAGCGTGGATTAAATGGATCGGGAAAAATGAGTTGAGAGCGTTTGAATACTCAGCTAAGCAGAAACATGTAGACAATGCTGGTAGTAAACAAGACGATATTGCAAAAATCATTTATAGCGCTCTCGATCACATGTATTGTGATAATTGCAGATTCAGTAGCGAAATCAAAGAAAGTGATAGTGATGAATGGAACTGCGATGAATGTCACAGAAAATACAATGGATGGGGAATTTCGATGAGTGAGAGTAATGAAATTGCAAAAGAGATTCTGAATCGGTTAGGAGAATAATATGGGTAGATTAATTGATGCAGACGAATTAATTGAATACATCAAAATTTGGGAAATCGGGACAAGCATTAGCTCTGACCAGAAAGAGTTTATTGATTGCGTCAACAGACAGCCGACAGCTTTTGATGTGGACAAGGTTATAGAAAAGTTGGAAGATTACCTGTTCGAGAAATATTGCATTGAGGGTGATGACGATAATATTGAAAAAATCGTAAAAGGCGGTGGAGTTGAATGAGAGAAATTCTTTTTAAGGCAAAACGGATTAATGATGGCGAATGGATTGAGGGATGCTACTTATTGTCTGGTGGAAAACACTTTATTTATACAGAATATATTGAACACTATTGCATGCCGGTAATTATAAAAGCAGAAATTATTCCCGAAACCCTCTGTCAGTTCACAGGACTTTGCGACAAGAATGGGAATAAGATTTGGGAAAATGACATTGTTAATCATAACGGAGAATATGCCCCGGTAAAATTTGGGAGGTATTGTTCGAGCTTTGATTACGGAAACTATAATTTTGGATTTTATGTTGACTTTCCGGAAGATACATTTTACCGAAAAGAACTTGGATATTGGTGCAAAAAGGTTGAAACTGCCGGGAACATTTTCGACAATAAGGAATTATTACAGGAGGAATCAAATGGGTAAAGGCAAAGACATTTCCACTATGTTTACGAGGGAAGAAAACAAAAAGAATGGAAGAGCTGGATGTTATCAGGCTGACAGTGTAAAAATTGATATCATCAGCCCAGCACAGTATGGAGCATTCTTACAGAAAAGAGGTAAAAGAAGATGAGTAAATCAGTATTAGTGATTGATACACCAGAGCATGGTTGCGTTTCCTGCTTAATTGGGCGAAATCACAGTAACAGTCTGGAAACCTGCATTTATTGTCCGATCGCGGGAAAATGTGTGCTTGATGAAAAAGCAGAAGCCATTCCTGACTGGTGTCCACTTATGGATTTGCCAGAAAAAGATAATGGAGACTATCCAGCTAATACGTCTGATGCTAGCTTTGTGGAGGGCTGGAACCAGTGTATTGATGAGATTACAGGAGGGAATTATGATGATTGATTTAAGAAATACATGCGTGCTTGTTAGAACACCAGAAGAGAACGAGAAATTACTTAAAGAAGCTGAAAAGCAGGGAATTACGTGGAAAGGAAGAGACTATTGTAGACCGTTAAAAGAACAAACATTTCCAAATATTTTAAAAATTTTCAAAGATGAAAGTATTGTTCATAATTCATATATTGACGCAAATTTTGCTTTCTACGAAGCATCAGAACTTTTCGGCACGAAAAAAATGACTGCAAGAGAGTTTGCTGATAGAATTGCTGATTTAGGCAACTGCAATGGACGTAACTGTTCGGAATGCGTATTGAACAAAAAGAACAATAAGTGTAAGTGTAATTTGTGCGATATATCTGAATGGAAAGACAATATTGATGAACTTCTCGAAATTGCGGCATCGGGCAAAGCTACAGTCTTATCGCCAGAAGAGAAAGCAATTGATACTCTTGAAAATTTTATCGAGAATCCAGACCGTGCAGCGTTAAATGATGAATTTATAGAGGCGTTGAATCTGGCGGTGGAGAAGATGAAAGAGGTGAAGTAGATGGAGAGATTAACAGAAAGATACAAAGATTCTATTGCGAACACAGTTTTAATCAAGGAATGTGGAGATAAACTTTGCAAAGATATTTGTGACGATATTGAATATGATTGTAGCAAATGTGAATTAGAGAAAGCTCTTGAAAAACTTGCTACTTATGAAGACTTAGAAGAACAGGGATTGCTTGTGAGATTGCCAGCTAATAAGAATGCAGAAATATACCTCATATCTTCTAGATGGACGATTTGTTCGAAATGTGGATCGAGGTTTGATGAATACAATTGCATTAGTTGCGAATATGAATGTGATAGCAAAAAAGAATATTATGTTTGTCCGACTTATCTATCGTCTATAGATGCAAACACTTATGCTAACCGATTTGGCAAGACAATATTCCTCACCCGTGAAGAAGCTGAGAAGAAGTTGGAGGAGATGGAAAATGGCAAGTAAAACTATCAAAGCAATGGGTGTTAGCCCTATTACAAATACCATTTATTATGGAAATGTAAATGAAGAAAAAGGTTTATGGGTAGGTGAGAAAAAAGACGTAACCGATATGGCAATCGCCGCTGTATTTGAATGGTTCATGAATCAAATGGATGAAAAAGAAGAGTTTGCGATCTCATATCCAAATGTTTCAGAGTTTACGTTGAAGATGGTAAGAGAGGAGATGGAGAAATGAATAAATGTTGCGCTACTCAAGACGGTATATGCAGAAACAGTATTCTGTTCGGTACAAAATGTGATGGTTACAAAGAAAGATGCACGCTGAGACCATGTTATGAAAACCTCGAAAAGGTGGTAAAAGGTTATCAGCATAGTTTAAGAAAAATGTTTGGAGTGGAGGATTAACATGAAGTCAGAAGAAGCAATCGAAATCTTGCAGAAACGCATTGACTTAATCAAACAAGACTGGTCGCATATGCCTAGCCTTGTGGGATATCAGAAAGCATTGGAAGCAGAAAGGATGGAAAAGAATGAATAAGAAAGAAATCGCAGAAATTAAGAAACAGTTTACTCCAGCCAATTGCACAATCACACGCATTTGTGGTTGCTATGTGGACGCAGAAAAGAACAAAAAAACCAAAATTAAAGAAGCATTCCTGTCTCTTCCAGAGGAAGAAATGTTTAAGTATTTTGACATTTTCAAGAAAACCATGTCTGGCAGACTTGGAAAAAACCTTATGAACCTTGATTTTCCATTATCACAGGAAAAAGATGGTGGAACACAGGAATTTCTTATGCGGATCAGAGCAAGTAAGCTTAAAAATGATGAACTTTTGGACGAGTTCTACGACAAAGTGATTGAAAATTACGATTATCACGAAAATTACTACATAGTTCTCATTCATGCAGTATATGACGTTCCAGGAAAAGCTTCTGATGGAACCGAAATGCACGATGCATCAGAAGAAATTTATGAACACATTCTGTGCAGCATTTGTCCAGTAAATCTTTCAAAGGCTGGGCTTAGCTATGATGCGGCTGAAAATAACATCAAAGACAGAATTCGTGATTGGGTAGTCTCAAGACCAGAAACAGGATTCTTATTCCCTGTATTCAATGACAGAAGCACTGATATTCATGGAACCTTGTATTTCAACAAAAACATAAAGAATATTCATCCCGACTTCATTAAAAACATTCTTGGCGCACCAATTCCCCGTATACCCGGCAACGAGATCAATGTCTTTTCAGATTTTATCATGGACAATTTCGAATGTAATACAACATTCAATTTCGCGGAAAGTCTGGTTGAATCTTTGTAGGAAGTAAAAGAACAGAAGAAAGACAGCCCGGAGATGGTAACCGTGTCATGTGATGAAATGGAACAGATTTTTGGATATTGCGGAGTTCCAGACGAGAAGTTGTCGGATTTCAAAGAAAACTGGGAAATGTATTTCAGCAATGAGCCTGTTGCTCTTGACAATATTCATAATTCAAAAACTGTAAAAATTGTAACACCAGATGCAACAATCTGCATCCAGCCAGATAAAATTGCTCTGATTGAACTGAAAGAAATAAACGGCGTTCCATCTCTTGTAATTCCGGTAAATGGAGAGCTGAAAATCAATGGAATTGAAGTTGAATTAAAATAAACACTTTTGGAAAACCAGGAATTGGAGAAAGGAATTTTAGAATTGGCACAGAAACGAATGTTTACAATGAAAATTGTTGACAGTGACGCATTCTTAAGTATGTCAGCCAGTGCGCAATGTGCATATTTTCATTTGTGTATGCGATCAGACAATGACGGATATTTAAGAAATTGGAAACGGATTTTTCAAATTATAAGTATAACTGAAAAGGATATATTTGAGTTGATTGAAAATGGATATTTGAAAAAAACGACAAATGGTATATATAAATTGCCTCTGTTTAAAGAAACCACAGGATATGGAGAACGAGAAAGAGAAAGACATACGAAAGAATATAGAGAATGGCGAAAAAAAGTCTTAGAACGTGATAAATATATTTGCCAGATGTGTGGAAGACCAAAATCAAACATAGCTCACCATAAAATAAGATTTAGAGACTGCTATGATAATGAAAATATTGCTTATGATGTAAGCAACGGAATTTGTTTATGCAAGAGGTGTCATAAGATGGTGCATGGAGGCGGAAATTATATTAATGGCTAAAGTAAGCTGGATCAAAATTGAAACAGAGATGTTTAATAATGTTAAAATCGGTCATATCAGAAAACTTCCAGAAGGAAACAACATAGTTCTTATTTGGGTTATGCTTCTGACAATGGCCGGAAGATGCAATGCTAATGGGCTTATCTTTCTGACAGAAAACATTCCATATAATGAAAAGCTGCTGGCAGATGAACTTGGCTTTGATGAAAGTGTAATACAACTTGCATTGACTGCTTTGGAAAATTTTGGAATGATTACCAGAGATGGAAATATGCTTGCAATTCCAGGATGGGAAGAACATCAGAATATCGAAGGCATGGACAAGATCAGAGAACAGAATAGAATTAGGAAACAGAAACAGAGAGAACGGCAGAAACTTGCAATTGAACAAGATATGTCACGTGACAGTTCACGTGACGTCACGCAACAGAATAAGATAAAGAATAAGAAAGAAGAATTAGATAAAGAAAAAGATAATAATTTAATAGTATCTAAAGATACTATTCGTCAGACGGATGTCCGACGTGTTATCGAGGAATGGAACAAATTACAGGATGTTGGCATTGCTCCTATCAGGGATATCAAACCAGCATCAAAAAGATGCCAGATGCTCAAAGGGCGAATAAGAGAGTATGGCATGGACGATCTCTTAAAGGCTATGGACAACATTCGCCACAGCGATTTCCTGAGAGGTGAAAACAAAAATGGCTGGATGATTACTTTTGACTGGTTTGTAAAACCAAATAATTTCTTAAAGGTTTTGGAGGGTAACTACAATGGGGACAGGAAACATGGATCTGGTGCAAAAACTCAAAGAAAAGTCGAACCACTTATCCCGTTTGGAACACTCAGCGATGACGGAGACTCAGACACATTGCCATTTATGTGATGATTCCGGATGGGTCTGGAGCCGTGATCAATATGGAGTTCCGTACTGCCAGGAGTGTTCTTGCGGTATCCGCAAAAAAATGATTCATAGAAATCAGCTTAAGTTTGCAGAGATTCCAGACATCTACAAGGATGCAATGTTTAATAATTTTCGGTCGGCAGTATATCAGCTGCCGGAGAGCCAGGAAACAATAAGGCAGGCTGCGAAAGCTGTTCACTACTGGATGGAAAATATCAGCGATATGCAAAAGCAGGGAATTGGACTATATTTTTACTCTAGCACGAAAGGTTCTGGAAAAACCCGAATGGTATGCAGCCTGGCGAATGAATTGATTGAAAAGCATCAGAAACAGGTAAAATTTTCAACGTCCATGAAAATCCTTGATGAGATCAAGTCCACATGGGGAAAAAGATATAGCCCAGACAAAACGGAAGAGCAGTTAATCGATGAACTGGCCAGGGCAGATATTCTCATCATTGATGATTTCGGCACAGAGACTGAAAAAGACTGGGTAAATGAGAAATACTATGAAATTATCGATGGACGCTATACAAGCCGAAAAATCACGATTTTCACAAGCAATTACTGTATTTCTCGACTAAATTATGATGAGCGTATTACCAACCGGATTCTGGAGCGGTCGCTTGAGATACCGTTTCCGGAAGAATCTGTCCGGGAACACATAGCGGAAACGATGAAGCAGCAAATGATAGCGGGGATTATGGGAGGGGCAAAATGAACAGTGTGGCGTTAAAAAGAAAATTCACAGGGAAACCGGCAACTATGCCTTATTCGGCTGCAAAGATTGACAGAATGCAGCGGATGTTTGATGAATCCAGAGAGAAAGTTCTGGTAGCCAGAAACGAAGAGATTGAAAAAGCGTACCAGAAAGGCAAGGAAGAAGGGATTAGCCGAACCGTGAGTGCCTTAAACAAAGTTGTAGAAAACGCAAGGGAAGAAGAAAGAGAGAAAAGCTACAACGCCGGTTTCGAACAAGGATTTACGGACGGACAGGACTGGGCGAATGTTGAGAACAGTGTAACATTGCTTTTGGCACTGCATAGAGCATACGACTTTGAACCGGAACAGCTGATGAATGTAGTGGAAAAGAGTAACAAATATGTGCATCAGGCAAATGAAGGAAAACCGACTATCGGTACTCTTGCACGGCAGTTGTACAATGAATGCCAGATAAAGCTGTGCGAACACGAAGTGGAAATTTTAAGAAAGTACAGTTTGTTTGAAGAGGGTGACCCATATGATTAAGATAAGCGCAATGTACAAAGATTCCGGCGGAACAAATCCATATCACAGATGCGATGAATGTTTACGGTACCGGTCTGGAAAACATCCGAGGTGCCTGAACTACAATGGAGATGTGGACTGGAAACCAAACTACATTGCTTGCAAATTTTTCACAGATGAAAAGGAAGATGAAATCAAAGGACAGATGGATATATTTGATTTGTTGTAAAGCAAAGTAATTGATTGACCAAAAAACGCTAGAATCCATTTTATATAAGTTCACATAGAAATATATGCCTAAAATGTTTTAAAAGGATTTTGAACCTTTTCGTCAAAGGAAGGAGTGCGACATGAACAAAGCGTTATTACTGGCGTTGAACGAACACATATACCTTCAGGGACTGATCAGCAGAGAAATGAAAGAAAAAATTGATATTCAGATTCTTTCTGAAAATTGAACCAAACTATTGAGCGGAGATGAGATAGAAGTTATAATAATCTTATCTCTGCTCTTCCAAACAGAAGGGAGAACGGGGCATGAACGTTTATCGTACTAGAGAAATACTGAAAACTTGCAGTATTTTCGATCTGAAATTAAAAGTGGCGTTTTACGCAAGAGTAAGCACAGAATCAGAAGACCAACAGGTTTCTATACATCACCAGGATGAATATTACAGAAACTTCATTGCTCAAAATAAAAACTGGGTATTTGTTGGTGCGTACATTGACAATGGAATATCGGGAATACGAACTGAGAAAAGGGACGAATTTCAACGCATGATGGCAGATGCCAAAGCCGGGAAAATTGATATGATTGTAACGAAAGAAATTACCAGGTTTGCGAGAAATACGCTAGACAGCATAAAATATACAAGAGAATTACTGATGTATGGTGTGTGTGTATGGTTTCAAAACGACAACATCAATACGATTGACGAAGATAGTGAGTTACGACTTACTATAATGTCCGGAATTGCCCAAGATGAATCAAGAAAACTCTCCAATCGAATAAAATTCGGACATGCGCAGTCGATAAAAAACGGTGTAGTTCTTGGATCACGAATATACGGTTACATCAAGAAAGACGGAAAACTTACAATTGATCCCAAAACAGCTCCAATGGTAAAAGAGATATTTGAAAAATATTCTACAGGAGAATGGTCTACATCTACCATTGAGAAATACCTGTACAAAAAGGGATATCGGAATTACAAAGGTGGAAAGCTCAGCCGAGATAATATCAAAAAGATAATCAAGAATCCGAAATACAAAGGTTATTATTGCGGCGGAAAAGTAAAAATCGTCGATATGTTCACCAAAAAGCAAGAATTTTTGCCTGAGGATGAATGGACGATGTACAAAGATGATGGAAACCATGTTCCACAGATTGTAGATGAATCCGTATGGGATAAAGCAAATGTTATTATGCAGACACGAAGCAATGCGATCAGATCCCACAGAACATCTTTTAAGCAAAACAATTTGTTCACTGGATATATCTTTTGTGGAAACGATGGAGCGCCGTATTGGATGAAACAACGTACTGCAAGAGGACGTGAAGATGTAAGATGGGTATGTAGCTACCGTATAAAAAACGGAGCACAGAGCTGCAATTCTTTCGGAATACATGAGAAAGAATTAAGAATAATGCTTGCAGACCTTATCAACAAATCTGGAGATATCCAAACAGCTATTGAAAAATATATAAGTTTGGTCGAAAAGAACATAGACTTCAGCAACGATGGGGCTGAGATAAGCCGGCTTAAAAATATGATCCTTCAGATAGAAAAAAAGAAAGACAGGCTTCTCGACCTTAATCTGGACGGAATCATAACAAACTCCGAATATCTTGAGAAAAGTGAAAAATTCAAGGATGAAATCCAAAGCATAAACAATAAACTTTCCGAGCTGGAATCGAAAGAAGAAGCCAACAAAGATTCCCATTTGAAATTAAAGGAAATCGGAAGAATACTAAATGACTTGCAAGGGATTGGCCCAGAAGATATTACCAAAACGGTTCTGGGAGAATTTTTGGACAAAATAGTAGTAAATCCGAAGTGCACGCAGGAGTGCGAAATTTTGTTCTTTTTAAAGACCGGAGATGTAAAAAAAAAGTCAATAATCGAGCGGGATAAACAGGGTTGTTCTGAATACTTTTTTTTAAATAAGTTCTCAGAACGACACGCCGTATTTTACAGGAAAATCAACTATGTGGATGGGTGCGAAAAGGAATTTAATTACACTTACGCATTTGCAATCTAAATAATATACAAAAGATGAATGGAAGAGTAGAGATGCAATTTTTTGACATTTAACTAAATATCTGATAGTATGAAAACATACTAATGACGACATCGGTTCCAATTCCCGGAACAGGATGTCTTTTTGCATTTTTAGGGAGTGATAACCATGAATCATACCGCATACGATGTAATGAGAGAATATATGATCGAGGGAGCAGAGCTGGACGGTCAGTACCAGTTTCCCATGATGCCACGGTATACCGGCAGACCTGGGACAGATACTGTCGACTTCAAAGACAGCTTCGACCGGCGGATAAAGAACCACAGGGACTTGACCGTTAATTTCTATATCCACGATAACGAATTTGAGAAAATATGGAATTGCCCGGACAAATATATCGAGCATCTGAAATGTTTCAACAGCGTGATCGCACCGGACTTCAGCATGGCGGTCGGAGAAGGTGGTATGCCGTTTGCAATGAACATCTGGCAGAAATACCGCAACCATGCGATAGCACATTACCTACACATGAACGGAATTCGTGTGATTCCAAACGTAAACATACCACCGGAATACTGCTACGATTGGATTTTTGACGGAATCCCAAAGAGAAGTACAGTTGCCTGCTGCACCAATGGGCGGGTGAAGTCGAAAGCATCACGGATGGAATTTTGCAGGGGATTTCAAGAGATGGTCCGGAGATTGGAGCCACTGAGGGTGATTGTTGTCGGACGGATGCCACAGGAACTACAAACAGACATAGAAATCATTAACTTCAAGAGCAGAAACCAGAAAATCAAGGACAGGGAGGGAAAATATGGGATTTTCAACTGAACGGTCAGCACACAATAAAGTTCGTAGGAAGAAAGATAAGACGGAGCAGAAAGTGAAAGTCCGGAAACAACGGACTACATACAAAACGAAGAACACTGCAAGAAGAAAGTATGAGGGATTAAATAAATTGAATTGATTCGTGAATTTTCACAGCCCCACGGAAGATGCTATAGATTAATGTATGCAAGATAAACAAAGCAAAATTCCAGAAATAAAGGTTATTTTGGGGCCATTCCATTTTTTCGGCCATTTTTCGGGCTTTTTCTGCGTCTGAATATTACAAATATTCAAGAGCTGCCAGAAATATCGTTCGTTTCACAACCAGTATGACCAATCCTGCGAAAGCCTGCGGACCAGGGCCGGGGATTTTACAGACGTCAATAACTGATGCTCTAATTTCGCCCACAACGCCCACAAAACGAATAAGGCTACACTTCTTCAACCGGAATACAAATGGCCGTTAAAAAGCCGAATAGGGCGGTTGTACAGCACAGCCAAAGCAGAACGCATTTTCGCCAGTGTTCGGGCACAGCTCCCCGGATCGGTGCCAGCTGCACAGAAGCACGACAAAAAGAGCCGGAAACGGCTATATATAATCATACTACCACCATACGGGCATCCCGTCAACCGTGAGTATTGATTGACGAAAGCATGTAAAAACGGATTGAAAGCCCGGCAGTGATAAAAGTATCAAGGAACGCCAAAAAGACGAAAAACGGTGGAAAAAGTAAATCAATAATCGTGTTTCTGGGTAAGTAAAGTTATTAAACTGTCAAGGTACACGGCTCACAGAGAAGATCTGCAAGCCTGATCCGCTCCCCAGGCCGTGAACCTGGCGCCGGGCTGAGTACCGGAAGAGCAGCAGAAAAAGAGCAGTGTTTTTACTGCTCTAAAAAATTAACATTAACTGACCGGGGCAAGTCCCGGAAAAACTCCGAAAAACCGGCGTCAGTGGTGTTGTATTGCCTGTCGGAAGTCGGGATGATCTGTCCGGCCTTCAGCTCCATGCAAGACAGCTGCAAAAATCCGTTTTGCTTTGTTGACCGGTGCAGGGCGTACCGCATGACGGACACCGCCCCAGACTGACAGCGAACCGGCGGCAAGTCGTACCAGATCAACGGCACAGAACCGGAAGCGACCGCAAGAAAAACCTTTGCCGCTTCCTGGCGTGCGGTATCCTCTATCTTTTCGACTTCTGAAAAATCACCGCTTTTTATAGCGGCGACGGTTTGTTTTTGCGTGGCTTTTCTGATTCTGATCATTTTTTATTCCTCCAGTCCTAAATATTTTGCAATTTTTAAATTAAGTTCATCATCGGTAATTCCGTTGTGAAAAATACCGGATAAAAAATCACTGTAACTGTCAAGTTCTTCAACTGTCAACGTTAACAGCTTGTCAATTATTTTTTCGCTCATTAGTAGAACACCTCCCCGAACATAAATGAACCGTTATTTTTGAAACTTTCGTTCCAAGCTGTAACAACTTCTTCGGCTTCTTTTTTCGTGCTGCAAAGGTTCGCCGCTGTGATGCCTTTTATCGCTAATTTCGAAAGCAAGTTATCACTTTCAGAAACCTTGACGGCGTAAGCATAGTTTTTCCCGTTCTCTGTCACCTGTACAGCGATATAACTTATTTTCTTTTTCATGTCTTTTCTTTCTTCCCTGTACCCATGGGAGCCGGGTGTTAAAATAAAAGGGCGCCGCCGGGAATCGAACCCGGCCGGAACCATTACGCCTGGAGATTACAGGATTAACGCTTTTACGGTTTTTAAGTCCTCCGTAAACTTCATGTTCTCCAGCCACCGCCCAGACGGCAACTTTTCATCAAAAGCCCAGTGATAACAATTTGTGTCCGACCAATACACGACCGGGGCGAAAGCTTTTATAAACTCCTTATCCTCTGCGGAAAGTGGCGCTTTTGCGTCAATAACCCAGTTCAGCCCGGTTGTGGTTTCCTTGCTTGCAATTACGATATAACCCATTTTATTTTCCTCCTAATTTTTATTTTAAAAAGCCGCCGGGGAAATGCTCCCCGGTACGCTTACCGGCCTGTCTTAATTTTCTGTAATTCTTTTAAAAATGTCGATTGTAAGAGTCGCAAGCGCTCTTTTTCTATCTGACATGTAGCCGCGCCTTTTACTTTTTAGTGCTTTTTCGGCGGCTTTTAAATTACTTACACCGTAAGATGAAGCTTTCTGCAATTTCTCAAATTCTTCTGGTGTAACCTGCACGGCTTTTAAGGTATCCCGATTGATTGAAAAATCTTCTCTATTTCCCGGGTGAAGCATTTGGCAAATTGGAATATAACAATCAGTCCCCATATTTTTACCGATATTCCAAACGAGATAGTTACTTGGGATTTTCTCCACGATTTCAAAGACATCTGTATTCCACAAAGATGTAGAAATGATTTTGTTTCCGTCAATTTTTACTGTTGCGTATGCCATAATTATTTACCTCTCTTTTTCTTTATTTTTTTAATCCGGCGGTTGCGTTGAGGCTACGGCTTGACCGCCGCCGGAAAATGATTAATCCACGAAATCTTCAAGTTCTTGATCGGTCATTGACTCGACTTTTGCTCTGGCTCTGACTGGCGACCAATTACATTCGCCGACTAAGTACGCAAATACGATTGTTTCTAGAATTACTCTTTCTTCTTTCATTTTATTCCCTCTCTTTCTCCCGGATCAGTCCGGGGTGAATGTTTTTGTTTTCCTTTGATGGTTATATAATAGCATAGTTTAATAATGATGTCAATAGCATAGTTTAATAAAAGTATATTTTTTTACTTCATATATTTTTTATTCCTTATAATAGGAAAAGAAAAAAACAATGGCCAAAACGTTAGTATATAATTGACGCATAGTTTAATAAGTGCTATAATATAAGAAAAATAATATTGGAGGGTTTTATATATGGCATTTAAAGACAGAGAAAAAGAACTTTCTTACATAGCACAGTACCAGAAAGACAAATATGATCGCATTACTGTGATGGCACCAAAGGGAACGAAAGAAGATGTCAGAAGAGCAGCCGAATTAAAAGGCGTAAAGATGTCAGCGTTTGTCCTGGACTGTATTTTAAAAGAGTTGGAAAGAATGAAAAAATAATAGAATAGTTTAATAAAATGCTTGACGCATAGTTTAATAAGTGCTATACTGTAACCATAGAAAGGAAGTGGTTACATTGGAAAACAAGCAATTCAGAATCAGCAAAGAGTCTAATTATCCGGGCGTTTATATAATTTTAAATTTAAAAAATTATAAACGCTATATCGGATTAAGCAGAAACATTTTAAAGAGATTAACTGAGCATGAAATAGCACTAAGAAAGCGAAGACATCATGTGAAGGAACTACAAAAAGATTACGACACAGGTTGCAAATTTATAGCGTATCCTTTAACAGAAGTTTATTTGTTAAAACGAAAATATTTTGTTGATAGGAATTTAAGATATTACGAAAAAGAGGCAATAAAAATTTTTGATTCAACAAACCCAGAGAGGGGATATAATACAACTTTATCATGTGAAAATCAAAGCAAAGAATTTTCAAATATTTATTGGAAAAATGTAGCTCTTGAGTGCTTCATTGATGTAAAAGAACAACGAAATTGCAATAAATGCAGCGTTAAAGAAAAAAACAAACAAGTAAAAGAATTTATAGAAAAAATGTTAAAAGAAAATAAAACATTGTAACAGTTAAAGAAGACAGGCACACAGCCCCCAGGGCGGGGCGGATCAGGAGGGTAAGAAATGCAGAAAATTTACAGGAGTTTTGAGGGGAAGTTAAATGTTGATTGTCAGGACGGATATATTATCCTCGAGTTGAAAGAAAGATACCAGATTGAATGGTTAAGTGTCTGGGGGAAAACGCAGAAAATACGAGTAAAAAAAGATCTGCTTCCGGTGGAAGATTTCGGAAATGAAGAAAAAATATCAGAGCTTTTCACGGATATTTCACACGGATGTTTAAAAGGATGCATGTATTATTACAAAAGCTCGTGGTATAGCTATGACAAGATACTTGACATCCAGAGAAAAAACCAGAGCAACAACTGGCAGGCGTATGTATAAAACAAACGATTAAACAAGTGAACAAGAGGATAATCACAAACAAGCCGGAATATTTGGATGCAAAAAAGCCCTTGGATAATCTCCAGGGGCTTAAATTCTTTTTCTATGTGGCGGCTAACGAGGGGAGAACGGGCCCGCCGCCGAAGTCCGTTAAATTATTCATAGCACACAAATGTTTGTTTTGTCAAGAAAAATATTTTTTGCTTTTGGCTTGACAGATTTTTATAAAATGTGCTATCGTGTCACTAACGAGGAACTCAGGAGGGGCGAGCTAATCGAAAAATAATAAAAATCATTAAGCCAGGTAACCGGATCAGACGCCGGAAGCCTGGCTTTTTCTGTGCCAAAACGCCCCTATAATTATATTATATATATAATCCCCTATTAATTAATTCTATACAGTACCGTATTATAACATCTTTTAAGCCCCTCCTAGATTCTGAGTTGATTAATATATATGTTTAGATACACTATATTATAATATATATAGCTCTATAACGCTGTATATTAAGTTATAACGAATTATTTTATAAATTGGTCTTTTATTATACCTTGAGCAATAAAAATAAATTTATGCTTGCATTAAAGATGTATATGTGCTATTGTAAATGGCAGATAAGCAATACATTTACGATTTTTAAACAAAGGACGAAACAAAACTGAAAAGCATTTACGGAACTTCCGGCGCTGATCGCAGCTGCTGGGCGTGTTCTTCGATTGCTAACCGGTTTGGTATCGTCCTTTTTATTTTACTAAATTAACAGATTAACGTTGTAAAGTGAGGTGATACAGTGAAAGATAATACTATCAAAACAGAAAAGGAAACAGAAGTATATTTGAGTAATATTAATATATATGCTGATGAATATATTAACACAGTGTTATGTGTATCACCTGATAGTGAGAATTACAGAAAAGAAGTAGCTGACAGTTTTGTTGATATGATATTTTATATTGCTGATCACATACAGAAACCTTGTAACGATGATATAGAATTATTAGATCATATGTTTAGCGTGTTTGTAAGGCTGTGCAGTAAGTATCATGTTTTACCGACTCTGGAAGTATTTAGTTTTCTGGTAGGAATTAATCGCTCAACGTTTAGTGATTGGATGCGCGGGGACTATAGAACCGCCACAGCACATAGCAACACGGTGAAAAAATGGTTCGATATTTGCAAAAACTGCACGCTCAATAGATTACACAATCAACCGGGAACGAACGCAAACTTGATTTTCGTTGCGAAAGCTGCATACGGCATGGCAGAGACAGCGCCGGTGCAAGCAGATCATGTACAAGGTATCCCGCAGCAGTCAGCACAGCAGATCGCGGACAAGTACAAGGACGCGCTGGAGCTTCCGGAGATGGAGCGGCCGAAGCTGTAAACGCAAAAGCAACAGAAAACACAATATATTGTGCATGGTAAGACGGAAACACAATATATAGTTTACTGTAATGTGCAAATAGGGTGTACTTAAAATGTACAATGAACAGCGCGAGAAAATTTGTGCAATATGACGAACGAAAAGCGGCGTTAACATCCTCTGACTACTGCCGAAGGTCGAACAACAACAGCGCGAGCCGGTGCAGCGGGTCCCACGGGGCGGCGGGCTGACCGGATAGCGTACGGATGAGACGGGGACCCCCTTGGAGGGAAAGCCGCCAGGAGCCGGGTGAGCCCCCAAAGCAAATAAAACAACAAAAAGGCCCTTTTTACATGGCAGAGATAGTGATTGCAACACGACAAGCCGTAAGCCTTAACGGTTTCTCTGCCAACACAAAATAAGGCAATACCAAGAAAGGCGGGTATGAAAAATGAATGAAATGATGATTTTTAGCAATCCAGAATTTGGAAACGTAAGAACAGTGACGATAGACGGAAATCCTTGGTTTGTTGGAAAGGATGTAGCAACAGCATTAGGATACGTAAAAGAACGAAACGCCATTGCTAATCATGTCGATAAAGAGGACGCCCTGAAATGCAGCCTCCCTTCAAACAGCGGAGTACAGGAAACAATCGTGATAAATGAGAGCGGTTTGTTTTCACTTATACTATCAAGCAAACTCGATTCTGCAAAAAGATTTAAACATTGGGTAACAGCAGAAGTCCTTCCTTCTATCCGTAAAACCGGAAAGTATGAAGTTGGTCAGAAACAAGATTCTTACCAGATAGCTGATCCGATAGAGCGAGCTAAAAGATGGATTGAAGAACAGCAGGAAAAGCAGTTACTTGAACAGAAAGTGCAGGAGCAGAAGCCCAAAGCGGAGTACTTCGATTCTCTTGTAGACAATAGACTGCTCACAACATTTCGGGACGCTGCGAAAGAATTTCACATGCCACCCAAGACGCTTACGAAATGGCTGGCAGATAATGGGTATATTTATCGAGACCGGCACAATATCATAAAACCATACGAACAGCATCGAAAGTCAGGACTTTTCCAGATGAAAGATTTTTCAACGCCTTATGGGTATTCGAATGTTCAAACATATATCACTGTAAAAGGCAAGGAAACATTTCGACTGTTACTTCGGGGACAGGGACTGATTAGGGCATAAAAAAAGAGAACCATTACGGTTCCCTTTTGAGATCGGCACTATTAAATTTCACAATAACATCTGGAATTGCTTCAACGGCAATCTGGCATCCAAGAAAATCTAGAATTGCTATAAGCTCATTTGCAGAAAGCGTTTCTCTGGAAAACTTGTTTGCAAGTGCTTGTGGTGAAGTACCTAGATGCTCAGCTACTTGAATGTTTGTTATTTTCTTCAGTTTCATGATTTGCTTAACTTTTTGAGATACCATAGTAACACCTCCTAACTACATAATAAACGCAAATGTTATAAAAATCAAATAAAATTCACTCAAACGTGTATTTTACTATTGATATAACACACCCTATGGTGTATAATTAAGCCATAAAGAAACGGGGGCGTGTATATATGAAGATAGGATATGCAAGAGTATCGACAGTAGAGCAGAACGAAGCGAGACAGATGGAAGCATTGAGAGAAGAAGGCGTTGATAAAATTTATATGGATAAGAAGTCCGGCAAGGATTTCAACCGTCCTGAATATCAGAAGATGATCACTTCCCTTCAAAAAGGCGACGTACTGGTGATCCATTCCATTGATCGACTTGGAAGGAATTACGAAGAAATTATAGCTGAGTGGAGAAAAATTACAAAAGAGATTGAAGCAGATATCGTTGTCCAGGACATGCCATTACTTAACACCACGCAAAACAAAGATTTAACCGGAACTCTGATTGCTGATATCGTATTGCAGCTTCTTTCATACGTAGCTCAGAGAGAGCGTGAAAATATTCGTCAGAGACAGAAAGAAGGAATTGCGATTGCGAAAGCTCAAGGGAAATATAAAGGACGAGCAAAAAAAGAGGTAGACAAAGAACTCTTCGAGAAAACAAAGCAAAGATGGCAGGCTGGGGAAATCACCAAAGTTCAGTTTGCTGAAATCATGGGAGTATCAAGAGGAACACTATATAAAATGTTGGGAGGGGAACAGTAATGATAGACTTTACAAATAAGTGTGTTATCACAGAAAGCGATGTTGAATCAGCGAAGCTTCTTAAGATGGCAATTTCTCAAGGCTTTGCGCTTCCGAAAGGCGAAAAAGTAATGGAATCATGCAGATTTTTCCGTTTTATCGGAAGTCCATATAAAAGCGTGATTGCGCTGTCAGCAGTAACACAGGAAATGTATGATCGAGCTATATTATATTCGCATTTATTCGGGAATGAGTTGGAAGAATTGATGAAAATTTCTGATTTGGCTGCTAGGTGGTGCCGTACATATGGATACAATCATCTCAGTGTATACGCTAATGAAGAAGCTGACATATACACTGGGCGCGGGATTGCTAAAAACAAAGATGGTGCGGTGCAAGATGTGAAAATCAAATTAAATAAGCCACGTAAAATAACGGTAGCTGAGCTTGAAGAAAAGCTAGGTTATCCAGTGGAAATAGTAAGTTGAGGATACATCCTATGAAAAAGAATAATCCACAAGGCGAATCCATTCGTATCCGGTTGCCGTACCAATTGGAGCAAAGACTTATAGCTGAAAAGAACCGAACCGGCAAAAGTGTGTCACAGATCACAAGAGAAGCCTTGATACAGTATTTTCGGAAAAGGTAGGTAAAAGCCGATGCTCGAAAAAATTTTTAAAAATAAAAAAGGCGATTCTCATGAAGCGGACAATGGTTTTTGGAGAAAGACTTTAAAAAAAGACAGAGTATACGAATATCATCACAAGAAAGCTGTTTTAGAAGACGGAATGCTTTACGATACAGAATCAGCGAAAAAGGTTTTTACGGACGAAGCTAGTTTGGAATATATCGCACTCGGAAGAACAGTGCAAAGAGTTTATTTCTTAACTCCGAACGGAAACTGGTTTTCAGCTAAAGAAGAAGTTGAAGCTGAAAGCGGAATCACTGATGTCGGCGAATATCGTATACAGGTCACAAAAATCATTTACACATACAGTGATCTTCGAATGGAGCAAAAATACAAGGTTAAAGACCTGATTGGAAGAAATGACTATGAGTTATACAAAGAATATTTTGGAGAGGTAGAAGAGGCATGAATAAAGAAAAAGAAATCTATGAACTGTTACCGTCAGAACCAGTTGACGTAGCAGCTATGCTGATAAAAGCAACGATTGTTACAGACGCACCGGTATTCGCACCACTATCCCCGATGCTTGAAGGTAAATTGGTTGCAATTCCAAAATACGACCCGGTTCAGCTTCAGGAAATCGCAGAGCACCTTCTGGTGTACTGTAACGCACAGGAAAGGGGATACGAAAATGTCTGTTGTGAAGATTGTAAATCCGACTCCGTATGACTGGAGGGGGACACAGTACTTTATTGACGAACATAAAGTACCGAGGGTAAAATCGGTTGATTTTCATGTTGCGGTCGATGAAGTACCGACGTTTAACTTTGAAATGATGGGAAGACCGGATATTGAAATGGAATGTCTGGCACAGATTAGCGTTAGTTCTAAATCAATTACTGATGCGATTTCGGTTTTAAGACACGAACTGCTTCAACATGGAGAAATATACCAAGGCTTCAAATCAAGCCTGAAATCGGCTCTGGAAATCTATTCTACATGTGGGCTTCCATTTGAGCCTGAAGAAGAGACAGCAGAAAAGATTCTTGATTTCATGATTGGAGAAAAACAATGAGGACGATATTTACGATAATCGCACTTGCCATCAATGTTCTGATGTTCACTTCGGCAAGTTCCGAGATCGTGACAAATAACAACAAAGACAAATGGGAATTTGCCGCTTGTTCGATGATTCTTATAGGAACCGGAATAAGCGTGATTTTATTTTTAACATCCCTGTGAGGTGAAATAAATGTTACTGGCATTTCCAACGGTTTTACTTCCGTTGATATTGGTAGAGCGGATTAAAATAATAAAAGCAAAGGTACAGTCCTCGTCGTATGGACTTGGAGGAAGGTTCATCACGGACAGGACGAGGCATGAAATCCCTAGATAGCCTGTATCAGTACGGATTTATAATAATGAAATAGATATCCAATCCAAATTTCCTCCAAATGAGTTACGACTGATACAGGCGTTCCAGGAAAAACATAAATATATCAATGGTGTTTTTGAAGTATATCACGTGCGGCAGGGTTGAGCGACTGCCGCAACATAGCGCATTGGCGAAGCGGTAACGCACCGGACTTTGACTCCGGCATGCGTGGGTTCGAATCCCACATGCGCCGCTCTGCATCGGATTTCATCTTCCCTTTGATGCAGATTGGATTTTCTTTTTCCTTTTTTTACGAAATACCCTTTAACCACCTATCGCAACGGCGATGACTAAAGGAACAGTCAAATGTTCCGGGTGGTTTCAACCTTTGTTGCAGCTGGCGGTCAAGAACTGCAACAGTAGTAAAAAGACAGATATCGCAGCGACCCTGTATCTTTTTGCTACTCAGGAAGCTTAGCTCAGTTGGTCAGAGTAACCGGCTCATAACCGGTCGGTCCTGGGTTCGAGCCCCAGAGCTTCCATTTCTCCCAAAGCTGTCCATCCGTTTTGTGGATAGAAAAAACTGCCGAATGTGTGTATGTGGGTTGTTTTCCAGAAGGTACGTAACGGCGTAGCCGGATTGAAAAAGCAACTTCCCGTTCGGTACTGCCTCTGAGTTGAATATGTCGCCAATGAGTGCACGTTGACGACAGGGAGTTTTCAAGAGGCATTTCAGGAATAATCCTCCGAAACAACTCCGTGGGACTGGCACGGATGAAAACAGTCTAGTGGAAAGCATAACACGATAAACCTATTGCTAACCCGGTACAATCCGGGTTAAGGCAGGATGGAGAAGTGGAATCTCACAAGGCTCATATCCTTGAGAACGGCGGTTCAAATCCGTCTCCTGCAATTAATTCGTTCGTTCTATGCTACCAGTGCACGGGCGGTCTATGGTTCAAGCGGATTAAACCCATGGGAAAAGGTTGATGTTTATCCTGGTGACTGCTGGGCAGTACGAAAAGCATCTCATTTATATGTTGTGCAAAATGGAAATCATCTCATTCATTTACCGAGGTGATCAGCCGTGGTAAGCGGCACGGAATGTAGCTCAGTGGTAGAGCAGTGACTTAAAAGTCATGTGTCGCAGGTTCGATTCCTGCCTTTCCGATTCCGGTAAATTGCCATTACCGGAAAGCATTTCCAAAATGCTCAAATTTACCTTCTGATTGGTTCCGGTGGTTCACGTTGGGTGACGATGCGTGGTTCAAGTCCACCCGCCGGACTTTTTTTATTTTTTGGTAGTAACATTATGGAGAAAGATTCTTGTTGTACATGCAAATGGTACGCACTGGAAGAAGGCGTCTGCTGTAATGGTGAAAGCGAACATCGTGCAGATTTCAGATACTTGATGACAGTTGTGAATGTTGGGAGGGTATTGAAAATGACAGAACAAGAAGCAAAGAAAATGCAAAAAGAGTTATCTGATTACAAAAAGGTATTTTCGGAATTAGAAGAGAGATGCAGCCCAGAAGCATTGGAATACTGGCACCGTCATTTGTGGTACGGACTTACTATTCAGTCAAATGCTGAAGCGGCAGCCCCAAAAGAGGGAGAACCCCCTAAACAACCTTTAAAATTAGCAGATTGGCTAATTGACAGAGGATTAAAAGATGGGATCCGCTTATATAGCAAAAACGACCTCAGGGAGTTGGCAAGTTATCTTTTAATCTATTGCGGTAATGAAAAACGATGAAGGTATTCGGCAAAGAAATCAAAGATGAATGCTCCAAATGCGGAAATATCCTTGAGTGCGAATTGTTTCGGCAAGGGCATGGGATAAAACAGGAACGTGAGAATATAGCAAAGATGATCAAGTGCCAGATGAAGCACAGGGAGGAAAGAGAGAAATGAACGAACTGAAGGTATTAAATGAGCAGGAAGTATTAGGAAAACAGTTTAGAGTTTACGGAACGGCAGAGGAACCGTTATTTGTGGCCAATGATGTAGCTGATTGGATTGAACATAGCAATGTGACGGAAATGCTCAGAGGAATTGATGATGATGAAAAGCTGGTCTCAACAATTCTTAGGGCAGGTCAGAACAGGCAAATGAATTTGCTTACCGAGAACGGACTTTACGAAGTCTTGATGCAGTCCAGAAAACCGATTGCAAAACAGTTTAAGAAAGAAGTCAAAGAGATTTTGAAGACTATCCGTAAGCACGGCATATATGCTACAGACAATGTTATTGATAATATCCTCAACAATCCAGATTTCGGCATCGAGCTTCTGACTAAACTGAAAGAGGAACGTGCTGCAAGAGTAGAAGCCGAGAGAAAGAATGCTATCCTGATGCACGTCAACAAAACATATACCATTACTGAAATTGCCAAAGAATTGGGGCTGAAATCAGCAATGCAGCTAAACCGGATTCTGTCAGAAAAGAAGATCCAGTATCAGGTAAACGGTACGTGGTTGATGTACTCCAATTACAGCGACTGCGGATATGAGGAAATCAAACAGGAAGTATTGGATTCTGGAAAGGTAATCTACCATAGACGGATTACACAGATGGGACGGGAGTTTATTCTTGATCTATTTGAAAAGACAGCATAATTGAAGGGGGAGATTTCCATGTTTAATAAATTTTTTAATCTATACATAAGATACAAGACCAAAAATCTCAAAGCAATTCCGTTGTTCGTAATGACATTTGACTGGAAGAAATTTCAGAAAGACGGCAAAAAGGATAGCTGCATATTGAACATACATCCAGATATTGCAAACGATCAATTTGTTAGAGAAAAACTGTCTGAATGCGTGGATCATATCCGCAACAATTACGATATGGAAATATTTACCAAGATTTGATGGGAGAAAATCATGAGAATTGAAGATATGAAGAACTGGACGGTAGATCAGCTGAAGAAGGAAGTTGCCCGACTATCTGAAGAATGCGAGAAAAGACAGCATGAAATTTTGGATTTGCAAGAATACCAGATTGAGCTGGAAAGAGATTGTGATGTGATGATGATGTATGGAGAACCTGAATTAATTAACGATGCGCAACCAGATAAAAAGGAGACAGATTTTACTGCAAGTTTAAAAATGTATGAAGATCAGCACCAGTCCGATTGCATTACAATCAACCAGCTTCAGACCGCATTGGACGTAATGGTTGACCGATATGCGAATCTGAGAAAGATTCATGGGGTAAGCTAATATGGGCGTGAAAGATGAATTGAATCAGTTATTTATAGGAGAAAAAGAGATAGATACATCAGGAATACCGGAGCTTCCGGGAGATTTGATTAATTATTCGCTGCAATCTGTCGGAAAAGAGTTAGGGTTTAGAACGTAATTTGTTTTGTCAAAAGAATTACTTTACTCGTTGCTTTTCACAAATCGAATTAACCAAAATAATTTCCGTAAAATACACGGATTTCCCCAGAAGCGCAAGATTGCAGGACGAAAAGGAGTGAGAAAATTAGATGAGCATTAAATCAGCATTTGAATCTGAGGGGATAGATTTCTCTCAGGTAATGAATCCACCGGAGCCGTGGGACGGACGAGCATTAATAAAGAACATCAATGGAAAAGACTACGCTTGTTGTCCTTTCTGTCAAAAAAAGAGCTTACGCATAGAAAGTAACACTATAATTAAGCACTTAAGAATTAAATGCAAAGGATCAAATTGTAAAAAGGTTTATGAGGTAAACACTTGAGTAGGAGCTTGAATGAGAAAAATAAACATGTCAGGACTTAGGTTCGGAAGATTAACAGTGCTATGTGAGGACGGCAGATTAAATGGAGAAGTTTCATGGAAATGCAAATGCGATTGCGGAAATATTAAAATCGTTAGAGGAAGTCATTTAAGGAAAGGCTCAATTATGAGTTGCGGATGCCTTTTGTCAGATACTTTGAAAGAAAGAAACACAATCCACAATATGACCAATACTAAAATATATAAAATATGGATGCATTTAAAGGGCATGTGCTATACAAAAACCGATTTCAACTATCACAAAGTCGGAGCTGCCGGAATTTTGATGGATGAATCATGGATTGACAAGCAAATGGGCTTACTGAATTTTTATTCTTGGGCAAAATCTGTTGGATACGAAGATGGTATGGAAATTTGCCGGAAAGACGATTCTAAAAACTATTGTCCTGAAAATTGTTATTTTAAGAAAAATAATTATAAAAAATACGAATACCCCAATATCGAAACAAAACTTTTTATTGAAGGAGAAATCTGGAAAGATATACCTAAGTTTCCGGATTATCAAATCAGTAATTTTGGAAGGCTGAAATCGAAAGAAAGAATAAACGCTTATGGAAGAACAATTACTGAGAAAATCATTAAACCATGTTTAAATACCGAATATGGATATTTTTATGAGTCACTTGCTTCTGATGGAACAAGGAAGAATGTTTTAATCCACAGATTAGTTGCTGAAGCATTTATTCCAAATCCAAACAGATTTCCAATTGTAAACCACAAAGATGAAAACAAACTAAATAATAAAGTTTCTAATCTTGAGTGGTGTGATTATTCATATAATTTTAAATATTCTTTTGAAAAACATAAAGAAAGGTACTGTAGGCAAGTAGCCAAATTAGATAACAATGGAAATATCATTAAAGTTTATAAAAGCATAAAAGAAGCCGGAGACGAAAACGGACTCAAAAATCCATATAGTATATCTTCTTGTTGCCGAGGTAGAATTAAAACTTCCGGAGGTTTCAGATGGATATATTATGATCCAGATAGGGTAGCAACTGCAAGAAAGAGTTTGAGGTAAATGTATGAGAATTGTGGTTAAAAGGATTCCGATTGAGATCATCGAACTTGGAATAGAAACATATGCGCAGATTGATATCGAGGAAATTCTTCTTACATCTTATCCGCCAATTACAAAGACCGTTTTAAAATTTTATACTGAGTACACTGCATTTGAATTCCAAAAGGAATATTCAGTAAAAATAAAAAATGATGATATGGTCATAAAATGTTATATTGGAGGACTTTCAAATATTCTAATTCAAAAAGACGCAGGAGGAAGAACTGCTGTTGAATGGTATCCGGTTATATGCGATTCGGAGGTACATAATGAAAATAATCCTTTGACTTGTTATATAAACCCACCTTATCCAGAAACAAAACTTGATAAAACTATAAAAAGAATCAATGAATCACAGAAATTTGATTCAGTATTCAAAATTGACTTTGATGAATTTTTTGAGCGACATACCAGAATGGAATTGGCACATATCGCACATGAAATTATCAATTATTTGGAGGAACCAGATGAACATAAAACGGATTAAATGTATTCTGACAGGCGGATGTAGATTCCGGGATTCAGCTATTTCAGAGTGCGACGATAAAGAAAAGACCTGTACCATTACGGAAACTTGCTGCAAGTGTGGGAAGAAGTATACAGCCGTATTTACTTACAAACAATTAGGGATTCCAGACTGAGGTGAATATATGAAATATGGTGTAGTGAATTATCCCGTTAAGGTTATTGATGAAGAAATCATTAATGCACTGGCAGACATTGAAATACATCATGAAGAAGATAAACGAATTGTTTTGGTAGAATGCGTCATGAATTACACTGATCTTCCGGAGGAATGCATTCTTGAAATTGGATATCTTAAAAGAAAATTCAAACTCATGCATACTGAATCTGTTGCATCAGAATCAGATATTTATAAGTTGAAATTTATGTTCGAACGAGTAGAAGATATAAATAAAAAAGACGAGTGGTGGGATTCACTTAGAAGCATCGTGAGGTGAATGTATGATATGGAATGAAGAAATATCGTTTGATGGATTCCAAAAGAAGATTGATGAGTGGTACAAGGATAAAGACTTTGAACTGTGCGACCCACCTATCAGCGCTCAGTTTGCTTTAGACTTAATTTTCAAGACATTAGTAGATGATAGAGAAGATTATCCGTATCTCACAACTATGTCAGAAAACACAGAACAAACAAATAGCATCATGCTTGATTTGATTCTTCGGAAATACAGCCGCAAATATAGAAAATACTTGAAATTAAAAAAGAAAAATAAATAAACCAGTCAGAGAGCCACATGAGAGCCAGACTAAATCCTAAGAAGAAAGGAGGTCTGGCTCTATTTTTATGCAAAAATTTACAGAAGGCTCATTTGAATGGTATCGGGTAGTCTTAAATCAAATCATCAGCGGAGATATGTCTGTTTACCAGAATCAGAAAGACTGCCTTGATCTGCTGTTAAACATGAACATTGATTTGCCGTTTACGGAGAATTTAGAAGCACAGCAAATGGCAATAAAAGTAAGTAAGTATGCTCATAACGTAGCCGCAAGACAAGCTGCATTGACGGGAAGCGGTAATTTTGATGATATCTACTGGCAGTATTTGCTGCTAGAAGCTCCATGGCTATTCGAGAGTTATCTGCACTACATGGAAAAGAACAGGCAGCCACGCAGAAAATTCTATGAGCCGAGAAAAAAGACGCTGAATATTCTCGTACAGGATTTACAGGACTTAGAGGACGGAAAGATTGAGTTTC
>ERZ1026884.142-NODE-142-length-50586-cov-11.802755_pt1 | contig 50586 bp, 45 predicted proteins | sample MGYA00380172_ERZ1026884 | MGnify/ENA primary metagenome ERZ1026884 (study PRJEB33269, sample SAMEA4719808) | human gut metagenome | biome: human-associated habitat; feature: organic feature; material: feces | place: Cameroon | collected 2013-10 ... | reverse complement strand
GCAAGTCCCCCGCGGCAGATGGAACGCGAAAATGAGATGATCGTTATTTCACAGCCCCTTCTTTTTTACTCAAAATTCCGAATGCGTGCCCCGCACGACCTCGATGCCATTCTCCCGGAAGATACCTGCAAGTGCTTCGATCTCTTGGCACAGCTCCTGATCTCTCCCATCATGACAGCAGCAGATCCCGAGGTGGACCGCATCCGGATGCAGCTTTACGATCCTCTCCACCTTTTCTTGGAGCCCCTTGTCATTTTCCATGGTATGCCCGCAGCCACTGCACCGCATGAAAGCCTCGATCTCCAGCGGCTCCTTCCCATAGCGAACAAAGGATCTTGTCCGCTGGTTGAACGCCTGAAAGCAAGCAGCCCCCGTACAGACACGGCTGGCTTTAAGACATGTCAAAATCACGATTCGTTTCATCATTGACCTCCTTCCAATGGCGCGGAATGTACATGATATTCATGCGCCCCGTTTTTTCATCATAATGGATCTCACTATCGACATCGTAGAGCGCTTTGATGAAATCCACCGTCAAGAGCTCATGAGGCGTACCAACGCCCACCACTTTCCCCTGCTGTATCGCGATCAGACGATCACAGTACATCGCTGCTATGTTCAGATCATGCACCGCTGCGACCACCGTATGTCCCAGCCCCTTGACGATGTCCATGATCCCCAGCTGGTACTTGATATCGAGATGATTCGTCGGTTCATCGAGAACCAGACATTCCGTCTGCTGCGTGAGCGCCCGTGCAAGGATCACGCGCTGCTGCTCACCCCCGGAGAGCGTCGAAAAATTACGTGCTTCAAAGCCTGAGAGCCCGACGATAGAGAGCGATTCATGCGCCAGACGATAGTCCTCCGCATTGTCCCTGTCCATCATCTTCTTGTGCGGCGAGCGCCCCATCAGCACCACATCGAGCACGGAAAAATCAAAATTATAATAATTGTGCTGTGCCACCACCGCCAGCTTCAGTGCCGACTCCCGATATGACATCTCATCTAGGAGCTTTCCGTCAAAGCGGATCGTCCCCTCCGTCGGCTTCTGTACACGATACACGCATTTCAGAAAAGTGCTCTTTCCGCTGCCATTAGGCCCTATGATCCCCAGAAACTCCTTTGGATGAAGGGCAAGGTCGATCCCCTTCAGGATCTCTTTCTTCCCGATGAAATACTTCACCGCTTCTGCCAAGATCTCCATCAGTCGCTCCCTCCGAATCCATATGTTTTCTTAATCATCAGATAAATGAAGCTTGGCGCACCGATCATGGAAATCAGAATACCGATCGGAAGCTCCGTATGCGGGATGATCACGCGGCAAAGACCATCCGCCACGACAAGGAAGATCGCTCCCACAAGCGCTGCGACAGGAAGCAGCCTCTTGTGATCCGGTCCCGTGAACATGCGGATGACATGCGGGACGATCAGTCCGACAAAGCCGATCATCCCAGCCGAGTACACCGCAAAACCTACGATAAGAGAAGAAATCAGAAGATACCACTGCCGGTACGCGTGGAGATCTGTCCCCATCGTGATCGCTGACTCATCGCCAAGAAGCATCAGATTCAGCACACGGCTCTGCGTCCAGAAAAAAAGGATCGACGCCATGATGATCGGCGCGATCACCGCGAGCTCTCCCCACTGCGCCCCTGCAAGACTTCCCATCATCCAGTACGCGATCGTCTGCATCCCCTCCTTATTATTGGCAAAGTACACAATAAAGCTGGAAAACGCTCCGCACACCGCCGATAGTGCCATACCGGCCAGAAGCAGCTTCATCGAGTTCGACCGGCCGCCTAGATTAGAAATAAAAAGTACCGCCAGCGAAATCACAAAAGCTCCGATAAAAGCAGCGATACCGACAAAATTCGGTCCCAGCGCTGCCCCGACGCCAAGAAGGATCGCAGAGGTCGCGCCTAGTGACGCACCCGAAGAGATCCCCAGGATGTACGGATCCGCCAGAGGATTCTTCACGATCGCCTGCATGATGACCCCGCAGGACGCAAGCCCTGCTCCGACGAGTGCTGCCAAGATGAGCCGCGGCAGTCGAAGAAGCCATACGATGTCATGGACCGGCCCCTGCCCCGTCGCCTCGATTGGCAGTCCGCTCGTGAACTGGTGAAGCACGGCATCATAAATATCTCCGACCGGCAGCTTCACCGTCCCGATACTGAGCGCCCAGAAAAGAGAGAGCACCAGAAGCGCTGCCAAAAGCAGCAGAAAAGCGGCAAAGCCGATTTCTTTTACATATTTTTTCATATCTTATTCCTCCGGGTAGAGCCCTTTCCCGATAATCTGTATCCCATCATAAGTACGCACGCCTGCACTGTAGATGGCGTAGAGAGGGAGCGGATAGATCCGCTTTTCCTTCACACACTTGAGCCCCTGCAGCGCCTGATCCTGATACAGCCGTCCTACGATCTGATCCATCTGGTCATACGCATTTTCGCAGACCACCATAAAGAGCGCATCGGGATCCATCTCGATCAGCTGCTCCTTGCTGATCGTACTCATGCCGACACCGAGGAGCTCCCCGCCCATGGACGTGAGGATATTCCCGGCAAGCGACCGCTCCCCATAGACACGGATATCCTTCCCCAGATACTCGATGATAAGCCCCCGCGGATGGTACCCCATTTTTTGCGCCTTTCCTTCCGCACGCTCGATTTCATCCTGCATCTCAAAGACCAGCTCACGAGCCTTCTCCTCCCGGTCGAAAATCTTTCCAAGATTCAAAATGTCCTGATACTCATAGTCGATCGTGTGTACTTGGATTTTCGACGAAGAACCCGGGGCGACATACGTGCCAACACCCCGCCCTTCCCAGAAATCCGTCCCACGCAGCGTCTTCTTATCGAAAGACGACGCCCAGCCCATGATGAGATCCGGATCTTGCAGCATCACCGTCTCCATGTCCAGCTTTTCCATGCTCGTATACGGGATCTTGGCATACGTCTCCCGATACTCCGGGCGCAGATAGCTCCCATCCGGCAGCCCCATCGCCGCCACGATCCGATCCCCCACGCCCAGCGCCAGCAGATTCTCGATAGAGTTCTGCCAGATGCACACCACCCGCTTCGGCGGCTTCTTGAACGTCTCCTCCCGCATCTCACCGTGACTATTTAACGTCTCGACGGTGACAGGGTAATGAGCCGAGTCCCCCACCACCGCTTCCGTCCGCGGCGCTCCCTCCTTCACGATCGGACTGCAGCCCGAGAGGAGACAGCAGGAAAGAAGCGCCGCCGCTATCCATATCTTTTTCATTCTTCCATTTCCTTGATTCGTTCCTTCACAGCGCGGTCGATCAGGACACATACGCCATAAAACCTTTCATGTATATCACCATTCGAAAACCGAAGCACCTTGCATCCATCCTTTTCCAACTTCTCGCTGCGCCATGCATCATAGCTCTTCCCATAGTCAGAGTAATGCTGTGCCCCATCCAGCTCGACGATCAGCCGCACCCGATGGCAGTAGAAATCACAGATAAAAGCCCCCATCACCCGTTGCCGCCGGAACTTCACCGGATACGTGCGTAGGAAATGATACCAAAGATGAAACTCCTCCTTCGTCATGTGCCGACGCAGGGAAGACGCTCGCCCCTTCATCGTCCGGTTCAAAGGTGGTTTCTGCATCATGTGCTCCTTTCAGATAATAGTCCCCCCTCTGGGTCATGCTATTAATTTAAGAAAACGTTTGATAGGTCCATCGGACCATCGCCCCCTTTGGGGTAATGCTGTTAAGTTAAGGAAATTGTTAGCGTCGTAATGACTTGCTTCCCCCTTCGGGGGAAGTGCCGAAGGCAATAGGGGCATGCCAGCGGCCATCGAACAATGTTGGATATACCGTAGTGCTGCCCCCTCAGCCCTCCGGGCAGCTCCCCCGATGGGGAGCCAAGAACGTTCTGCCGCTTAACTTAATAGCATTACCCTTTGGGGGAGATGCCGAAGGCAGAGGGGAGTGTATTTCCTCGGCCGTTAGGCCGGTTTTACGGTTTTCTAAATGATTACGGTATACCGCTGGCATTTAGAAAACCATACAACCTCGCTTCGCTCGTAAAAGACCTTACAACCGGCCTTCGGCCGTGGGAAATGCACCCCCTTTGGTAGCTTCGCTACCACCTTTCCCCCGGAGGGGGCACTGGTCCGATGGATCTATCATTTGCATTCAATGCCATTACATGCCAGTGTTCGGCCCTTCGGGCCATCTCCCCCTCCGGGGGAGAACCAAAGAGGGGGTGCATTTTTCGAGCGTAGCGAGGTTGGCTTGTTTTCCTCGGCCGTCAGGCCGGTTTTACGGTTTTCTAAATGATTACGGTATACCGCTGGCATTTAGAAAACCATACAACCTCGCTTCGCTCGTGGAAATGCACCCCCTTTGGTGCCTTCGGCACCACCTTTCCCCCGGAGGGGGCACTGATCCGATGGACCTATCATTGTCTGATAAAGCTATATTTAAAAATACTTCCCAGGAAAATAGGTCGGGTTCTTATACTCCCCGATCCAGGCATCATACGTTTCCCCATCGATGCCGAGATTTCTCTGGCACCAGGCTTTCCAATTTTCACCATACTTTTTATCTTTCAAGATGGCGTCCATCGTCCAGTCAGAGTGCTTGGCAAGGATCCAGGTGACTTTCACATAATGCATAGGGTAGCCCTGTCTCATATAGCGCAGCCCGACTTTCTTCGGGATGCCCCACCAACGTTCGAGATTTACGGCTTTGAGCTCGAGGTCTTTCTGGTACGCCTTCTCCCCCACCGCGCCGATCAAGACTTCCACGCGCTGCCACGGTTCATCCTTCTTCTGTGCGAGGATATCTTTCACCGGTTTTCCGGAAATATAGGAGAGCTTCGCCGCGCGTTCCAGTTCGCGGAAGCTCGTCCCGCTATCGATCAGGCTCTTCGTCTCTTCCGGGGTGACGAAATATTTCTGAGAGAGGACGGTCTGCATCTCTTCCAGGGTCAGCTGGGGGCGGCGCGGCGGCCGTTTCTGCTGCTGCTCCTGCTTTGTCCCATCCGCCGCATAGGCGGGCTGGACCATGGCAAGTGGAGCGGTCAGCAGGAGAGCAGAGAGGGCGATGATTTGGATCTTTTTCATTTGTTTGTCTCCTGTAGATATGGTGAAAGTGCGCCTGCGAAAGCAGGCGCACTTTTCGCGCATACAGAGTGATCGAGTTTGAAATTAGAAGGTGTACTTTGCGCCGACCAGTACGCTGCGTCCCGGCATTGCCGAGGAGCCGATGCCGTTCCAAGAGTTGTACGATGTTTCGTATCCTTCATTGGTCAAGTTATTGATCAGGAGGTATACATTCATGTTTTTGGTCAGCTGATAGTTTACATTCCAATCCAGTACAAGGAATCGTTTATTGGAAAAAGCATGTTCACTGCAGCCAGTGTACCAATTTGTCAGCAAGCCAGTATACAGTTTTCCATTTTCATAAGAGAGATTCAGTGAATAATGGTTCTGTGGGCGAAGGCTATTGATGGCAGTATTGATATCACTTTCATTAGCATATCCCCAGCTATCATCAAGAATCCAGCCGGATTTGGCTTTCCATTTATCCTTCATATGAGAATAAGAAGCAGACAATGTCAAATGATCGTTAAACTGATGGTCTACCGTGAAATTGAACGACTGCTTATCTTCCTTGGCATTAACAGCTGTACTTACCGGTTTCTGCTGCGCTTCATCCCAAATCGGAAGGGTAGCAATGGCATTCGTCATCTTGGTGATATCGTAATGAACAGCCAGCGTCGTCTTGTCAGAGAGCTCTTTACGTACGCCGAATGTCCATGCATTGCCTTCTTCATCTTTCAATGGTGTTTTAAATACGCCGTCAACCGTGGAATAATCCCCTTCACGAAGTGGACGGAATACCTTCGTCCATCCAGCATACATGCTGGTGGAGTCATTAAACATATATTCCGTATTGATGGTGTAGTTCAGATCATGGGTATCACCTTTCCCCTGTGTCGTGCCTGTAGAGTGTTCAAAAGAACTATACTTGGCATAACGAAGAGCTGGTGTAAAATCCCATTTATCTGTCAGATGGATTTTATCCTGTACATACGCCTGCAATGTTTTTCGCTGAACATAAGAACTATTTTCAACACCATTCGAAATGCTTCTGGAATAATTACGGGCTTTATCATAGGTTACACTAGCAATCACGTCGTGAATACCAAGTGATTTAGCCAGCTGCAACTGGATACCCTTATTCTGTTCATCATGCCAACTCGTTGGCTCACCAGCTTTACCACCTGTCAATTCCAGCCAGCGGTCAAAAGCTTTCTGATCACCACTTCCTGGGAACGGAGCCAAATTGTCAGCAATCCACTTGTTCAGCTGCTCACTAGTTGCCCCTGTCGGGAACATGTCATTATATGCATTGCTTGGATCCGAGAGGAAAGACCAAGAATATTTATCACGCTGCATATAACGATGTCTCTGAGAATACAAACGAATGAAGCTGTCCATTCCATTGTCTTTATTGAAGGTATAGGTGACATCGACATCGTTATTGTTGAATTTACTGAAGGAATTGTACAAAGCTCCGTCTAACGCATATAAATTGTGATAACCTGGATTCTTCTTATCGCCGCTTAACTTCGTAAATGTTTTAATTCTGTTTCCACTTGCATCTAAGGTATAGTAATGTGTCTTCCCTTTATCGTCCACAAAGGTTTCATACTGAGTACCAGCAGGATCGCGTCTCCCTTTTTCTTTATATGCTCCATCCCATATTAATTGATTATTACTATCCAGCTTACCTACAGTCGCATTAAAAATGATTCGATTCCAGTCATTCTGATTCCAGTATCTCATACTTGGTGTAGCAATCGGGTAACCATCTTTACCATCCTTGTGGTTATAAGCAATTTTCAAGGAATGATTAGCGTCGAAGTCTTTATCAATGCGGATGTTAACGCCATCTTCTTTCCAGCGAGAGCCACCCAAGGTCCCTGTTTCTCCAGTTACGCCGTCTTTATACTTGGTATCGCCAGACATGTTTCGGTTGGCAGAAATGAAATAGTGCAGAGACTTATCATCGCCCTTTGTTCCCGAAACGCTGACTGCATAATTGTGCTGATGCCAAGAGCCGGTAGACACATCAACTGTAGCAGTAGAATCATCACCACCTTTTCTAGTGATGATGTTAATGACACCCCCAGTAGCATCTGCACCATATACGGATGCACCAGGTCCTTTTATGACTTCAATTTTATCGACATTTTCCATATTGGTGACCTGATTCAGGTTCACCCCTGTGGATTTTGTCCCACTTGTACTAGAGGATCCTACACGTGTACTTGCTGCATTATCTACACGCCGACCATCGACGCAGACGATAACGCGAGTATCCCCGTTAATGGATACGCCATTGTTATAGAATTCGTATCCATATTCCCCGCCGCGATACCCTGGGTTCTGGAACGTAACACCAGGGATACGCTTAATAGCTTCCGTCAGATCCGTATAGTGACGCTTCTCGATCTCTTCTCTCGTGATGACCTTCACATCACCGCCGGTACGATAGTACGACTGCTCGGTAATGGTATCGCCGAATTTATTCTTCGTCTTATCTGCTTCGACGACAACGGCATCGAGCGTATACATATTTAAATTTTCATCGAAGGCTGCGTGAATCAGAGTACCCCCCCCGATTGTCAACATCGATGCAGCCATTAACGTTAATAATGCTTTTCTTTTCATTATCAATTTCCCTCTCGCTGTTTACCAGCGTTTTCCTGTAATGTAGGTGAATGTATAATCCTCAGTCGCGACCCAATCTTTCCAGGTATCTTCAAAATGTCCCAGATTGAAAGTCACGGTTCTTGTGCCACCGGCTGAAATCTTGACCAGCGGCATTTTGGTCGGCATAGCGACGTACTGATACTTGCTGCCATCCGCGCGCGTGAAGGTGATCTCAGTCACAAACTGATTGATTTTCGTAATGCTGAGATCCTTTCTCTTATTCGTGAATGTCCCACGCAGGCAGAGGTCGCCCTTGTCGATCCACGCCTTCTCTGCTCGCCATTCCAATATCATCGTATCGGATGACTGCGTCGCCGCCGATGCATGGGCAAACGGCAGGAAACAAAGCCCGAGCAGAAACAGGCAGGCTAAAACGATCTTCCTCATCTCTCCCTCCTTTCTTCCTACTTCATAGAAACAGAAAATCTATTCCACTCCCCCGCCCGTCTGTCCGTGTTTCGACGGCTGGAGAGATAGAACGCTCATCGCTCTTTTGGCCAAGCAAAAGAGCATGGTTTTAAAATGTTATCAATGATTCTCTTAATACTACATGAATATCCTCTATTTTTCAAGCAGTTTTTAACATTTATTTCGACTTTCAAAATTTTCTTTTTATCATTTCTAACTTATTCTGCATGTAGGTTCAGTGTTTTATCACTTCAGGTAAATCTGCAATCTTGAAATGCCATACTCATCAGGCGGGTGGAAGTCTAGGGAAACGCAACTAAGTGAAGTAACGCATGCACATTGCTTCTCCTCTGGGCCTATCATCCGCCTTCCCCCATTCCCCTTCCCTCTTGACAATCCCACCCCGATAGAGTATTCTTTCTCTGACAGAAACGTGAGATCCGCCCATGCTCTATGGATATCCCGAAGGGAGTCTGAAAGAAATCAGGACGGCAGCAAAAAGCCCCGGCCATTCGAGCAGTATCAGCTGAGCTGTATCGAGGAAAGGCCAATGGGCGCTGCATTGATTTTCTATCTGTCACACTTTAATATCGCTTGGATTTTTATAACCGAGACGAATGCAGAGATTTCAAATCAGGATGCATCCCTCTGGGATGTATTTTTTATTTGCCCTTCTGTGCACAGCAGCCAGCGCTGACTGCAGGAGGCATGCTTCTGAAACCGCATTCATTTGGGATGCGGTTTTTTCGAGTGATGAAATCTGCACCCCGCGCCAAGCATTCGAAGGAAGCTGTGCTTCCAGGAAGGAATCATCATGAAAGTCATCCACACCATCAAAGAGCTGAAAGAGTACGTCCACCAGTGCAAGAAGGATGGGAAATCCATCGGTCTTGTGACCACCATGGGCGCGCTTCATGAAGGACATGCGTCCCTGATCGCGGCAGCTCGCAAGGAAAATGATTTCGTCATCACTTCTGTCTTTGTCAATCCGACCCAGTTCGGACCGAACGAAGACTACGAAGCATACCCGAGAACGCTCGAGGCCGATGCGAAGGTCGCAGAAGCTGCCGGCGCGGATCTCCTCTTCGCTCCGTCCCCCGCTGAAATGTATCCGCATAAGGATATGACATGGGTAGAAGTCACCGGCCCGATCACGAAGGTTCTCTGTGGCCGCACGCGCCCGATCCATTTCCGCGGCGTAGCGACTGTCTGCACGAAGTTCTTCAATCTGACGGAATGCGACCGCGCTTACTATGGTCTGAAGGATGCCCAGCAGACGCAGGTGCTCCAGCGCATGGTGGAAGACCTCTTCATGAATGTGGAACTCCGCCTGATGCCGATCGTCCGTGAAGCGGACGGCCTCGCGAAGTCTTCCAGAAACGTCTATCTTTCCAAGGAAGAACGCACCGCGGCTCTCGTCCTCTCCAGAAGCCTTGCCCATGCGAAAGAAGCCTTCGAAGCCGGTGAAAGAAATAAGCAAAAACTGATCGATCAGGTGACGAAGGAGATCGAAGCCGAACCGATGAGCGATATCGACTATGTAGAAATGTACGGCATGCCGGGTCTTCCGGAGGTCGGTGAAACGATCGAAGGGAAAGTCCTCCTCGCCCTTGCAGTCCGTTTCGGCAAGACAAGACTCATCGATAACGTCATTCTGGGATAATTCGCTTTTGGGTTTGAGGTTTGAGGTTTTCCCCCATCTGAGCAGGCCCTTGCAGAAGGGCCGCGCCAAAGGCGCAGGATAGAGTGCCTCGAAGAGGCACCATTCATCGTAGCGGTGACCATCCCATGTGCGCCAGGGAAATACTGATTCAATTTTATCAGTGTTTCCCCAGGTCTTTTACCTGTTATCCCATTTGTTTGCTTCCCGTTCTGCAGAGTTCTGCCCCTTCGGGGCAGTCTATCCCGGCCTTTGGCCGCCCCCTTCTCCAAGGGGGAACGCATTTTACGCTAATTTCAACTACTCCGCAGCGCTTATGACTTTTTATCCACCGCACCAACACTCCTCATTTGAGCAAAGCTTTCAACTGTAATCAAGGGGGCGATACGCCCTACGAGCTAACCCTGAACCCTGAACCTTGAACCCCTTTTGGAAAAGGAGCTACTCTATGCTTTCTCTCATCGTTCGTTTTTGTACGAAATACATGTCCATCGGCGTCGTGCTGATCGGCATTTTCAGTATTTTCTGGCCGGAAGTGATGAAGCCATTCGCCCCGAAGATCCCGACACTGCTCGGCATCATCATGTTCGGCATGGGCATGAGCCTCACCCCCGGTGATTTCAAGAATGTATTCAAGCAGCCGAAGAATGTAGCGATCGGCACGGTGCTGCAGTTCGTCATCATGCCGGCCGCTGCTTTCGCACTGATTCACCTCTTTGCACTTCCGCCGGAGATCGCGATCGGCGTCGTCCTGGTCGGCTGCTGCCCCGGCGGCACGGCTTCGAATGTCATTTCCTACATTGCCAAAGCGGACGTCGCTCTGTCCGTATCCATGACGATGGTGAATACGATCCTTGCGCCATTTGTCACGCCATTCCTGGTGTGGCTCATTGCCGGTGCCTGGGTCGATATCGATTTCATGTCCATGATGATGTCCATCGTGAAGATGGTGCTGCTGCCGCTCCTCGTCGGTGTCGGCATCAATACTTTCTTCCCGCGTCAGGTGAAGAAGGTAAATACGATCATGCCGATGTTCTCAGCGCTGGTCGTCATCATCACGGTCGGCTGCGTGGTCTCCCTCTCCGGCCGCACGATCCTTGACAACGGCCTTGTGATCCTCGCCGTCGTCATCCTGCATAACCTTTGCGGCATGCTGCTCGGCAATTTCTGTGCCCGCCGCTTCGGTCTCAATAAGGCGCAGACCCGCGCGATGACCATCGAGGTCGGCATGCAGAATTCCGGTCTGGCTTCCACGCTGGCTCTCATGTACTTCACAGCGGCCGGCGGCATCGCAGGCGCGATCTTCTCCGTCTGGCACAATGTGTCCGGCTCTCTCTTCGCCTCCTACTGTGTAGGCAAGGACGAGGAAGCAGAGAAGGAGACGAAGATTTCTTCCGCTGTCGAATTGAAATAGTTTTCCGCAAGCAAAAAGAGATTCCGATTTTCGGAATCTCTTTTTATTTAGCGATGAAATAGTGCACCACACCTTGCTGACCTGAAAAATTTCCCTTCTAACTGATCCGCAGCACACGTCTCCCCTCTTCCCAGCCGCCGAGGTGGCGGAGGAAGAAGCGGGCGATGATGCCGGTGATGAAGACGGAAATCAGCGTGCCTTCACGGACGCCCTCGATGCTCCCGATTTCCACATAGGAGAGGCAAATGGCGAGCGTCACGAGGATCCCATCGTTTGCGATCTTGACCTTGCCAAAGTCTAGGTGATAGGTGTCAGAAACGGTATAGACCAGTCCCTCCCCCGGAAGCTTCAGGACGTCTGCGATGCCCTGAAGTGCCACACCCAGAGAAACCATAGACGCACCGAGGAAAAGAGTGATGAGCTTTTGCCAGTAAGCATCCGGCGTGATATTTCCGAAAGCCTGCATGCAGAGGTCGATGAAGGCCGCAAAAATCATCGTCATGGGCGCCTGCAGCAGCTGCACCTTCGGGAATTTCTTTTTCAATATCAGCATCTGTCCCAAAAGGAAGACCATGTTGACCGTAAAAGTCGTCTCCCCGAACGTGAAGGGAAATGTCTCGCTCATGACATAGGGCAGACTGGAAATCGGGGATGTCCCGAGAAAGCTTTTCACCACCAGCACGATGCCGGCAGATTGGATCCATAAAGCCACTAAAAAAAGCAGCCAACGGCTGACAACAGACATGCTATTCCTCCTTTATAATAAAGTTTATTGTACGGCGAAGACCGCTCGGGTGTCAAATGATTTAGGGTGCAGGTTGATGGGTTCAAGGTTCAGGGTTAGCCCGCGGGGCGGGTCGCCCTTTGATTCCGTTTGAAAGCCTCGCTTGAATGAGAAATTAGAAATGAGAAATGGTGGTGCAGTGCGAAAAATAATGAAGCGCCGCAGAATTTTGATAGCGCTTCGCGCCGTCGTCATCTCGAGCGAAGTCGAGAGATCTCTCCTGCAGAACGGTCAGCTTGCTAATTGCGCTGTTTCAACTACCGCTTGCTTCTAATCCCTAGCCACTCATCCCTCCTTTCAAACTTGTGGTGGCGGCTTCGCCGCGAATATATATAGAGCGATGCCTGAAAGTGACATTGCCGCCATCTATACTCCGCGGCGCTTCCTTACGATGAGCGTTGTTACACTTCTTCTATCCCCTTCCCTTGGAAGGGGAACGCCCGAAGGGCAAGGGGTTGGCCGAAGGCGAAATAGAGCGAAGCCAACCTCCGGCGCTACGCGCCACCTCCTTCCAGAGGAAGGAGGGAGAAGCGGGATGCGTAGCCCATCTACCCCCTTCCCCTGGAAGGGGAACGTCCGAAGGGCAAGGGGTTGGTCGCGCAAAGCACGGGAAGTGCCAATTGAATTGCAGCGTTTCATTTTAGCACTACATTCCTAAAAGCTTAGCCAACCTCCGGCGCTGCGCGCCACCTCCTTTCAGAGGAAGGAGGGAGCAATCGAAGTAAGTGCATCGCTCTACATACTTCAAGTTTGAAAGCAGGCTATTCTTATTCCCTATGTATGAAGATTCATAGGTTAAACGGGTTCTGAAGGTTCAAAAGGTTCACAGGTTTCTCATCTTACGTGAATAACGTATATTCTAAAACTCCGCGACGCTTAAATCCTTCATTCCTAATTCGAGCAAAGATTTCATTCCCCATCAAGGGGCAGCACGCCCTCGGGACTAACCCTGAACCCTGAACCTCCCAATTATATCTCATCCTCGTCCTGAATATGCAGTTTCTTTCTCCAGTATCTCGAGTAGATCGCGCCAAGCGGATTGTGCGCAAGAAGTCTGTCTTTCACGACAAGAGATGTGACGGGGCCTACCGCATTCGATGTGAAGATCGTGTCATGTCCCACGCAAAGGCCGCAGATGATATTGAGATCCACGCCTTTTTCTGCCAGAAACCTTGCCTGATACTTCGGATTGCACATCGCTTCATGCTCCGCTTCCGGATGCACCTGCTTTAAACCGAAGTTTTTCTTCGCAAAGGAACAGTTTTTGCAGCAGAGGGAGTAGACCTCGAAGCCCTGCTGTCGGAAGTATTTCACGATGTATCTGGCTTCTTCATGAAGACCGATGCAGAAGGCCAGGCCGAGCTTCTTGTAGCCCATCTTTTTGGCAAATTCAGCGGTCTCCTGCAGGCGGCAGATGTCGCTGTAGTATGTCCCTTCGACATAGGCCGCCGCCTCCATGATTTTCCGTTCTTCTTCGGTATAGGCCTTACGGATCTCCTCTTCTTTCACACCCGTACAATTTGCCCCACGGGTATAGCAGGCATGATGCGGGCAGTTTGCACAATCAGCTTTCATGATGGTTCCTCCTTTTGTTTTTACACCTGTCTCTATTATAGCGCAAAAAAGAAAGTTAGGGATTAGAGAGTGAATGGTAACTGGTGACTAGGGACTTGTGACTAGGGACTAGGTGGTATGGAACGTCATTCACCATTCTCGCCCCTTCCTTTGGAAGGAGCAGTCGAGCGCAGCGAGGCGGGGTTGGACGCGCGTTTGTTAAAATACGGTTTCCCCCGTGTCGTCATCCCGAAAAAACAACACCTGTGTGCTGCCTCTTTCTACTTTCGCGCATCCTTTATCGGTCTGCAAGGAGGATTTCTCGGCTTCGCTCGAAATGACAATACGCATGAAACGGCTTCCACCATTGTTCTTTCTCTTTCTTTCCGATACAATAAAGAAAATCGATTTCCCACTTGTTGTAAAAGGAGACCGCCTATGACTTCTTTCCTGCTCTTGACGGCCATTGTGATCTTTGCCTGTGTGTTTTTGAACCGTGTCTCGGACAAGCTCGGCATCCCTGTGCTTCTCGCCTTTATCCTGCTCGGTATGTTTTTCGGCTCGGATGGTCCCGTCAATATTGCTTTTGAAAACTACAACTTTGCCGAAGAGATCTGCTCGACCGCACTCATCTTCATCATGTTCTACGGGGGCTTCGGGACGAACTGGTCTATGGCAAAGCCTGTCGCCGCCCCTGCGATCGTGCTTTCGAGTGCGGGCGTCGTCGTGACAGCACTTTTGACAGGCGGATTCATCCACTTCATCCTAGGCGAACCATGGCTTCTGAGCTTCCTCATGGGGTCGGTCATCGCCTCGACGGATGCTGCATCCGTCTTCTCCATCCTCCGTGCGAAAAGGCTGAATCTCAAGTATCACACCGCCTCGCTCCTGGAAGTAGAGAGCGGCAGTAACGATCCCGCCGCTTACATGATGACGATCATCTGCATTTCTCTCATGCATGGTTCCGCTGACCTTTGGGGGACGCTCACACTTCTCGCAGCGCAGATCGTTTTCGGGCTTGCCTTCGGCTTCGGCATCGCAGCCATCTCGAAGTGGGCGCTGAAAAAGACCGACTATCTCGCAGGCGGCTTCGACATGGTGCTTTTGACCGCCATCGCTATCTTTGCCTATGCCGCTCCCGCCATGCTGGATGGAAATGGCTACCTCTCCGCCTATATTGCCGGCATCATTTTAGGAAACAGCGATTTTCCCGGAAAGCGCTCGATCGTTCATTTCTTCAATGGCGCAACGAATCTCCTCTCCATGATGATCTTCTTCCTGCTGGGGCTTCTCTCCACGCCATCGAAGCTCCCTGAGATCGCATGGCCTGCCTTCCTCATCGCGCTCTTCCTGACCTTCGTGGCAAGGCCTCTCGGCGTCTTCGCTCTCCTTGCCCCTTTCAAAACGCCCGCTGCCGCAAGCGCTCTGATCTCCTTTGCAGGCCTTCGCGGCGCCTCTGCCATCGTCTTTGCCATCGTTGCTTATACGCAGGCGCCGGTGAATGACATCGTCTTCCATGTCACCTTCTTCATCGTTCTTCTTTCCATCCTCTTTCAGGGCGCGCTTCTGCCTCTCGCAGCGAAGAAGCTCTCTATGATCGATCATGAGAGCGATGTCATGAAATCCTTCACGGACTACACGGAAGAGATGCCGGTGCAATTCATCCAGTTTACCCTGCCCGCGGGGCATGCGTGGTGCGGGCAGGCACTCTCGGAGATCGCATTCCCTCCTGAAACGCTCGCCATCCTTCTTTCCCGCGGCACCGAGAAGATCATCCCGAATGGCGACACGAGACTCTCTGCCGGAGATACGCTCGTCCTTTCCGCTTTGAGCGTCGCTCCTGTCACAGGTCTTGCCCTCTCGGAGATCCATGTCACGAAGAAGAGCCGCTATTACCAGAAGAGCCTCTCCTCTCTCCACCTCCCCCACGGACATCTTGTCGTCCTCATCCTGAGACAGGGAGAAGTCATCATCCCGAAAGGAGATACCGTACTCGAAGCGGGAGACGTGATGGTGATGAATGGAAAAAATTAGGGACTGGTGACTGGTAGCTAGGGACTAGGAAATTCTCGCGAGCTGAGCAGACCCCTGGAGAGGAGTCGCACCAACGGCGCCGGATAGAGTGCCCCGCAGGGGCACAACTCTATGTAGCTGTCAGCCTCCCATCTGCGTGAATCGTTTTTCGGCTATCCCCAAGCAACCCACCGGCCGTTCTGCAGAATTCTGCCTCTTCGAGGCAGTCTATCCCTGGCCTTCGGCCTGTCCCTTCTCCAAGGGACGACACATTTTTCGTTATTTTCAAAAAATCCGCGGCGCTTCGGATTTTTATGCGCCGCACCACCATTTCGCATTTCTCATTTCTAATTTCTCATTCAAGCGAAGCTTTCACCCGCAATCAAGGGATGACCCGCCCCCCGAACATTGAAGTTTGAAAGCAGGGATGAGTGGCTAGGGATTAGGGATTAGGAGTGGCTAGTGACTGGTGACTAGTGACTGGTGACTAACTACCACCTTCGGGCATCGCCCCATATATATTTGCGGCGAAGCCGCCACCTTCATTCCTCATTCCTCATTCCTCATTCCTCATTCAAGCAGAGCTTTCAAACGGAATCAAAGGGCGAGCCGCCCCGTGAACTAACCCTCTCCCCAAAACAAAAAGCGAGCCCTTGCGGGTTCGCTTTTTTCATTCAGCCATTACTGCTGGCTTTTCTTTACATTGGCACTCTTATATCTAGCCTGACGGGAAAGAACCATCTTTCTCATGCGGATGCTTTCCGGAGTGACTTCGACGAGTTCATCATCATTGATCCATTCGAGCGCCCCTTCCAGCGTGAACTTGCGGCATGGCGGCAGCTTGATGGCATCATCAGAGCCGGAGGCACGGGTGTTGGTCAGATGTTTCTTTTTGCATGGGTTGACATCCATATCCTGATCACGGGTATTTTCACCGATGATCATACCTTCATAGACTTCGACGCCCGGTTCCAGGAAAAGCTCGCCACGGTCGAGGACAGAGTTCAGGCCGTATGCGGTGGTGGTGCCGGATTCGAAAGCCACGAGGGAGCCTCTGGTTCTGCCCGGGATATCACCCTTGTATGGCGCATAGCCCTGGAAGACATGGTAGAGGATACCTGTGCCGCGGGTGGTGGTCAGGAGTTCATTACGGAAGCCGATGAGGCCGCGGGCCGGGATGGAGAATTCCATCTTCATATAGCCTGCGAGTTCTTCCATGGAAATCATTTCTGCTTTTCTCGGTCCCAGACCTTCCATGACAGCACCCATGAATTCCTGCGGTACTTCGATGGTCAGACGTTCGAGCGGTTCGCACTTCTGTCCGTTGATCTCCTTGAAAATGACCTGCGGCTTGGAGACTTCGAGTTCGAAGCCTTCACGGCGCATGGTCTCGATCAGGACGGAGAGGTGGAGCTCGCCGCGGCCGGAAACCTTGAATGCATCAGATGTTTCCGTGTCTTCTACACGAAGAGCCACGTTCGTTTCGATTTCCTTGTAGAGACGGGCACGGATATGGCGGGAAGTGACGAAGTCACCCTCACGGCCGGCAAATGGGCTCTTATTGACATGGAATACCATGGACAGGGTCGGTTCGTCGATGTGGATCGCCGGCAGTGCTTCCGGGTTCGTCGCATCAGCGACCGTTTCACCGATATTGATATCTTTGAAGCCGGCCATAGCGATGATGTCGCCGACTTTCGCTTCATCGACAGGCGTACGTTTCATGCCCTGCCAGTGGAAGAGCTGACCGATATGGTCGCTTCTGATCTTTTCGCCATCAGTGATAGCGACAGGCATCCCCTGCTTCGCGGTACCGCGGGTCACACGGCCGATAGCGACCTTGCCGAGGTAGTCATCCGCTTCGAGCGTGGTGACCATGACCTGCAGGCCGGCATCCGGTTCGCCTTCCGGGCATGGGATATACTTCAGGATCGCATCAAAGAGTGGGTCAAGGTTCTTGCCTTCATCATTCATGTGGAGCTTGGCGATACCGCTTCTAGCCGATGCATAGAGCAGCGGGAAATCGAGCTGGTCATCGTCCGCATCGAGTTCCATGAAGAGCTCGAGGATCTCGCCTTCGACATCGGAAATACGCTGATCCGGACGGTCGATCTTATTGATGACGACGATCGGCTTCAGCTTGTGTTCCAGCGCTTTTCTCAGGACGTACTTCGTCTGCGGCATCGGGCCTTCATGAGCATCGACGAGGAGCAGTACGCCATCGACCATGTTCAGGATACGTTCGACTTCGCCGCCGAAGTCCGCATGCCCTGGGGTGTCGACGATATTGATCTTCACACCGTCATGCATGACAGAGGTATTTTTCGCCAGAATCGTGATGCCGCGTTCACGTTCCAGTGGATTCGAGTCCATGACGCGTTCTGCGACCTTCTGGTTATCTCTGAAAATGTGGCTCTGCTTCAGCATGGCATCGACCAGAGTCGTCTTACCATGGTCGACGTGAGCGATGATGGCAATGTTGCGGATATCTTCTCTTTTCATTTCTTTCCTTTTCCCCCTCGGGCAACCTATTGCGCCTAGGCGCACTTTTTTGATGATGACTTCACTGCATGGTGAAACCATCAAGCTATCATATATTCGGAAATACAATTTATTATACCTCTATTTATATGAATTGTCGATAGAATCGGGACATTTCGAGGCATATTTTTTGAAATTTTCATTTTTACCCCAATTTTTACCCCAATTTCAGGTGGAAAATAGAAAGCGAGGCATTTTTCGTACTTTAAACGTCTGGAATAGAGAGCGCACCCGCAGGAAATTTAGGATCATTCCGGCGGGGCTTTTTTAGTCTTTGCCCGGCTGGCTATTTTGATAGTGTCAAGGACGGCCTTCATTTCGGCATTTTTATCAGCTACCATCTCAATAGCCGCTGCATTAGCGTCTTCGAGAAATCTACGGAATATTTCTTTGGGTGGATATTGCGGAATCTTTTCGAGACAAATTTTCAGATATTGCATGGCGTTTTCGGTATATGGCGAATCGGATAAAGGGCAAACATGCCAATGATTTTCCAAAAGTTGATTGGATAATTGTTCGTTTATCCATTTATCTTTAGATATTTCCCGGCCGCAGCGAGCCGCATTCACATTATATTGAGGGAGTTTTTCTTTTTTTGCGGGGATAACTTCTGCTAATTCCCTATTATCTATAGCCCTAACCACGCCTAGATCTTTGCAAAATTTACGAATGTCCATACTCAAATAATCTTCATCTTTACCCAAATCCTTTTCCCACTCTTCCGGGCAAAAACCAGCAAAACAAAAAGCATAATCAGCTATTTCCCTTTTATGAAATCTCATATCTATGCAGTCGCCATTTTCAACTATTTCAGCTTTAGCGAGAAAGAAAAATCTTGCCACATTCTCACAGATTTCACGGAGCGTGGGGGCGTGTTCTTCTTCCCCCTTCCCATATACCAAATAATCAAGACTTACCCCCAATTTATCAGCGGCAAGCATTAAGTGATCTAAATCAATATATCTTTTACCGTTTTCCCATTCAGAGATCACGCTATCTTTTTTATTATCGGTTTTTATTTCCCCATCGCCAAAGATAAAATCATAAAAATCATGCCCATTTTTATAGCCTAGTTTTTTTCTAGTTTTCTGTATTCTTTTCCCTATTTCCTTTTTCTTTTCGTCATCTAGCACCATTTTTCAACGCCCCCGGCCGAAAACTTACCACTTTTCCCTAACAAGATGGGGAAAACTTACCAGCATAACCGCCCGCCCTTCCCTAGTTTTAGGAAGGGCTTTTTACTTTATATCGTTTTAGCTACCATGATTATAGCACGAGATAAAAGGCGGCATGATGATATACGCCAATTTATTCATGGAAGGAGCACAACACATGAACGAAAACAATTTCAATGGGAAACGATTGCTGGGTAAGAGAGAATTATGCGCCTATATCGGCATGGGGCAAAGTCGCGGCGTCGAATGGGCTAAGGGAATCGGAGCGGCTATCAGAATAGGCGGGCGGCTGCTTTTTGATAAGTGCGTCATTGATAAAGCCATTAACACGCACGGAGAGTATACCCGCGATGGGAAGAAGAAAGGAGACCTGGATCATGATTGCTGAATATCTGAAAGAAAAGGGGGCTATTGGTGAAGATCACGCCATCACCACAAGAGACATCACAAGGGAATTGAACATCACGAAACGCACCATCGTTAGCCGAGTAGGAGACGAAAGGAAAAATGGGGCGTTGATTTGCGGAAAGAACACAGGGGACGGCGGTTATTATATCCCGGCTACGATGGATGAAATCATTCACCAAGCAAACAAATTAGAGCACGGGGTTAAAATGCGGGCGTTAGCTTTGAAACCATTCCGGCGGGCATTGAAAGAGTACAGAGATAAGGGCGGCGAAAACATGAAATGAGCAATAGAAATTCTCAAAAAAGCCAATTCCACGCATGGCAAGCACGCCACAAGAATGAAAGATTTGCAAGGCTCTCTCATTCTATGGAAGAATCGCCCGCGTGGAACGCTTTAGGGGGAAATGCTATACGGCTTCATTTTAAATGCATGGCGTGGACATATGACGCAGAGAACCGAAAGAAAGAAAAAGCCAGTGAAAAGCTATACCCCCGCGACAAATGGCCGGACAGTCCCAACATCAAAGATGGTGATTTCTTTTTGAATAGTGCGAAGGTGATAGCCAGCGGTATTTTCAAGAATGATACCACACTACGCAGAGCGATCAAGGAGTTGGTAAAATACGGCTTTATAGTTTGCATTGTACCGGGCAAAACAGGCCGAAAGGATCTCAAAGCAGTTTACCGAATGTCTGATGAATGGAAGAACATCACGCAAGGGGAAATCACAGGGAGTGAAAAGCCGCCCTAGAGACTACGCAAAGACATAGCGAGTTTTTTTCACTTCACACATTTCGGGGCGTTTCCTCACAAAAATCGTTGAAGAAACGCCCCAAATATCAAAAAAATGGATCAATCACTTCACCGTTTTGTGCAAAGTAAAATTTGTGATATGCCCCGATATTATCGGCAATCTTGCCAATTTAGCGAAAAATTGATTTCTTCACCAAAATGTTTGATAGATATATATATACCATGTATTCGAGGTTCTAAAAGGTCATTTTACAGGAAGAAGAGCAGAGCAGGATCACAATGGAAAGCAACAATCAAAGACAACAGACATACAGGAATGATTTTTATTATTTCATAACAGGCCAGCAAATCAAGGAAACTGTTTTTCAAATGGCACGCGCCCCATGATAAATCATCCCCCTTCACTAGCGACATCTCAAAAGGGGCGTTATAGAGCTTTTCAGGCAAAGAAAAAGCCGCCATGCATAAAGGCGACTTGATGACAACTGTATCCGGCGGAGCTGGAACAACAGGCGGAGCATGGTTTTCTTTTTTCTCTCTGTATTCTCTTTACCCTATAAGGAGAGGAAGTAGTGCTTCCTGTAGGAGAGGAATACGTGCTTCCTATCCTTTTTCTGTTCCGTCCCATTCCGGCGGAGATCACCAGCGGGCGTGGGGATAAAGGAAACCAACAGGCGGCACACCTTCACGCCATGCCAAAGGGCTACCCCTTATGTACTGGATGACAAGAAAGGCAAAAAGGAATATCCGGCGGGCATATCCTAGACGGGCAAGAAATTGCCCCCTAGAGGTGCAACGTTATTGCCCCTCTAGCGCAAGAAAGACACCGCCCGCCCTTCCCATGACACAGAGAGGAGACATCAACCATGAACGAAAGACCAAAGGACATACTTCAAAGAAAGATAGACAGAGATAGAAGAAATGGCAAAATGACACGAGCGAAAGCCATCCACTACCATTGCATTGATTGTATGGGCTATCAATCCTATGAGGTGAAAAAATGCGCCAATACGAATTGCCCGCTATGGGAATTTCGTATGGGGACAAAAACACCGCTGCGGGAAAGCACACGAGAAGAACCAGCGGGGCAAGATGATGAGTAAGCATGAAAGTACAGGCCTATAGTTATGGGCGAGAAACCTATAGTTTTAGGGGGTATTTTTCAAAAGGCACATGTCAAATGATAAATGATACCCTCACACACCAGCGGCACGCCAAAAGGGACACTATACGCAATTTCTAGGTAAAGGAAAAGGCCGCCACATGAGTGACGGCTTTTCGTGGCTGAATATCCGGCTGGGGGCTAGAATATCATGCCACAAACATTATAGCACAGGGAAGGAAGGAACACACACGCCAAAGGATCACACCGCCACACCAGCAACAGGCACGGCATGGCGAAAAGGTTCACCCATTCCCTTTTCTCTTATTTCATTCCGGCGGGGATCACCAGCGGGCACACGGACAGGGGCAAGACCAGCGGGCGGATAAGCTGAACCGATGGGCGGCGCGCTATTCTCTATCCATTATTCCCTCTATTCAAAGGGCTATCCCCATGCATGGCACGGCTGCCACTTCCCCCATGCCGGGACGTGGACGCTGGGCACAGGGGCGAGGGGTGCACCCATGCCAGGTATCAAGGTACTACCCCATAGGGGTATGCGCTAATGGTCGGCCACCCCGCCCGTCCCCTCTTTTTTGTGATTTTTAAAAATAGGTTTCGTATTATGTATTTCTCACAATATATAAACATATACGCAATAAATAGACTTGTAAACCACCAAAGAAAAATTTTATAGGTTTACGCAATTATCACCAGGTGCTAATCAGGTGATAAAAAGGACATGGGTCAATTTTGAGGATCACGGAAAAAACGCACCTAAAAGGTAAGAATATGGCGCAGAAATCGGGCAGGAAATTGCCCTTTTTAGCACCAAGTGTGATAGACCATCCCGCCATTCCTGTATATCATCAGAGAAGAAAGCGTGGAAACGCGAATATAGAAAGGAGCGTGATTATATGCTAGGGACTATGGAAGAGATCAAGGCAAAAATGGCCGGAAATGTGCTTTCATTGTTCGATTTCCTAGAAAGTGACGGAAAAAGCGACATGGCGGATACGCTTGAAAGCAATCATCTAGACAGGGACGCCATTATGGATATGCTGGAAACCGTTTTCCTTTGCGGCTATTACAATGGGCACCTAGCCACCCGGCACGGAGATTATAAAGAAAATGCGGTGTACCGGGACGGAGTGAAACAGTTTTATGATGAATAAACACGAAAGGAAGGGCAGCGCGATGGACAGAAGAGCGCACTATAGAAAGATTTATCAAGATACGATCACCCGCGCAGGAATCGTTGAAGGGCGTCCACTCACTGACTATGAAAAGGGCGTTTTTGCCGGGATCATCGCCACAAGAGAACGCGCGGCAAGATTGATTGAAGAAGGATATGGAATTTTAGATACTACGGCCGTATGGTATGCGGGCATGGAATACGAGAAAGTGAAACCAGCGAACAAGAAAAAGCAATCAACCAAGAGTAATGAAATCAGCTTTCGGGAAGGGCTTAAACATCTTATGGAATTTAGAAACCTTTGATGGGACATATTGACCACCCGCGATGGGTCAGGAAGGAGCATAAAGCAGATGAAAGAAGAACAAAAAGAATTTTTCCTTAGTATGGAAGATGAGACTATGCGCCCCATCTTTGAAAAGGGCGATACACTTATAGTAATCGAAGGCAGCACAATTAAGGACGGAACACCCCATTTTCTTCTGATTGGTAATGAAATCATGTGTAGAGTGGTTACCATGTGCGAGGACGGGATCACTGTAGGCGGCTATGATAATGATATTTGCCCGGTCAAACATTACACAGAGGAAGAAATACAAAAACTTCCTATCAAAATCATTGGACGTGTCACTGAATTGCGCCGCCATTTATCAATAAGCACAAGGAACGAAGAATGTGAGGTGTAAGTCATGGGTAGGCGTGGCAGACTTCCGGCGGGGGTGCGGAAACGTTTCGACAAAAACGGAAAGTTCAAAAATTATGAAATGAGATTTACCGTGAATGGGGAACGTTATACAGTTACAGGCGAAACGATAGAGGAGCTTTCAACACGAGCAGCGGTCAAAAAAGAAGAGATCAAGAAAGGGCTATACACGACGAATAAGAAAATAACCGTTGATGAGCTTTTTCAAGAGTGGAAAGAGGAGAAGAGCAGCGTTAGAAAATCTTCTTCGTTGTACGTCTATAGTTCTGCCTTTAACGTCCATATTTCCCCCGCACTAGGGAAATGCAAAGTAACAGAGCTGGAACGGCGGCAAATTATCCAATTTTTGCGTAAAGTCATGAGTAGCAGCGGCGACGGCCGGGCAAACACATGCCGGGATATTCTGTTTAGATTGTTCAAGTATGCAACAGATAATGAAATCATCGCAAGAAATATAGTGGAAGGGATCAGCCGATTTAAAAATACGCAAAATACAAAAGTCCCCGCGCGGGAAACCATTCACAGAGAATTGACGGATAAAGAAATCGGCTTGTTTTTTCGATATGCCGCCCATAGCCTTTATTACAACGCCATGCGATTTATGTTGAATACAGGCGTCCGGGCGGGCGAATGTTTAGCACTTCAATGGAAAGACATACAGGGCGGAACGATTCACATAGACAAAACTATCACAAGGACGGAGCGCGGTAATAGAGTAGGAAACTCACCTAAAACCAAAACATCCCGGCGCATTATCCCTATTAACAACACAATTAGAGAAATCATCAATGAGCAACGCGATCTATACAGAAACACCCATGAATATTTTGATTTGTCTGATTTTGTATTCCCTAATTCAGCGGGCGGGTTTAGCTACCCCGACACCATAAACACAGTAATTGATAGGACATTGAAGGCCATGCAAAGAGAGGGTATACACATCGCCCATTTTTCCTCTCATTCCTTCCGTGCTACATTCGCCAGCCGCGCCGCCCGTCATGGCGTACCACCAAACACCTTAAAGGAAATTATGGGACATGCAAACATGGCTATCACAATGGACTTGTACGCGCATATCAACGAGCAGGACAAAATAGACGCCATGAACATTATTGAGTTCCCCATCGAGAAAACAAAAGGATATATCCATAGCGTCATATAGAAAAACCCGCCAAGAATGTAGACCATTCCGGCGGGCTTTTTTTACCCCAATTTTTACCCCAATTATGGTACTTATTTAGAATACTCTAATATAATATCTAATAAATCACAGTAATAGCAAAAATCAAGAAATTCCATGTGTTTATCGGCATTTTCTGTTATTATAATAATGCAAAATAATTAGAAATAAGAGTTACCCCTAAAAAACAATTTATTATACCACGGATAGGCAAGAGTGGGGAAATAATTTTTTCGTGAAGAGCGGATGGGGGCAACAGGTTCAAAAGGTTCTGAAGGTTCAACGGGGAGGGTGCGGCGCTGCGCGCCGTTTGTTTATATACGTACTTCTCATATTCTCGCCCCTTCCTTTGGAAGGGGCAGACGAGCGCAGCGAGGCGGGGTTGGTCGCGCTATTGTTGGACTGCCGCTTTCCCCATACTTTTCCAAAACCAAAACCGTGTAAAAAGAAAAAATTTCCCCGATATTATTTGATGGAGAGAGGAAAATCTTCCCGGGAGCCAAAAACTTATCTCCGTGTCCCCACGTGCACTGACCTATAGGAAGGGGACGGCGTGAATGAGCTGACAGCGGATCCGATATCCCTCCTCCCACCTGAAAGCGTGCTAGCCGCCGGAAGGTGAGTCAGACACAAACCACATAAAGACGCAGCATGGCGAAGAAGCATCCCATGCAGGATTCGCCTCGCGGGCAAACCCTAGAGCGAAGTTTAGCCGTACTTGTACGACATGAACCGTGAAATGCGCTGGTGCCAGATTGCAGGGAATGCCTCCATGGATCGCTATCTATCATGCTGCGTCTTTTGGCATGCAAAAAAGGCTTTGCCCGTTCGGGCAAGGCCTTTTATTGTCTTTCTTATACACCAAAGTGCGCATTCACACGTTCAGCGAGGCAGCCATTTTTAGCGGCTTCTGCTGCGTCTTCCTGCACGAAGTGCGGATTGTTTTCTTTGAATCGTTCGTCAAATCCCATGATATAGTTTGTCGCGATAAGATAAATAATCCTCGTAGGTGCCATACCATAGACCTGATTCGCAAGGATATGGCGGATGCGCTCCTCGCTGTCTGGATAGAGCTTCTTCATCTTTTCGCTCCGATAGAGGCGTTTCACGATTTCCGTGATATAGAGCCCCGACTTCATGTAAAGATCCGCGAAGGTCGCCTTCGGGTCATCGAAGCAGCCCGGATTCTCCTCTTCGAGCTCATCCACCATTTTCTCCACGACCCAGCGCGGAGTGAAAATCTGGTTCGTCTGCTGCGGCGGGATATAGTCGAAGATATCCTCTTCCTGGCTTTCATCGAAGTAGTTTGCGAGCGCTTCCTTCTTATTCAGAAATTCCTGCACCGCATCATTGAAGACCGTCTCGTCAAAAAGGTGACCCTTGAAATGCTCGATCTTCCCCGTTTCCGGGTTCAGCCTGTCTCCGCCGTCGCGCAAGAAGCGGAATTCTTCTTCCGTGATATTTGTCACCTCATAGAATACGTCATCCTCCGTATAGTCATCGAGGTTCGCAAGCGTCAACTTCCGATCCCCGTACGCCATGAGAAAACTCGGGATCGCACGGGAGAAGCCACGCAGATGGTCGCGGATCGAGGTCTCGATGGACTTCTTCTCTTCCGCCGCCTTGTGCTCTTCCATCTGACGGACGAGCTCCGCCGGTTTCTCCTGGATGGTCTTCTGCACCGTTTCCTGAATACCCGTTTTCAGCTGATTGATGAGCCCATCCATCACCTCACCATAGCTGTCATGGGCTTCTGCGATTTTCTTCGCATCCCCCTCCGCTTCCTTGACCTTGCGATCCATATCCAGTTTGGCAAGATTCGCCCCTTGGATGAACTGGTCCTTCTTCTCTTCTACCTTCCCTTTGACATCGGAGCGGATGTCATTCTCCATACGCTTCTGCCGCGCCTTGGTCGCACCATAGGTCGCCGCCACCTTGGGCACCAGATCGGAAATCAGGGTATCTGCCACCGCATCCGTCGCCGTATCGATCTTCCTCGTGATTTCCTCCACCGGATTCTCCGTCGCTGGTGTATGCTGCGCGACATCCTGCAATGGCTTTTCCACATCATCCGCAAGTTTTTCGTAAATCTTATCACCGAAAATATCCGGCGTCTTGCCGATGACGATGGACTCTACATCTCGATTTCCTTCTTCATCGAAAGGCTTGTCTTCACTTCCAAGATCCTTCGCCCCATCGTCTTTCTTTTTCTGCTCTTCCTGCGCCGTCGGCAGCTTCTCGATGATCTCCTTGACCGCCGCCGGTGCACCAAAGACATTGGAAATATTCTGGAAAAGGAAATTGGAAAGGAAACCGCGCCGCACGACTTCTGCGCTCTTGAGTTTTCTCGGGATGGAGAGTACCTTCGCTGCGTCGAGCTCCACCATCTCCCCATCGCTGTCCTCCCCGATGACCGGGAAGAAATTCAAAAGCCGCTTGATGTTCTGCCTGCGGTCATCCGCCGTCCCGCTGCCGCCCGCGGTATCCGAGAGCAGGTCATTCGCAAACTGGTCGAAGATGATGAGCGTTCGTGCCGGGTCGAAGTCGAAGACATACGCATTTTCCTTGCGATACATCTTTCCATCCTCGTCCTGAAAACGACACGGATTCTGCGCACGGAATGCCGCCTGCATGTACGACGACGGGCTTTCCAGATTACAAAGCATCAGCACCGCCGACCACTCCTTCACCGTCACCCCCACCGTCAGCTGTCCGACCGTGAGCGTGATGGTCTTATCGTGCGTCTTGATCGCCTGCTTCACGCGTTCATAGGCTTTGTCATTCGTCTCATCTTCCTCATCCTGTCGCCCATCGCCTACGGCCATGATGACTTCATAGTCCTTGAAGACCGGATCCTCTTTGAGAAGCTTCCGAAGCGCTCTAGCTGCCGCGACACGGTTCAGGTACCACATCGTATGCGCAAGCTCTTTCCGAAGCTCTGGCGTCGAGAAAGGATACTTCGCCCCCGTCCGGAGCTGTACGAGAAATTTCCTCACTTCCTCCTTATGGACGAACTGTCCGCTCTCATTCACCGCGAAAAATTCATTGAGGTCGAAGGCATAGTCCGTCTTCCCTTCCTCCGACATATCTGCGCCCTGCGTGATCTTCTCCATGATCATAGGAGACATCTGATATGTCAGCATCGTGAGCTTCGGGAGATCCTCATACGGATTGTACCCATCCCCCGTCCAAGATGCCTTCGCCTCCTGCTCATCCGCATACGACCAGTTATACACCTGATCTTCTGCGAAATCACCGCGCGCAAGCTGCTTGAACGGCGTCCCCGATAGATAGAGCGTATGCACCTTCTTCATCTTGCCGAAAGCCCAATCCGTCTTCTTCGTATCCACACCTTCCTGCGACTCATCGACGATCACGAGGTCGAAAGAAAGATCCGCGATCCACTTCAGCTTGTCGATCCCATCTTTCGCAAAATAGGCCGAACCCTTCAGCCCCTGCAGCGACTCGAAAGCCACCATGCGATACGCTTTGTCCTCATTGAGGCACGCATTGACATACTCCTCATGAGAAAGCACGCCCGCCTTCCCCTTCAAAGCATCCGTCTCCGACACGAAAAGGATCGGCTCCTGCCAGGCGATGAATTTGCGAAAATCCTCCAGCCAAGAATTGGCGATGCTCGGGCGATTCGTCACAATGAGCACATTCTGCGCCTGCATCTTCCGTACAAGATCATAGGCCGCGAGCGTCTTACCGAATCGCGGCTTCGCATTCCAGAGAAATTCCTTTCCACCCTTCTCGAAATACGCCTTCGCCCTCGCGACCGCCTCCGCCTGCTCGCGCCGAAGCGTGTAGGTCATCCCTTCCTTCGCCTTTGTCAGGTACCTTCGGCTGGCAAATTCAAAGAAATCCCGCTGCGAATCCCATCCGCTGATCTGGAACCACTCCGTTCCCTTCCTGCGAGAGATTTTTTTATTCGTTTCAAGGAAATGGTGGAAATCGTAGTCCTTGAAGAACTCTCCACTGTCATCCTTGTACCGAGCGAAATCGCTCCAGAGGATCTCATAGTCGAGCCCGGCGGTATGTGTCTGCTGCTCGACGCGCTTCTTCACGCCCTGCTCCGTGTAGCCGATCTTCGTCCAGCCGTCATTTTTCGGGTATCCCGGGGTAGTGTAGGCGTAGATCATGGGGGTGATCCGGGTGGCAGTGTGGATCATTTGGGCTGCTTTCATTTTATTATTTCATCTCCTTTACATTTTTCTCAATAAAGGAGATTTCGTTCTCGTCAAGCCCGTACTTCGCGTAAAGCTGACGATCGATCTCGGGAATTGGTTTCGTCCAGTCGATGTCGGAGGCAGCAGTGAAGTCTTGGAGGGGAACGAACTCCCATACGGCTTTCGCCGTATGTTGTGTCACTTTCTTTACGCCAAGCATTGCACGGCAAAACTTTGTTTTTATATATCTTGAAGCATTTACCGCCTCCGATTCTTTTGTAAAGAAACCAATGCTGATGAACGTATCTGTTGCGCCCTGCATAGGTCCTAAAATCTGTGGTTTCACTAGTGATTCACCAAAAGCCCCTGTATTGTTGGCTTCGGATATAAGCACGTTATATGTTGGAATATAGGGATTATCTAGAACATAATCCCTCCTTATGTATTTAAATGTGCGCTTATTATTTTCACGACCTATAAGTCGAATATAGCTTTTGTCAGCACATTCATTAAAAAACGCTTCCGGAATTTTATCGAATACATTAGACACTATCATATTGCCAGTACCTTTTCCGACTTTCCCTTGCGCAGCTGGAAACGTTTTAAAAAAAAGGGGACTAAATCGGTAATTTCCCCTGACAGAAACAATTGATTCCATTGATTCACTACTGTAATGCCTTACTTTATTCAAAACCTCATTAAGAAATGGGTACTTTGTGAATGTTCCAATCGCTCCAAATTTTTTATTGGCATCCCTAAATGTTATGGCTACCCCCCCCCTTAATGTCAGTGTTAGGAAATACTTCGTTCGCATTAGCTTCATACGAAAGCACTTTAAAGTGTTCATCATTAAGCATTTTGCGATTCCACACTTTAGGTGTCTGACCGGCATCAAATAAAAAACGCGCCGGCGTGATTAGCAAAACGCATCTGCCGACTTTATAAACTTCATCCATGAAGCAATTATAAAGAGGACGTTTACGTGTAGATTCAACAGTATCCTCCTGATACGGTGGATTTCCCACAATATAATCAAACCTCATCCCACAAGACCTCGCTTTCACATCCTCATACGAAACACTCTGGCAATCATTTCTCCACGAATATACCCGGCATACCGGCTGACCTACCGAAAGGAGCGGGCGAATATCTATATCCCCAAAGGAAAATAGATCCGCGCCCTCCGGATCCTCCGCGCAGTACGGGATGCGGCCCGAGAGCCCATCCATCTGCCAGAGATTCCACGCTATCTTATTTGTCAGCTTTCGGAGGAAAGAGGTAGGCACCGCCTCCTCCCACTTCGAGAAGTAATGCTCCATCACCGTCTTCATGATATTCACACGGGCGATCAAGAGATTGTCTCCCTGAAACTCATAGCCATACGTTGCTTCCACCGCGCGGAGTGCCCAGTGCTGCCAATCCTCTCTCGTCTCTGTAAAGTGCGAGATCGCAAGGAGCTTCCGATCAAGCAGTCCGCGTCGGGAAGAAACTTCGATTTCTTCCCCCGTCGATACATCATAGCGCTCGGCCAGATAGGGTGCCTCTCCGCAGGTGATTTCCAGACGCCGGCTGTCCACATACCGCTGCCAGCGCGGTGTCTTATGTCCCTTCTTCTGGCAAAAGAGCGCATCCAGATCCCCCCACACGTCCGGCTCCATCTTTTCTACGCCGAACCAGTCTCGATCGAGCGCGTCATTCATGAAATCACAGACCCAGCGCGGCGTGAAGACTTCCCCATGCCGCCTCGTGCGACTCGACTGCTGCTCCGCCGCCTTCCGCGCCCGCGTCTTCACGAGCGAAATCTCCGCAAGCTCGATTTCCCGCCCGCGTCCATACGCTTCGCCCTCCGTCTCATAGGCATCCGTCGCCCAGAGAATATGGCGTCCCGTGGTCTTGTCCGCGAGCAGCTTCTCCATGAGTCCCATCGCAGAGAGCTCTCTGATATCCTTCTGTATATCGATCAAAGGCTCACCTCCTGTCTGTTTCTTACAGTATAGCATAAATAAGATCCACTTTTCTCACTTTGCATCCGCATCGCGGATGCAGCAGCGCTGCGCGCCGTCCATCCCCCCCGCTCCCCACTTGCCCCTTCCTCTGGAAGGGGCTGCCGAGCGCTGCGAGGCGGGGTTGGCTCGCGCTATTGTTGAAATAGCGTTTTCTCCGCATCACCATTTCTCATTTCGCATCAAAAAAGACGCCCCAATAGGCGTCTTTCTTTAATCCATCCTTGCGGCGAGCTCGTCCCATTTCTCATAGAGAGCTTCGAGCTTTTTCTGTGCTTCGTCGTACTCGGCGGCGAGGTCTGCATAGTTGTCCGGATCCATGCTCATCTGCGCGGTGTACATCTTGACCGTCGCTTCGAGGCGGCCGATCTCCATCTCCACATGGCTGAGCTTTTCCCTTTCTACGGCCGAGACTTCCTGCTTCTTCTGGTGTTCCTTCTCAGGCGCAGTCTTACCTTCCTCCGGCTCTTCTTCTACAGGTTCTTCCCCGCTGCGGTCTTTTTCGAAGGCTTCGAGGTCGAGCTTTTTCTCTTTATAGTAGCTGTAGTTCCCGAGGTACTCGGTGAGCTTTCCATGTTCCATTTCTACGATGCGGGTCGTGATCTTGTCTAAGAAATAGCGGTCATGCGAGACGACGAGTGAGGTGCCGCCGAAGGCCTGGATGGCCTGCTCCATGATCTCCCTCGTAGGGATATCGAGATGGTTCGTCGGTTCGTCGAGGATGAGGAAATTCGGTTTCTCGAGAAAGAGGCACAGGAGCGAGAGACGTGCCTTCTCTCCGCCGGAGAGCATGGCGACCTGCTTGAATACGTCATCGCCGCGGAACAGGAACATACCGAGGATATTTCTGGCTTCCTTCTCCCCGAAATTGAAGGTGTCACGCACTTCGTCAAGGACGGAAAGCTCGGGGTGGAGTCGCTCCTGCTCCTGCGAGTAGTAGCCCATCTTCACATTATTGCCGAGCTGGATGATGCCGCTGTCTGCCGTCTTTTCTCCCGTGATGAGCTTCAGGAGCGTGGTCTTGCCCGCGCCATTCGGGCCGATGAGACCGAGTACTTCCCCTTTTTTGATGTGAAGGTTCAGATCCTCAAAGATCAGATGATCCTTGTAGGAGGCTTTCGCACGCACGATGTCGAGTACCTTCTCCGCACATTCCTGCGGCGGATCAAAGTGGAAGCGGAGCGTCGCCTGATGGACAGGCTTATCGAGACGCTCGAGGCGGTTCAGCTGTGACTGGCGGCCGCGCGCCTGCTTCGCCTTGATGCCTGCCTTGTAGCGTCGGATATACTCTTCCGTTTCCTTGATGTGCTCCTGCTGCTTGTCGTAAGCCTTCTGGTAGGCTTTGTCCTGGTTCGTCTTTGTCTCCAGATAGCGCGAGTAGCCTCCGCGGAAGCTTCGGATATGATGGTTCTCCAGATCGATGATCCCCGTCGCCGCTGCATCCAGGAAATAGCGGTCATGGGAGATCATGAGGATCCCGCCTTTGTACGAGCGCAGGTAGTCTTCGAGCCACTCGAGCATGCCCATGTCGAGGTGGTTCGTCGGTTCGTCTAGGAGAAGGAAATCCGGATGGCGCACGAAGGCGGCGGCAAGGTTGATACGGACCTTCTGCCCGCCGGAGAAGGCGTGGATGTCTCTGTCCCAATCCTCCTCTCTGAAGCCGAGCCCGGTCAGGATCTTTTTCGTCATCGACTCATAATCATAACCGCCTAAGAATTCAAATCGCTCTTCTGCCTTGCCATACTGCTCAATGAGCTTCTCATCGTCCTTGTGCTGCTCGAGCTCTTTCGTCAGCGCTTCGATGCGATCTTTGTAAAAGAGGACATCCCGCCACGCTTCCTCCATTTCCTCGCGGATGGTATGGGAGGTGTAATTGAAATCCTGACGGAGGTAGCCGATGATGGCGCCGTCGCTCGCCTTGACGGAGCCTTTATCGTATTCCTCGTCACCGCGAATGCATTTCAGGAGCGTCGTCTTGCCAGCGCCATTCGCACCGACCAGACCGATGCGTTCCCCGCTTCGGATGTCAAAGGAAACATTTTCAAAGACAGTCTTGATGCCGAAGGATTTCGACAGACCGTTGATACGTAGAATTGCCATGTTTTTGCTCCAATATATGATGTAAGGATAAGGATCGAGGTGTATGGTTCAGGGGGCGCATCGGGACATGCGCCCCTTGCTGTCATTGTCCCAAAGACAATGCAGGTTCGGCGGGGCGTTCGGCTTGGCTTTCTCCCATGAGCCTGCAGGACCCATTTTCTCACTCGATGACATCCGCCCTGATAAGTATAATGATTTCCGACTCCTCCAGACTTTTCCCATGACTTTGGAAGAGTTTTCCCAGAAGCGGGATGTCTCCTAAAATAGGTACTTTGCGGAAGGTCTTTCCTTCCTCTTTATCGATGAGACCGCCGATAGCCAGGAGCTGCCCGGATGCCAGACGCACCATCGTATTCGCCGAGCGCGTGATGATGCGGTACGCTTTCATCTCAGGGACGAGGTAGGGCGTCGAGACTTCTGCTTCCACATCAGCGGTGATCTCATTGTCCGCACTGATAATGGGGGTATATGTGAGCTTGATGCCGGCGTCCTTGTACTCTGTCGTCGTGGTCTTCACGCCATTTTCCATATGCTCTACGATGACCGGGATGCGGCTCCCGATCAGGATGTCGGCTTTCCTGCCATTCATCGTGACGACGTGCGGCTTTGCCAGTACTTTTGCTTTGCCTTTGGTGACCAGTGCATTGAGATTTGCCTGAAAAAAGAAGGTGTAGGGATGCCCGCCCGGCGCACGTCCATAGGAGATCCCAGCATAGCCATCAGGGATCGTGACGTCCCAGCCGCTTTTTTCAATGTTTCGGATCTTGGGATTTCCATCACTGTCGTACTTGATATTTCCATCTTCCCCCAGTACATAGTGCTGCTCCGTCCAGCTGTCACGGTCATAGTCCGCGCTGCCGGTGAGGCTTTTGAAATTCCAGTCCAGCCCCAGCTCTTTGGCCGAGCTTTTATTGACTGCGATGACTTCCGCCTCCACCTTCACCTGCTTTTCGGGGATATCCATACCGCGAAGGAGCGCATCCACCTGCATCAGCTCGGCCGGCGTCCCACTCACAAGCACGGTATTGGCCGACTGGTTATAAGACACCTTGCCTTTGGATACCATGTCCGTCAGGCTTTCGGCAGCTTCCTTGGCATTCGCATAGGAAAGGCGGTATGACTTCGCAAAGATGCCGGACTCTTTCTCCGTTACGGCGGAAAAAATAATAAGCGTACTTCCCTCTTTCCGCCCGGCAAGTCCACAGGCCGCCATGATGGATGTCATCGCTTCTTCCGGCGTCACATCATCCAGACTGGCCGTGACCCGCTCCTTCACGTGAGAAGAGAAAATGACATTTTCTCCCGTCATCTCCGCGAGTCCCCGCAGTACCTCTGCCACAGGAGCGTCGCTCACATGCAGGCTGACCTTCTTCTCCTCCGGGGCTGGCGCCACCTGTACAATGGCCTCATCCGGCTTTTTCTCCGGCATCCGGAGATCGCGGGAGGAAAGCTCTTCGGTCATCGTCTCATGTGCGCTGGTATCCAGATCCAGCGCCCGGGCAGAAATACCGCTGCAAAGCAAAAATGCACAGCAAAAAACAGCCCCCGCCGTTCTTATCAGCGGGTGCTGAGTGTGAAAACGCCGGAAGCACCGGCGAGTGTGACCGTCTTTCCCTGTATGCTGGAAACATTCCATAGTCCTGCCTGCTCTCCTTCTTTGACCGTGTACGTCACCCCATGGACCTCTATGACCGCTCGTTTCTCACTGCCAAATGACATGACACCCATGAGACGCGGCACATCAGATGCGTACGACCTTTTCTCTTTTGCCGATCTGGCAGAGAAATTCGCCGTGCGAGGCGCAGAAGAAGGCAGAGAGACACCTGCCGTTTCCACAGGCATCGTCTTTTCCGTCATCGCCTCCATATGGAAGGGGTCAGCCAGCGGCTTTCCCCTGATATAGGATGATGCATCATAGACGCGGCGGCTCTCTTCCTGGGGAAGCCTCGAAGAGGAAGAAGCCCCTTCCGATGCAGTCACGGGAGGCATCGCCTTTGGTTTTTCAGGAAACAGCTTCGACGCTGTCCCCATGCCCAGCGATCCCCAGAGGATCAGAAGAGCCACAAGGGCAAGCCCCAGCGGCAGTGCCCATTTTTTATCCATGGAGCACCTCCGAAAAAAGTGACCGATACAGGCTCACCAGCCGGCGGGGAAATGCGAATCCGATCATTGTCCGAGCAAATCAGCATTTCCCTAGAATCTAAAATCTTTCGGCATCAGCATGAACTGGGTTTCCCTTTCGATATCATCGTAGCGGATCCAGGCATAGAAGGAATGCAGGTCGCGGTAGTAGGTCCAGTAGCGATGGTTCAGGCGGCCATACTTGGTATCGACCGTCCATGCCAGACTGAAGGCATCATTCTTCGTCGGCTGCACGCGCACGCCAAAGTCGAGCGGCTTATCACTGGTGTACGAGTCGTAGTCATACGGCGTAACGCCATTGATTTCACGATCCGTATAATAGATCCAGCCCTGCACGCTGCGGTAACCGCCGGAAAGCCCCATGCTGTAATAGGTGTTTTTACGGATGTTCCCGCCGTTATAGCTGTAGTAGTCTCTCATATAGCCGGCGCGCCATGAAAAACGCATGAATTTCCCGAGCTTCCATGGATCACTGGAAATATAAGCGTCGTAGCTCTTATGCTGTCCTTTGACCCCGTCTTCTTCCCAGTAACCGATTTCCCCCTTCGCGCCCACGTAGAAGCGAGAGCCACCAAGGTAAAAATGCTTCGAGTTAAATTCCAGCGACGGCCGTTTCTTGACCCAGATACCGCCATCATCATTCGTGCTGCTTTCCTCTTCGGCATAGTGGAAATTCAAGCCGCCAACCGGCGTCTGATAGCGCACGCCTACATCCGGTTTGTATCCTGCCTTCGTGTACCAGCGGTTTTCCATGTATGCCGTCAGATTCATATCCGCATCGAGCGGGATCTCGATCCGGTTATGCAGCCCGAAACCATTGTCACTGTCAAACATCGGACGCGGAATCAGTGTGAACGGGCTGACCCGCTTCTTCTGAAGGGAGCCCTTGTACGTCGAAAGCGTCACAAGCACCGTATTCTTCGCCATGAGTCTCACATTATGCGCGATATACTTGTCCCCCGGATAAATATCGATGGAGTCCGCTTCGATGCGATAGTCCGGTACCTTTGCCACTGCATGCTTCGTCGTGAAATAGCCATGCTCGATCACTATGTGATTGGCATTCTTGTCATACGTACCGCTTTCGCCCTGAAAATAGTACGTTCCGCTGTCCCAGCCGGACACCTTTTCAAAATGTCCGACAGCGGCCTTCGCGTCATAGTCAGCGCGCGCCGCCTTGAGATCCGTCGTAGGATTCTTCCAGACAAGCTCCCCCGGGACGACATACTTTTGAGAGATCGTATTTCCATAGACATACTCGGTCTGGTAGGTATCCATCATGTGCTTGATCTCTACGCGCCCGAAAGCTGCCACCTCTCCCGTGGTATCATTGTAGCGCATTTTATCAGCCACGACCGTAGCCGGATGCTCTTTGGAAATCCCGGTATCCGCCGTCTCCTTATTCTTTTTCCTGTCTTTATCCTTTTTTGCCGTTTCCCGTGTCTCCTCCCCGTCATAGGAAGGCCGCAGTACACCCTCGCTGACGGAATACTCCACATGGGTGGTATCCTCAGGCGGCAGCTTTGGGAAAACAGGTGCCTCCGCCGCTTCAGCAGCCAGCGAAGGCAAGAGAAGAGCAGAAAGAAGCACCGCCTTTTTCCAGTTATGATTATTCATTTCTCATGATCACGACAGAAGCTGCCTCATTATCGGTCTTGGCGGAGTCTGCCGTTTCCTTTACTGTAGAATTCTTTTCACGGGCTGCTTCCAGTTCCGCTTTGGCGCTGTCACTGATTTCTGCCTTTGGCGCAGGAGCTGCGGTTTCCGGTGCAGCCGTCACCTGATTATCCTCAGCCGCAGTTGCAGTGGCCGCAGAAGCTGTGCGCGCGACATGCTTACGGAGAACAATGTGCGGCGCTCCTTCACGAAGCACCAGCCCCTTCGTCGTGACAGGCTGCGCCGTCTGGATATAGAGCTCGCTGCCGGCGGGGAGCACAGCATCCTTACCTTTGACAAAAAGCCCGCCCACAAGACCGATCGGTCCCAGAGCCAGCGCGCCGATGGCGGAGGCACCGACAGCCGCTGCTTCCATTTTCAGCTTTTCCTTGGCTTCCGGTCCCAGCACAGTCGGGATCGCTTCGTCATCCACAGAGAATACCTGATCGAAGGAGACATCGACCTTGCCGCTACGACCAAAGCTTTTCGGGCGGCTGACTTCCGTCACCACGCCACTGCCCTGTGTGCCGCGAGGCAGCACCAGCACATCACCGACCAGAACATCTTCCTGTACCGTGAAGGAGACCGGATCTCCGACCTGGCTCGTCTTGCTGCCCACATCATCATTCAGTGCCACTTTGAAGACCGTATCCGCCGGCAGCTGGACCGTCTTCATTTCATAGTGCTGGTCTCCATAGACTGCCTGCTCCAGGCTCTGCATACGTTCATCCAAAGCCCCCTTCTTCGCTTCGCCCAGCACCGCTTTTTCCAGATTATCCATGCGGACCGTCAGATTATCCGTGCTGATCTCATCCGTCAGATAGTATTCCATCGCATTCATGCGGTTCGAAATCGCCGGAGTGCGATCGTTGTCATTTCTCACCACATCCGCATACAGATTGTCGATACGATGATCAAGTCCACTGGCCGATGTATTCCCTACGCCGTAGATCACATTATCCGCCTGATCCGCACGGCCGATGAGAGACCCGCTCTGCACCGAACCATAGAGGACTTCATCTACACGGTCGATCTTTTCCGCCAGCGTTGCCACATCCTCTGCCATGACAGGCATCGCCATCAATGCAGCCAATCCTGCTGCCAGTAATGCTTTTCTCATATATTCCTCCGAAAATAATCAAATAGTAAAAGTTCATGGTTCAGGTGACCGCTTCTTCTTATGAAGGCCGGGCTATATCCGAAGGACTATGAAAAAACGGGTCCTCCCATCTATAAGCCGCTTGGTCTCCCGGTCTTTTCCAGCGCCCATCACACCCGAACATCGATCACTGCCGACACGCCAACGCCCTGCACACGGGAGAACGAGGTCGGATTCACACTATCCATCGGGATGAGCCCCTTGATACGAAACAGCTTGTCATTCCAGCTGATCTCCAGCTGCCCGACCGCCTTCACCTTCTCTACCTGATCGGCATCGCCGATGACCTGCGCGGCTCCGATATATCCTTTATTTCCAATGCTGACGATCGGCACCACCTTCGTGGCGTAATTCGTGCCGGCGCCTTCTTTCATCATGACCGAATTGATCGCGCTATTGATAGAAGCGCCATATTTATCGACCAGTATCGCAATACCGCCGACCTTGACCACACCGCCAAGGACACTGCCCAGATTGAAAGCCGATACCTGCGTCAATGCGCCTGCACCGATCATCGCCGCCGCCAGTGCACAGACCACCAGTCTTTTCATTTTCATCATCATGCCCTCCTTATAGGAAATCAGTTTCACTACAGAAGTTGAACTGCGAGTACCAGACACTCTCTCAAAATCTTCTCTGACATAGCGTCCCGGATACCACAAAGCCATACTCTCTCAGCCTACAGTTATTTATTATTATACCGTCTTAGAGCGGGTTTGTGCAATAAAAAAGCGCGATTTCAGTCATCGCGTTTTTTTGAATATTGAACCGCATACCTTCCGCCAATCGCAGTCAGATAAGGAATAACACCAAAGATGCACCCTCTGCCATCCCGATACATTCCCTGTGATGGTCGCTTGACAGCTTCCGCGTATTTTAACCACGCTCCCCACATGGGGAGCGACAATCGTCCTCCCTATTATGCGTTGTATTACATTATATTTCAATCCACGCTCCCCGCAGGGGGAGCGACGTTCCGGCGTCACAAGGTCTGTCAGGTCTTCAAGCATTTCAATCCACGCTCCCCGTGGGGGGAGCGACATGAAGTACCTCCCGGATCTCCTGAAGGTGCAGGTATTTCAATCCACGCTCCCCACATAGGGAGCGACATAGATCTCATTCTCTTCTCCCAGAGACTCGATATTTCAATCCACGCTCCCCGCATGGGGAGCGACCACCAACGTCAGCGGATACACCGCTACTTCTCGCCAATTTCAATCCACGCTCCCCGCAGGGGGAGCGACTTACAGCAATACGACCCAAAGAGGTGATATGCGATATTTCAATCCACGCTCCCCGCATGGGGAGCGACCCCAGTTCGTTTTCCGGCTTTGAGGCAATTTCCTTATTTCAATCCACGCTCCTCGCATGGGGAGCGACCTTTCGCAGCGCAGGTGGTTCAGACACGTTAGAATTTCAATCCACGCTCCCCGCATGGGGAGCGACTTTGCTAAGTTTCATGTAGATAAGACCACACAGATTTCAATCCACGCTCCCCGCATGGGGAGCGACGAATCGGAAGGCGGATGTGCTTTGCTGGGAGCGATTTCAATCCACGCTCCTCGCATGGGGAGCGACCTCAACGCAGGTATGGCACTCGCCTATCTGTCACAATTTCAATCCACGCTCCCCGCATGGGGAGCGACAGAGAAAAGGTTTTTAATGAAGCAGCGTGCGATATTTCAATCCACGCTCCCCGCATGGGGAGCGACAATAGTATGAAAACCATAGGGCCAAAGACTAAACAAATTTCAATCCACGCTCCCCGCATGGGGAGCGACTCCACAAAAGATTTAGTAAATCCGTGTTTCGCGATTTCAATCCACGCTCCCCGCATGGGGAGCGACTCATAGCCGACAGTGGGCAGTTAGGTGTGTGCATATTTCAATCCACGCTCCCCGCATGGGGAGCGACCCATCAGTAAGTTTTAACGCCTCACCTGAGGGAATTTCAATCCACGCTCCCCGCATGGGGAGCGACTTAGCGGCACGAGCAATATTTTCCGTAGTCTCAATTTCAATCCACGCTCCCCGCATGGGGAGCGACCTTCCAGACCCAGAGTTTGACCAGAGCTTGATATTATTTCAATCCACGCTCCCCGCATGGGGAGCGACAATTAGCCGCCCGTGCCTATGCCCTTGTTTGGAATATTTCAATCCACGCTCCCCGCATGGGGAGCGACCTTCGTCAGGCTTTTCAGCTGCAGAAACTGTATATTTCAATCCACGCTCCCCGCATGGGGAGCGACCAGGATGAACCGCAGTTTATCATTGACAGCTATATTATTTCAATCCACGCTCCCCGCATGGGGAGCGACGTCTATACTGCTCTTAATTCGGATCCATCTTCATTGATTTCAATCCACGCTCCCCGCATGGGGAGCGACAGTACAGCCAAAGCATACAGCAATGACCGCATAAAATGGAGTACTTTGCGCGAACCGCATTTTTTCTATTCTAAGAATGCGTGTTTTTCGCCCATTGTCTCCATGTGTGCTACTACTTCGCGCACAAAAAAATCAGAGAATCAGAGTTTCATTCGGATCATATCCCGGCTTGGCCCCTACGTGTTTCACCTTAGACTGGTATCGATTCCCCAGATTATAGAACCGTATGCTGTCAGACTCCTTGTCCATCAGCATTTCCAGTGTGGCACGAAGTGAGACAGCCTGCGCCTCATCCACCTGACATTCGAAGACGGAATTCTGTACCCGCTGGCCATGAGCTTCGCAGCATTTGGCTACTTTCCGAAGGCGTTTCTGTCCTGCGGGTGTCGTGGTATTTACATCATAGGTAATTACGAGAAGCATATCCATCACTTCCATATAAAAGGCGGATACCCATCTAGGTCTCCACGAATGTAACGGGCCAGCAGCAATGCCTGTACGTAAGGAATCAGTCCCCAATATATTTTCTCGCCGAGGAATGGGTGTGTCAATGTTTCCTTCTTCCGCTCCTGCCATTTGCTGAGAAAAGTCTTACGTCCCACTGCATTCAGCGAAACGACGCCATCCTCCATCAGTTGGAAACACTTCGCAGGAAGGACCCTGTTATTGACCAGTGATAAGACGAATCGATCGGCATATACACTTCGAAGCTCTTCCATGAGATCCAATGCCAATGACTGCCGCCCGGGGCGGTCTCTATGCAGGATACCGATGTAGGAGTCCATGCCGGCTGCTTCTATGGCAGAAGCACAGTCATGTGCAAGGAGTGTATAGGCAAAGGAAAGCAATGCATTCACTCGATCGAGCGGCGGCCGTTTATTCCTGCCATGGAAATAGAAGTGCTTCTTGTCATTCAAAATGAGCGCATCAAAGAGAGAAAAGTAGGACACGGCAGCATTTCCTTCTATTCCGCGCAGATGATCCAGCGAATCTGCTTTGACAGCCTCCCGAGCAGAGTCTTGCAGATCCTGAATGACTGCTTGAAAAGAAGTCACATCGACTGACAGCGGATGGTCCCGCAGAAAGCGCATAAGCACGGTACGGCTATTGAGAATTTTTCCTGCGATCATGGTACGCGCAATGACAAGACCACGAGGCTCTTCTTCGGATATACGATACTGTTCTTTTCTGAGAAGCACATTTCCAGCGGTCAGTCCCTGAGCGCGCGCCAGAAACTTTCCCTGCGGTGTCAGAAAGCAAAATCCGATATGCCGCTTCACGCAGGCACCAAGAAGCGCAGGGCTCGCACCTTTGTATCCAAAGTACAGAATGTTTTCCAAGTTCATCAGCGGTATTCGCTGAAGGATTTCGTTTCCTTTCCATGCTGCCACATTTTCATTGTCCAAAGACAGGTACAGATCTTCTGAATTGACAAAAAGCGTATTGAGCAGTTTTCTCATGACCGTTCCTCCCCCAGAGATTTTGCCATATAGTCTGCCACCGACTTAGTGCGGCACAGCTTAGGTAAGCAAAGTCCCTTCAGGGAGCAGGACTGGCACTTCTTGGAAGTTTTGACTTTTGGCGTGTACCCTCTGTGAAACAGTTCGTGCATTTCTCTCAAAGCCGACTTCACTCTGCTCCTGATATTCTCATCAAGGTCGATCTTTCGCCGTCTCCGTATCTCGTGGTAGTAAAGAAATCCGTATGGAATCCTGCATTGCAGCATGTCTTCCAGGCACAGGGCTTCGGCACAGAGCTGAAAAATATCTGAATCATCTGTTTTATCTTTGCCCCTTTTGTACTCCACCGGTACCGCTTGCCAAAGTCCTCTGTGTCCATGAAGTGGCACGCCCTCTTCAGAAGACAAAAACTCTACTACATCGCACTGCCCTGTGATTTTCAGCGTGGGAGAAGATACGCGAAGACCTCTCGTCACCAGTATACCCGGGCGCTTTTCTATGAAATCATCCTTATGCGCATTCCGATGAATGACTTCACCTTCCGCGGTCAGACGGTTCTCCTGCCATTGCTGCTCGATGTGAATCAAGGCCCATTGCCTCCGGCAAAACATAAAATGCTGGATGCCGGAAATCAGCAGGTAGTCATCTTCTGCATAGCTCATATTTTACGTTCCAAGGTGACTCCCTGCGGCATATTTTCTGTGTCGACATGTACTTCATAGTCACTGTAGGAGCGAGCCGGACTATGTGGATCCTTTCTTGCTACATGTACTCGTTCAAACAGCTTGTACGAAGGAGCATTTCCCAGCTCACTGTCGTGCTTGAAAACAATGAGTTCGCGCACCGCCATATTTCCTCTCGTAGCCGAATGATCATTTTCGAACATATTGATGATCGCCTGCCACAAAAGATTCAGATCGTCTTCACTAAAGTGTGTGACTTTTCTCGCTAAATTGGCTGAAATATAACCTTCGACCTGATAGAGCGCATAAGGAACAATGAACTTGCGTCCCATTTCGGTCTTTTTTTTCAGCGCATCTTCTTCTGTCGTGATCGCTACGCGCGTCAACGTAACCTCCTGGGGAGCGATCGGATCGATGCTTCTGGCAAATCCAAGCTGGACAGGACCACGCACCTGTCCACAGTTTAAAGCGCCTTTCATAAAGGTGGTCATGACAGCCCCGAAAGTACGAATATCAAAGAAATTGGAACACATGAAGTCCCGCAGCAGGCTGTCTGCATCCGGATTTTTCTTTTTGGCCGTTTTGATATCATCGATGCCTACATACGTCAAAGCTTCTTTATCGCTCTGTTCCAGCGGTACGTTTTCTTTGATGTAGATCCGATACCCAGGCTCATCTTCCTTGGCTGCTTCCACATAGTTTCTGATTTTACGTTTCAGGCAGACATCGGTGACAAGGCCAAGACCCGTTTCCGGATCCACGCGCGGCATATTCCCCGCATCCGGATCTCCATTAGGATTGCCATTCTCTACATCGAAAAGAACCACGAAATCGTATCTGTTATGAATTACTTCTGCCATTTGCTTATTCCTCCTCTTTACCTTTATATCTTGCCTGTGTTTCCTGATAATAACCAAGGACAAATGCGCCTTGTTCTTCCAATGTCAATCTGGCCGGAAACGGAATGCCTTCATCCGGCATCATGATCTTATCCATCAAAGCGCCCATTTTCTTTTTAAAATAGACAGCCTTTCCGCCATCAAGCTTAGAGAGATGCGTATTAGCCAGCTTCAACAGGATGGGAAATACGGAAGCCGGTGTAGCACAGGCAGAATTAAAATATCGCTCCTTGATGGTGGTATTGATGTGTGGATTCGCACTCTGCTGAATATTTTCCAGCAAAGAAAACATCCGCCCCAATACATAAGAAACATCATTGCAATTTTCATTTAACGCCATTTGTAATTTTCCCTCCCAATGTTCTTTACAATTTTTCAAAAGGTACGCCTTGATGAAAGCTGCCTTGGTATGGCTGATTTTCTCAACGGCCGGTCGTCCGCCATCTGCCGCTTTGTCCTGATCCGCAAATATACGGAGCAGGATATTTTGAAATGCGGACGCAGGATACTTTGTGTCCTGCAGTACAGCTCTGAATAAGCTGCCCGAAAGCAGAGGCGAGGCTGCTTGTTCTTTGCCATTCGGATTCACTGTCGCTTTGAGTGTCTTCCACAATGGGATATTTTGTTTTTCCCAGGATGGCCCTTCGAGTTTCATTCTCTCCTGATGAAGCGACAGATTTGTCACCAGCTTGCTGAATGTGTTCCTTAAAAATAGCCTGACTGAAATTCTGCCTGCATTGGGCGACAAGCCCAAGATGTAAAATGGCTCATCCGGTGAGATCTCGACACCTTCCAAATCTACGGGAAGCCCATTTCTCATATGAGTAACGATCGTATCCAGCGTATGATCATCGATGCCTGCATGATTCCCTAAAAAAGACATCATGAAATCCTGACAGGCAGAAATACCATGCTCTGACCAGTATACGATGGTCGTGTCTCCTATGATCTGGGTATGACTCTGATCAGCAAGAAGCGCATTCAGTGCACTGCCGTAGGCGAAGGCTGCCCGCTCACTGACCGGTGCATTTTTCCCCTGCTCACCGTCTCCGCCATAGGAGCAGAAAGAGGGTTCATTGAATGACACCAGATTTCTGTCCATTGTTTTAGCTCCATGTACCCCCTTGATTTTGGGATGAAGCAAGGCGATTTTCTGATTTTCCGCACCTGTAATCAGGCACTGCCCCGCTAAAGATGTGCTATCTTTGTTCGCTTGACTTGTTCCTTGAAAATTTTCCCATGATCTCCTTATTTCTTCATATTCGATGGCATCTACTCCATCTACCTGAAACACAAAATTTCTTCCAGCTATAATATCCTCCAAATTTTCTTGGATCAATGAATCTTTTTCCGCCTTATCAGATCCCCAGGTATCAAAGAAATGCAGAATGGCCTTCGCCACGGGAGAATGGCAATGTTCTAACACTCGATGATGCAGTTTTTTGGCTTCTTCGAAGCACTGAATGGTTCTTTGGACGTTTCCCTTGGCATCCACGGCCAAAAAGTAACTGGAATTATCACACAGAAAATTGGCTTTTACGCCGGAAGAACGCGTCACGGGCAACGGTACACACATTTCACAAGGTACTTCTTTCTCTTTTTTCCCTCTCTGTACCTTTTTGCGGGCAGAAATAATCCCACAGAGATGCCCCTCTTTATCAAGCAGAATGCGGTGGGTGACTTTGGCGATTCCCCATCCTTCTGCTTGAATTTTCCCCTGCTTGCAAAGCTCCTCATATAAGTGAACCAACGCTGAAAGTATCATTGATGCACCTCGCAATTCCGAAGATTCATGACCCCTTTTTCCAGTCTGGCATGAAAAAATCGGGGTGTGATGTGCTGCAAATCAGAGAAATCCATATCATACAGCATAAATCCCAAGTCCTGTGTGACAGGGTAAGGGATCACGGTCTCATCATCCTCTACCAGACGGAAGCCTGCCGGAAACTCTCGGCATCCCAAGTACGGCTGATGATAGCATTGGCCTTTTCTCGCACGGCGACAGAGCATTTCTCTGAATTTTCCCGCATTATCACTGGCATTGGCCTTCTCTGTCATTTCAAAATGTACATGAATACAATACCTGACATTTTTCAAGATCAAGGCTGCTCTCTGTACAATGTCTTCCTTTGGGCATAGATACAAGGCTTTCCCATGTCGGGCGTTTCCTGCAATACTCGACACATTGATTTTGGACTTCACTTCATTTCTTCTGACATTCGTCATCTGGATCGGATTCATGACATCGATCTCGTCGATGACATACCGAAGTCCCGGATGCCAGAAAAGCGCTTCGACAAGTCCGCGTGCCGCAGATGGCGTCATCACGTCATAAGATACTCGTTCCACTTTCATTTCCGGTCGTGTAAAGCAGGCATAGTCGCCCCAGCACTCTATCCTTACTCCATATGCCATACATGTTCCTCTTTTCTTTTTACCACATGATTCCCACGCCATCTTCAGACTTGATTTTGAGCCCTAGCTCCGCATCATAGTCCTCCATATTTACCAAGTAGGCCAGGTTCTCATCATCGGGAAACATCTCTATTTGCCCCTGCGTGAGCAGTTTCATGAAATCGGACTGCCCCTGTGCCTTGGAATACCGTACATTGATCATGTACGCCCCCGCGGCCCGCATCAGCTGCCGAGACCGATTCCCCATCATCAGCTGTTCCTTTATGTTTCTGGCTTTCTCGTCAAAGGGTATAAAGACTGACTTCGTGCTGTCATTGATCAGATGAAATCGCTTTCCGATCTCAGCAAAGCTGAGTGACTGAGCCAGTTTCTCGATTTCCCGGTAATCCAGATTTCCTTCATTGCTTTGGTACCAGTTTTCAAAATAGGTACGAATAGCCGACGGTTCGGTCATTTCTTCGGCATTGTATTTTTTCCGAATCATATCTGTGACCTGTTTTTCTTTACGCATGAATAGGCTCTTCTTGCTTTCCTTTGTCCAAAAGATGTGTGCCCTGCTTTTTTGTAAAGACTGCCTCCCTTCTCGATTGCAGCGGCCCGCCCCCTGGATCAAACTATCCAGCCCTGTATACTGCAGATATACCACGGGAAAATCGATGTCAACTCCGACAGAAATGATGCTGGTCGATACGACACGGCACGGTTTTCCATCCTGCAGTCGAGTTTTCATTTCTCGAATGATCTCCCTGCGATGGGCTGGACATAAATTGGTCGATAGGTACATGGCCTCTCCGTCAAGCAGTTCAAATATTTTTTCGGCTTCTTTTTTGGTAGAAGCAATACAGAGTACCTGCTCACATTCATCTAATTTCTTCGCAATCTCAGCATAATCCGTTTCGCCATCTATATCGAATGTCACCCTCTTAAAAAACTGAAACAGTTCTCCCACATTTTCCATGATCTCTATTGGGTTCTTCTGTATTGGATTCTTCTGCAAGTAGCGCCCCAGCTCCGGCTGCGTCGCACTGCATAAAACAACGGTGCAGCCGTAATAATCAACCAGCTGCTCAAGTACATGGAGACATGGCTTCAGAAAATCGACCGGCATCATCTGGGCTTCGTCAAGAATAATGACACTGTTTGCTATGTTATGCAGCTTTCGGCATCTTGATGTTTTATTGGCATACAAAGACTCAAAGAACTGCTCATTGGTCGTGATCACGACAGGAGCATCCCAGTTTTCTGCAGCCAGTTTCATCCTCTCTGCCACTCTGCCTGCCTCTTCACTCCCCTCTTCCGGCAAACTGTCATAGTCGACTTGGCTATGACTTTCCAACACCGCATGATTTCCCAGCAAAGCCCGGAAAACGTCGGCGGTCTGCTCAATAATAGAGAGATAAGGAATTACGTAAATGATTCGTTCCTTTTGCCATTTCATGGCCTGCTTCATGGCAAAAGCCATCGAGGAGATCGTCTTGCCGCCACCCGTCGGTACCGTCAGCGAGTACAGCCCCTGTTTCCCCTCCCCTTTTCGCATGCATGTATGAAGGATTTCACAACGCTTTTCATTTAAGGCATTTTTAGGCCGGAAGTATCCATCCTCTTCGAGCCTGCTCCAAAACATAGCTGCTATTTCTTTTAAAGAAGGAAACTCATTTTTCCTGACAGGCTGATTGTTCATAAAGGCTTCTGTGTCCAGGAAATCTGCATCCACGAGGCACGAGAACAGCATCCGTGTAAGCATCATTACGTCAAGTAAATTTCCGCTTGCCATCAATTCATTTAGATGATTTTTGTTTATACTCGTACTGTCCATAGAGTAAAGTTCTGGATGTAGGACAGAAGAGATATCTTTTTTCATACGCCCTTGTAGCGTAGATGTTTCTGCAGTATCTACTTTGCTTCCCAAGTCTGGGATTCCTGTATGATGTCCTGCCACACACAAGGCACCTATCAATCGTAGCTTGCCTATATCCTTATTTTCAAAAAAAGACTTCGCGCCGGCCGTTGAATGATCCACCCGACCCCGCTTTCGACCATAGATATAGTCTTGGAACTCAGGGGTATCTTTTCCTTTGTCATGTATTTTTCCCAAACGACCAGCTTCTGCCCCCAGTCCCATACCTGCGCCAAAGCCTTCGGCTAACCGCATTGTGCCGTCCAAATGATCTGTCAAAGACTGCACTCTTTCGTCCTGTATATGCCCTGCGATGATCTCCTCCATGCTTCTCATCTCCTTTTTATTATTATTATAGCAGATGTATAGGTCAAAACCTTGCATTCACCCCTTCATGTAGATAAAAATTTCTCTATAGTACATTTTAAGGAAACACGATCGCTATGAAAATCTCTTCATTTCTTTCCTACCACCTGCAAAACAAAAAACGGAGGCGTGTGCAAATCACTTTTGCCACACCTCCGTCTTCTGCCATTATTGATAAAAACAATACCTACGGCGACTTCCTCGTCGTTTCCTTTTTCCAGCGGACGGTAAACTCAAAGAGCCCCGTACTCGCATTCTTTTTCCGACTCTTCAGCTCCGTGAGGCCGCCCCACGCACGCGTGAGATGGCCTGTGAAATTCGAAAGATCGGACGCCTTCTGCGATGTCCCTTTCAAAAGGACATCCTCTCCCTCTGCGGAGATCTCCGATAGCACGACACCTTGCGGCATACCATCAGCAAGCAGTACCAGACGCTGCTCCCAGTGCGGATCTTTGACCTCCTCTTCCTTTAGCATCGCAAGCAAAGCTTCTTCCTCCTCACTCGCCTTTTTCATCTCCGCCCTCTTCACTTTCAATGGAGCCAGCGCCTCATTCTCCGCCAGCTGCGCCTTATCCTCCCGATAAGCCGAAAGAAAGGATGCACAGGAAAAAAGGAAAAAGGCTGCGCCGAGCGCACACGCTCCCTGCGCGATGCGAAGCTTTCGATTCTCCTCCGTCAGAAAAGGGCGCTTTCCCATGAGAAGAGGCAATGCCGTCCCCGCATGACTTACGGCAAGCACCACACGCATAGCATCATCCCAGTATCCGCCTTCCTCCAGATGCTCCGTTTCGAGCGTGACTGCCTTGCTCCCCTCGTCCTCTGTCCCTTCTGCCGCAAAAAGAGTCAGCTCCTTTTCCAGGTAAGAAAGCCATGCTGTCCGCTCCTTAGTCTCACAGCTCTCCAGCGGAACCAGAAAACAGGGAAGAGAAGAGAACCCATACAGATCCATCTGCCGCCCCATGAACAGCGAAGCCTTGCCCTCATCTGCCAGATGCAGGATGCGGCTCTCCCAGAGATTCCCCCTGCGGAAAAGAAGCATCGCCGAACGGCGGCGCATATATAGAATAAAGTGCGCTCCCTCTTGCAAAGGAATATCCGTCACAGGAAAGGCACGGGTGATGGTAAGCCCCGCCTCGTGCGCTCCCATCTCCCAAGCCCCGAGATCCACACGCGGCAATGCATGCAAGAGCGCTTCCCAGCCCTCTTCATCATGAGAGAGTACACGATGCCCCATGGCGATCGCTTCCTCGGTGTGAAAGACGCGATCTGCCTCCCACTCCATCGATTCAGCAAATTCCTCCTCCGTCATCTGCGGATATCTTTTCCTGCTCCATCGAAGGGAGTCCGCATTCACCAAAAACCAGAGCTTCTTACCCCGAAGTCCGGCAGCCTTCAGTGAGAGGAAACACTCTTTCAAATTTGGCGTATCACCATCGTAGTCCGCCTGCCACTGTCCCAGTCGCTTTCCTTCTACCGTCTCCACAGCGCAGAGCTTCCCCGCCAAAGGAAATACGACCGTCCGCACCCGCTTCTTCTGCCACGCCACGACACGCTCTCGGATCCGGTTCATCAGCTCCATAAAGAGACTCCTTCCTGAATGACTAAATCACTATATAGCTATACTCTAGCAGGTTCATAGAAGTGCAGCAATGGGAAATATGAATTCCCCATCCATACGCCCAATCCACGGAAGACAGGTTTCCCATTTTCATTCACACGCATACACCGTTTCACTTAGAGGGGAAGGCTGCGATACGAGAATACCATCCTCTAAAAAGGCGGCGAAGCCGCCCTTGTGAACCCATCCGCTCCCCAAGCACCGTCATCCCGAGCGCAGCCGAGGGATCTTTATTGCACTGCCGCCATATGCACACATACGCCCTCACTCAAATGACACCTTGGTGCTTCCTTTTTCGCCTTTCCCTCACCCACGGTTTACCGGTCTGCAAAAAAGATCCCTCCACTTCGGTCGGGATGACAGGTGGAAGACGGATAGCCTCACATAGTTTTTCACACCGCTTCGTGGATCCATCCTACGCCTTTGGCGCGCCCCTTCTCCAAGGGGCTACTCGTATCGTAATATAACACCGCTAGTTCCAAAACACGCAACGTATCTCCCAGATAAGAGCCCATCCGCTCCCCCATATCGTCATCCTGAGCGGACGAAAACGCCCCATGTGTGAACCCCCCCAGCCAGAACAAGTGGGGACTGAGCCGAAGGATCTCATGCCAAACATGTGAGACGATTCCTTCCCTCGTATCGTAGGAGTGACTAGTGACTGGTGGCTTAAATGCCACTTCCGGGCATCGCCCAATCAAAAAGGCGGCGAAGCCGCCACCTCACCCCTGAACCTTGAACCCTGAACCCTGAACCCTGAACCAAATGGAAGCAAAGTTAAAAGAACCAATCCTAGGAGTGACCGAAAACCTTATCCCATCTGTCTTTCATGCCATAGTCACCCTATCCGTCCCTGCGGGGCACCTTCCCCTAGAGGGAAAGGCTACGATACGAGAATACCATCTTCTAAAAAGGCGGCACACCACCCTTGTGAACCTATCCGCTCCCCAAGCACCGTCATCCCGAGCGCAGCCGAGGGA
>ERZ1026884.137-NODE-137-length-51092-cov-50.496796_pt1 | contig 51092 bp, 57 predicted proteins | sample MGYA00380172_ERZ1026884 | MGnify/ENA primary metagenome ERZ1026884 (study PRJEB33269, sample SAMEA4719808) | human gut metagenome | biome: human-associated habitat; feature: organic feature; material: feces | place: Cameroon | collected 2013-10 ... | reverse complement strand
TTTCTTTATCGTCTTGTCCACCTTCTTTCATATACGTTGTCGAGTCAGAGGATATTTTAGCAACAGTATTTACTCGTTCCGTATCCGTCAAACTTGCATTATATTCGACGCTATACTTATAAGAACCAGGGTCAAAACCTTCAAGTCCAAGCATCTTTTGGACACTTGCTCCGTGAGTTCCTGCTATTGCCGGAGTACCGCTTGCATAGTCATAAGCATTAGTAGATGCCGCCCAACTGTACAAATCTTCATTAGTACGTGCCAACCACTCGTCAAAACTTCTGCCAGTTCCACTATTTTCAGCACTTATTGCTTCAACCATTTGGAAGAATGATTGCCCACGAGCAGTCATTCGAGACTCGCCAGTTTCCGGGTCAGTTTCATAGAACGATGCTAGTAACTCATCACGAGATGCAGCTTCATCGCCTTCCTTGAATGCGCCTCCGTACAAAGAAAAGTCCGAACGTCCGCCGTACATTGACGATACAGTACCGTCCGCAGTCTCGTTATTAAGTGAAGCAAGATAGTTATAGTAGTCAAGATATGCTTGACGGTATTTAATCATATTTTCTGCTTCAGTAGTTGCTGCTGCATCAATGTTTTGCAAAGACTTTGAAAGATTTTCTGAAATACTTTGAGCAGTTTGCGAATAATTGGACAATGATTTATTATACGCTTCTTCTATTGCAGCTTGATTACTTTCGTACAAAGATTTACGACCTGCCTCGGACAAAGAACTTCCTGCAATAGTACCAACATTTGCTTGAGCAGATTTGTAAGCTTCACCGACAGACTCTCCAAATGCCGTACCTGCGGCAGTCATTTGTTGTTGTGCCGACTGTACTGCCGAACCGTACGCCTCGTTCCAAACATTACGTCCACGGTAGTCTCGATTTTGTTCATACAATTGTTTCTTTACTTGGTCTGAACTAACTATCATATTATCACCTCACTAAACTTGTAATAGTATATTTAAGAGTTATATTGCTTATACTTAATCGACTTGGAGTAGATTTAGAATTTCGTAGTTCGTATTGAAATTCATTTACTTTTGAATAGTTCATACGCTTTACGTAACTTCTAATTATATCCACTTGATAGTTCATAACTTCATCGCTATTTACGTTAGCAATATTACGGTAATTCGTAGTACCTAACAAATAAGCAATAGGTTTTTGACTATTATTTACCGCATTGATTGTCAAACTATACAAATGCTTGTAATAATTCGGTGCATTAAAATGAAGCTTTTGGCTTAACAGTTTCCATACAATTAACGTATTATCCCAATCTTTGCAGGACTTGTCATCAGTATTAAAAGCAAATAACGAACCATCGCTTACAAGGAGAGGTACGCCGTCATTTACACAAGCTGATACTAAGCCTTGTTTATACTCCATAGGCCACCAAGAACCGTTTCGTAAGTCTATTACATACATCTTAGCAGCATTTTGTTTGTAAACGATAAGCCAATAACGGAATAAGAACATTTTTATCGCACTATCTTTGCAATAATTTACAAAAGGAACGAGTATACTGTCTGACAAGTAACTGAGCGATTGGTCAGTACTTGCAATAAAGTCTTGATATGACATTGCGACAAGTCCTCGCTGTGTTGCAAAGATTACGTTTTTACCATCGTAACTCGTAACTACATCTGAGCCTTTCGTAAGTCCTACGTGTACTTGCGACTTAGTATACAAATAGTCAGGATAAATTGTATCAGTAAGTTTGTTTTCACTTCGTTGAATTATCCATACGCTGTCGTCAAAGAACACGCCCATTTGCGAAGTAGATATAGGGTGAAGTGCATTTACATCGTAATCATAACGTTTAAGTAATGCTTCCGGGAAATACAAGAGTTTCTTGCTTAAATCATCACTTTCACGATTTGCGTCAATATATGTTTTATTACTTATAGCAATGACGTTTTGATTTAGTGTAGATATGAAGTCTGGAAAAATGGCATTTAGTGAATTGTTATAATCGGCGTATAAATTTATTTTTTCATCTGTTAGTTTATTCGTAACTACGTAACCTTCAGAGCCTGTCCATAATACACCAAGATATTCCGTGGTTGGAAGTAACATAGTAAAATAATTTACGATGTCTTCTTCGTCGGAAGAATGTACATTTGTAACAATGCTTGTAGTGCTTAGTTTTTCATATGTTGTAACGTACGCAACGCCATCAATATACGCTATACAATACATTCCATTAACGTCTACGCCTGGACCAGTTTCAACGTCTGTAATAACTACATTATTAGCAGTCATAGAAAAAGGAATGTCTATCGTAACGAAATGTCCGAACGTATCTTGTTTGTCTATATAACAAAAACTAAAAGTATACTTGCTTTTGGATGCGTCTTTAGTTATATTAACTGACATAGTATCCAAACTAGTTACGTATAAACCGGATTTCATTGCCACATTCAACGCAAATAGTTTATCTACGCTATTTTGTGTAATCAAAACTTTTAACGCATTTTCGTAATCGTTGTAATACGTTTCAATCTTAGTATCGTCAATATAATAAGTTCTGCTATAACCGAGTGCACCGGGACTACTCATATTTGTAATTGTTCCGTTTTTACTACGAACACAAAAACCTGCCCCAGACGCATTTGCCCAGTTTATGCTAAAATTGTTGTTATCAATAGCAAATATTTCTGCGTAAATTACGTTTTCAGGAAAAGTATATATTAACGTCCAGTCACTATATTGCGGAGAAAGCGATGTATTTGACGGTGTAATAGCGTACAAATACGCCGGCGATGACAATGATGCGCTGCTTGAGGATAATACTGCGTAAATAGTACTTCCGTCTTTTGACAATACTGGTAAACCGTGTTTCGCTACGTAATTGTTAGGAAATGCTTTTACTGACAAAAAAGTATTACCATCAAATGAGTAAGACAATGATGTAGTTACGTATTGATATGACGAAGTCTGTGAAAAACCAGCAGTATTTAATAATACGTTTGAACCTATACATTTCAATGTGCTATTGCCTACGCAACTTACCGGAACTTTGGGTATAAATTGATATAAACACGCCCCACGACTATCAGTATTCAAATATGCTATAGCCGTTCTATTCATTGTATCATTAGATGTGTTTTTCAATGAATACTTTGTAGACATTATATATTTTTGTAACTTTTCAGTATAACTATATAAATGTACTTTTACGTCATTCAAATAATAATACAAGTCTTTACCAATCGCTTGAATTGGCATTCCAGATACAGTATATACAAAAACGTCTTTGTAAGAATTCGTAAGTATGTTTTTACTTTCTTGTTCAATAGTTGCAGTTTCTGACGCATAAACGTTCAAAATAGGTATATAAATCAAAGGCGACGCATCTGCATTAAACGTTTTCTTTATTAAATCATAATACGTATACGGATTGATTGAGTCGTTTTCTCCATTGAATATAATTAGTTTATTATCAAAAAGCAGTATTTTACTCTTTTCAGTGGTTTCGCCTTGAGTAATATATGCATTATCTACATAAAATTTATAATACCATTTACTATCCGAATTATTATAAACTTTTAATACAAGAGTATTCTCGTACGTTTGAGCATCATACACCGTACAATTAGTTAAATTAGTAAGTGACTTTTCTACAACGGACGGTCTCGTTTTAAGTACGCCTTCCGAGTCAATATACACGTTCTTGGCATCGGCAAAACTTTCCTGGTCTACGCCAAGAAAGTTTTTATCGTCACATACGCCTTTCCAATTGTTGTGATTGAAAAATTTGTAACGTATGTCCGGTTCACTGACGGTATACGGCGTTCTGTTTATAGTTCTTGCCATTACCAGTCACCTCCGATTTTAATAGTCTTAGTAGATTTGTAGTTAGTATTATCAATACGTGCCATTGCCATTTCAAACTCATTACGGAATATTGCAGACTTAACTTCGTCGTCAATCTTGTAGCATTGGCTTGCGATATAAGACGGTATGCAATCAAGTATATCAATAGGCACATTCAGTATTTCATTATCGTCCATATCCTTACAGAAAGTTATCCAACGATAACTTACCGGAACGGAATATTTACCCATCTTGAAAAATTGTAGTGCGTTATATCCACGATATACAAAGTAGTCGTCGTGAGCCTCTTCTATACGAACGTCTCCACAATTGTCAGTATAAGTTATTATACATACGTCATCGTCAAAAGCAATAAACCTATCGTCTGATATTACAATAGGGGTATTAAGCATTTCTTCCGTAACATCTATTTCATAAAACGTATGAAACGGTTTTACAGTAGAACAAATTTGAGTTATTGCTTCGTTGGCATAAAACGGAAATCTGCTCAGTAAGTTTTGTACGTTAGCCTCTGCCTCATTCAAGTCGAGTTTAGCAAGGGTAACGTCTTTCAAGTAGCCCCAAGTGTACATTTTCACCTCACAATTTTCGGAGTTGAACCGAAATATACATTCAAGATTTTTAATATATAATAGGTTGATTTTATATCAAATAATGATAATCTATATTATCGCAATTATCTATCAAATATTATATATTAAAATTTGATAATTGTGATAAAATAAAAGGCCGACTAACTACATAGCCGGCCTTTCGTATAAGGAGAATTACGCCTCGGCCTTGGTATTGACCGTACCTACAACCGATACAGGTTTAACAATCGTATCAGCAGGAGTAATCTGCGTAAGAGGAGAAGTAGCGTCGGTGAAAGTACCGTTCGCCGCACCTGCGTAGTTCCAATCGGTAGCCGTTTTGGAAAGGTTTTTGCTACCAAGAAGTACGTAAGCGATACCTCTCCACGATGCTGCGTTGATGTCAAATCTTTCACGTGCATCATAGGTAATGCCGTTCGGACGTTTCGTCTCATTGACGTCAAGCGTAAGAGCAATACGTTCCGTAAGTTCCGGGCCGTGATTTTCCGCATTGTACGATTTATCTACAATGAAGAAACCGATACCGTCTTTGCACTGTGCAATGTCAAGAAGATACGGAGTCGTCTGTACAGTCGCTCTCTTGTACGCCGGGTTAAGACCAGTCATCTGACCCATTCCGTTGAACATATCCATAGAAACTGCCGTTTCAAGAGCTGCCTTAAGGTGAGCATCGTTACCGCAAACAATCGTCTTAGCACCGATGACGCCAGCACGCTTACCGTTATCATCACGGTAGTTTTCCATTTGAGTAATTACCTGATTGATAACGTCAGCAAGTTTAGCAATCTTGCCAGCATCGGAGCCAGCAAGGTCGATATCTGCGTAGAAGATGTTGGACTGTTTAAGAACTGCGCCGCCGTCTGCGCGTTTAACCGTAGTATGATATTTACAGAAAAGAGGGTTCTTTACGCCATCAATCACACCGTCAGTAGTATCTGCCGAAGTAAGTTTAAGTCGGCTTACTCCGCCGTTAGCATCACTACCCCACGTAACTTCAATAGGAGTAATAACGCCGGCATTGTATCTACCGAAACCACCGGAAATAGCTGCCATAGAATACTCAACTACATCGCCGTGCCATCTTTTAATGAAAGCACTTGCATCATCTTTCGCTTTGCCGAGCTGTCTGTCTTCGAGAGTTTGCTGAGTGATAATGAAACCACCCTGGAAAGTTCTCGTACGATAAGTGGAACTGAAACCTTCTGCCGTATTAAAGATTGGACCTACTGCGTAGTCACCGGTTTCTGCAAAAGCGTGAGCAAAACCGATGCTCGAAGTATAGGTCTCCTGGAACGTCGCAATAGAACCGCGAGTAAACAGCATATCAATGGGGTTTTCACGCTCCCACGCCTCTTGCTGATTACGAAGCATTTCGTTAAGCGGTTCGCGAAGAATATTATAATCGCTACGAAGTTCGAGTGCTTTATCAATGTTTATAATCATTCCCATAGTAGTTCACCTCTTATACCGTGTAAGTAAGAATGTCGTTCTTGTCGACAATTTTGAAAAGTGCGACTTTCTTCTTAGTAGCACTTATAGCAACTACCGGAGAATATTTGTAGTCACGATTTTCTACCGGTACGTGTCCGTATTCAAGAGTCTGGTCCGACTGAGCAATAATATGAGTTGCTGCTGCAAGAGCCGCTGACTCCGATCCGCCAGCAGCTGCCGCAAGGGCGCCGTCAGCAAGGGTTACGAGCTGTCCAACTTGAAGTGCTGCCGCTACGGTAGCATCTTCGATATTTTCTTTCTGCAAATATGCAGTTTTGAAACTTCCGCAATAAGCCATCGCTTACCTCCATTACATTGTAGTAGTCTTTTTGTTGAGTTCTTCGTCCGTGATAGACGGGTTAAAGAATTTCCATACCCGTTTTTCCTCTGCAGTAAGAGGTCGTTCTTTACCAGCCGGCTTAACAGGACCACTCGGGTTTTGGAGATGTTGCGTGGAACCTTTACTCTGTTCGCTACGTGCTTTACGTATAAGTTCCTCACCTTTCAAACTGAGGTAAGCGGACTTAAGCGAACCGGTTTGCTTCCAAAGTTCGATGACTTCCTTAGGTAACTGAGCCAAGCTCGTTATTTCTCCACCAGTAAGTTCGGTAACTTCTGCAAGTTCTCTTTTACCAAATTCTTGAACTTGTTTTGCCCGTAAAGTTTCAAGTTCTTTCATACGAGGGTCGCTATCGAGACGCTTTTTAACGAGCTCGTCTACAATAGGATTGACTTGTTCAGGGTCAAGTCCTTTATCTTCCAAGAGTTGTTTCTCTCGTTTGCTTTGCATATCAGCAAAGGAGTCGTAACCCAAGGACTTAGCGATTGCTTCTCGTTCTTCGTTACGAACTTGTTCAGTCTTTTCACGAAGACGTTTAGCAAAAGCCTTAGAAGTCTCAATACCATCAGTCTTGGCGGTTTCGCCTTCACCTTCGGTCGCTTGAGTAGGCGGAGGATTGTTAGTAGTACCTTCTGCAGGCGGAGTTTCCTGCTGAGCGTCTTCCCGAAACAGTTCCTCAAGTTCTTCGGGAGTAAACTCCATAGCTCCTTCAATGTGTGGCATAACACACTCCTTATACAACGTTTTTGTGCGAGGTTCGGACGTTACCCGTTTTGCAGCATTTTCTATTATTATTCTATCAATCTTTAGCCAACTTTGTTACCTTTTTGCAAAGATAGGTAAACTAAATCTCTAACGGGTTCTTCTACAATAGGTTGTTCTGTAGGTCTGTTTTCATACCAAGACTTGAACTGTTTAAGTATATCAATCTTCCTTGCGTAATGATTTACGAGACTTAATACGATATCAGTATAACCTTGATTTCTCGACAAGAAAGTGCTTAACAAAGTAAAACCTATCTTAAGTAACAATAAGCCGAGTCCTGCCCAACCCCAAGCTGCTACATCTTTCACGCCGATAAACGCAAGACATACAGTAGATACAACATAGCCTAATGCTTTACTTATAGTCTGTTTTACCGTATTATAATGTTCGCCGTGTCCTACATCGGTTCGGTCTCGTAAATTATTTTCAGTAGTAAGTTCATAGTCGTACAAACCTTTAACCCTTGCCTTCTTTGCCTTTATTATATGGTGAGCACGTTCCGAACCGTATCGTTTAATAAGTTCTTTATTAGACAACGTACGTACGGGACTATCGCCTTCTGCAAAAGCTTCATACGTTATACAGGCGGGTTTAAGTAAATTGCGTTGTAAATCAATTTGTGCATTTTCCGTGTATTCTGTACAAAAGTCAGGTAAAGCAAGAAGTTTATCGCCGTCTATTTCAGCAAGAATGTCACTGTATTCAGCGACCATACTTACGTACTTTGTAGTGGCTTTACCTCTTGCTGTACCGTTGGTGTACATTATTCTATCGAGCAATAACGTACAAATAAGCATAGGCGCCGCAGATACAAGAATATCTAACCACTGAATATTTTTGTTAAATTCAAGTACGGATAATTGTATAAATACCATTACCACTATTACAAGAATAACAAATATCCAATAAATAAATCTACTTGTTATATCTTTGGCGTCTTGCTTCATTTGTAAGTAACGCTCATCGAGGTTACTCTGTTCCATTTGCTAATACCTCATTTTCTTGTGCCAATTTTTGACTAGTAGTAAATACGTATCCTACAAAAGTGTGGTCGATTACTGCATCACCGAGCTTAGGATACAATTGTTTATAAAATCGAGAGAATGTTGCCGCGTCCAAACCTGTTGCTGCCGCCGTAGCAATAAGGACTATTTCCACAGGCATAATTATAGATTTTACCATTTCAATAAGTGCTACACCTATCAAACAAATAGCCCAAAGTTTAGGTTTGAATTTTTCCGCAATTTTATCTTTTAACAAATAAACGGATATTATGAGTACTACTACACCAGCTGCGCTTAATGCTGTATCACTGCGATGTACAATGAAATCTCCGCAACAAGCCAGTGTAGCGATAGGCGTACCTACCGTTAGAACGGTAGATGCGCCTTTAAGTAAATTATACTTCGCTACAGGTTTCATAGATTAACCTCTCGTTGCATTAGATTTAGTTTTAGTTTCAACCTTAGCGTCAACCTTTTTAACAGTCTCTGCTACGTCTTCCGCAAGTTCTTGCGTCTTTTGTATCATTTCCTGTTTAAGTGCTTCAAGCTCCTCTTTGAGAGCAGATATGCTGTTAGTCTCATCTGCGTATCGAGCATTACCAAGAATCGTAAGTACAAAGTTTTTGATTTCCGGGTTCTCAATACTGTAGTCATAAACCTTAGTAAGTCCTTCAAGCAAAAGGTTAATCTTGCATACGCCTCTGTCGTTCATATCTTTTACTTCGTCAAGTTCTTCTTTAAGTTTTAGAACTGCCTCTGCAAGAACTTTGTATTGTTCAGTAAGATTTTTTACGTCTACATTCTGATTTATATCGTTAGTAACAACAATTAGGTCATTAGTCGCTTTATTAAGTTCATTTATTTTAGCCTTCTGCTTGAAATAACCTATGATGTTCGGTATACCTATACTCGCTGCTACAGTAGAGAACAGTGCCGCAATTTGCGGTGCATATTCTACTACGCCATTCCACACATTTGCAAACCATTCACCCATTATAATACCCTCACTTTCTTTTCGTCACGTTTGTCATCAAGCCAAGACAACTTTTCCGGTATAATTCCAGTTTCCGGAGCATCTTTCCAAGCTTGACGCCATTGTTTAAGTTCCAACTTCTGTTCGTCAGTAAGTTCGTCATACCAGAACTTACTTCGGTCTACATACTTGAAACATTCTTTTTCTCGTCTCTTACGTATCATATCGATTGTAAACTTATCCATTGTCTCTCACCCACCCGTCGAAATATGCGAACATATATTTTTCCTCTGTCGGGACACTCTTCTCGACTTCTTTTTCTTCACCGTTAACCCATTCTTTAACGAGTTCCGTTTTAGAAGTATAACGCGTTCTTTCTTCGGGCGTAACCGCCGTAGTATATGCCGCCTCGTACGGATTATCACCGTCATTGCATTTGAACGGAACGAGTTTCCTTTCAAGGAACTGCAACGTCTTTGCGTTCTCACGAGAACTGTGAACCCACAGTTCTGCCATTCCTTTGTCGCCTTGCCTATCGATTTTACGAACGATAGCAAACGCCTCGGGCAAGGTTATTCCCAAATCTTTTACTTCATAATTCTTTTTGTAAAGTCCCATAATTTTAATCTCCTTTTAATTCTAAACCGTTGTGACCTTATCGTAAAAAGTCAATGTTCCTAATTCTGGCCACTTAAACCATCTTTCTTCGTCCGCCGTATTTGCAATAATTCCTCCGTCACTTGTTGGATATACTCTTGTGGCAACATAGTATTTATTATTGCTGGTATAATACATACGTCCGTTAACTGGATAAGTACTGTCACTGCCGACAATCGGTTTCAATACTGAAAATAAATCGGTCAAACTATCAATTGCAGTGTTTGACGAAGATATGACAGTAAAAACACAATCACAGATTGTTTGCGAATTTGCTACTGCGGTAAGTTTCACGTTATGTCTATATAAATCAATATTCCCACTACCGTAAATGCTTTGATTACCGAAGAGTGTTTTGACATTGTCTTCTCTAAGTATAGCATAGTCTTTACCGTCATAAGTATATCTGATATCATCACAGCTCAATTTGATTTGATACGTATGTCCACTATCATCTTTATCTATGGTCATACCGAGTGGCGAAAGTGAAACCGCATAGTCAAGATACTTAAGTTTTATCATCGGTGAATCTGGATAACCACTCTCATACATAGCGTCAATAACAGCTCCGTCAAAACTCGGACCCGGGCTTGCAGCAGAAAATACTATCGGTAATGATACACTCCCGCCTCCCACGGATATGTCTCCACTGCCATAAATACTCTGACCTCCGATTGTTTTAACGGTGTCTTCACGAAGATAATGTTTTACCCCTGACGCAGTGTGATATATCACGTCCTCATTATTTATTTCTATATATTCGTCAGCTGTAGCTTTTACTCGAATATAATTGTCTATACTAACAAGGCTATTATAAATATCTATTGCGCCGCCTAAAGATGCGCCTAAATAAATTTGTTCGGCTATACTGTCGTTATAGGCAAACTTTATACCATCCCCAGTTGCCTCAAAGGTTCCTAACTCAAAACCAAGACGCGATATACCGATTAAAAGTCTGTCTCCCGCTTCGTTTTTAGTAAGCTTAATACCATTACTGCCTAAAAGAAGTGGAATTAGAGTATTGACGTCAATATCGGATGCCTTAACCACAGCTTTCTTATTGGTCTCGTCAGCATCGATTGTTACATTCTTTCCGGCAAAGATAGGTATTTCAACAGATACGTTAGGCACGTCGTGAAAAACGGTCTTAGACTGATTGAGGTAAATACGCATCGTTCCGGTAACTGTAATACCGTCTGTATTATCGCATCGTACAGTCGGGTTGCCGTGCGGAAAGTCAATCTCGTAACCTAAATCGGCAATACGAACAACATCATCATCATCGATGGGTCCTGCTTGTAATTTGGCTCGCCCGTCTTTCAAAACCACGAAAGCATCTTTCCTATCGTTCCAATTAGTTCCGTTACCGACTTGGAATAATGCATTTTCGCGTAACGCATTGTCTTTCCCTACAACAAACGAATCAGGAGACTTTGCAACCGTTTCATAGCCAAATGCTGCAGAATTTTCAGCATCTGCATGAACATTAGCACCGTGAGCAAACGAATTAAAGCCCGCGGCTTCGGTAAATTGTCCGCCACCTGCGTGAGAATGTTCACCGCTTGCTTTAGTTTTGTAACCTTCTGCAACTGCACCAGGAGCACTAGTTTCAGTATCTTCTCCAAATGTAGCGGAATGACTACCCGCTGCTTTTGTATTTAATCCAAATGCGGAAGAATTAGACCCGGTTGCTTTAGTTCCATGATTAGCCGCAAAAGACGTATCTCCGGAGGCAGTTGTATCTGCTCCGGCAGTAAACGAATTGCTACCGCTTGCGGTAGTTCTTGCGCCAACTGCTACTGCACCAGTATTCTGTGCTTTAGCATTATCACCGGCTGCAAACGAACGAGGTCCTTTTGCTTCGCAATCACAACCGAGTGCTGTCGCAAATGCAAATGACTTTTCATACGTTGCTCCAGTAAAATCACAAATCTCGCCGTTACTGTTTTTACTGCCCCCGTGCAAACCTACGTTGTTAGTACTATCCCAGAAGAATGCGTTAAATTCTTCTTCAGTCATACCTGCTGTGGAACTACCGGCTGCAAAAGATGCTCTCTGTCTTGCAACCGTATCTTTACCAAATACTGCAGAAAAATCGCCCTCTGCGTGAACAGAACCTCCTGCAGCGAATGATTGATTGCCATCGGCTGAAGTAGGAGTTCGCCCGGTTTGTTTGTCGTAACGAAGTCCACCAAATGCTGCAGATTGTTTACCGTTTGCCTTAGCACCAATTTGCTGTACCGCTCCTTCGCCGGTTCCAGGTTCGAGATTAAACTTAATAGGCAAAGTAACCGGATCGCCTGTTACATAATAAATAGTAAGCATTCCGATCGCATCGTCATACGTAATATTTGCAACGTTCTTTTGTACTGCAAATTCACGTTTAAGTATAATAAAACGTCCAGCAAAAGCTTCAGTAGCAAATAATACGATAGAGCCATCTGTACACTTATAAATTTGATACTCATTGTCAGTTTGATAATTGGATGTTACACTCTTGTCACCAACGTTAGTAGTAACTACGTTATACTTATCTAACTGAGCAATAATTTCATCGTTATCGTAACCTGTCAATGCCGAAGATAATACGAGAACTTTGCCGGCGTCAAGTGTATCCCACGAGCTTACCTCGAAATTGATGACGTTAAACGCATCATATACAATAAGGTCTACTCCATCTACGCACGCGCAGTCATTTAATTTAATACTCTGAACAGTTCCGTCGTCAAACGTAATAGTCAACGTATTAGTGTTGCTATCATACGTTACAGCACTTACTGCCCGTTCCGGTGCTTTACGTAAATGAACTATGCCGTTGTCATCTACAATAAAGTGAGTTTTGAAAAATCCTGCGACACCGGGCTCAGTATAAGACGCATTAGGTACGTATACTTCATTACGATTACTTTCCTGAACTATAGGTATCTCAGGGTTTATTTTTCTATCAATCGTATTTGCCATTATAACCTCCTTAAGTACGACTGAACTGTCATTCGAGTAGGTGCTAACAAAATGGTTTGTATCTGTGCATCATATATCGGCGCAGTATAATCTATACCTTCGACGTATGCTTCATCAATATCAAACAATTTGTCATAAATATCCTCAGCACTTGCGTTAGGATAATCTAACAAATAGTCTGGTGCATAGATTTCGCAAAGTGATACTAATAAGTCACGCGTATCATTACCATACACGTGCTTAATATCATACAAATAGTTCTGTTCTACCCACTCATTTGTAGTATCCGTATCAAACATTTTCACAAAAGAGAATGCGTACGGTACGTATTTACTTCCGTCCCAGTAGCGATAGTCGCCATTAACATTATACAAATAGTCGTATTTTGCATCGGGTGCTTGGCCATCATAATTCTCAATGTCTTTCACCGTAGTATACTTAAACCGAGGAAAGTCTTTCAACGAAATCCACCAGGTATGCTCATATCGTCCAGTTTGGTCATAACGTGCCGCTGCGACAGTTATTGCAATGTACGGATTTTTCTCTGCGCTACTTACAATGTACGGTGAACCATCTTGATTTACAACGGACCGTTCCAAAGTGAACGATTCGCCACGGTGTACGGTTATTTCATTATTATACAATATCACGAAATACCACCTCCTTGCTGAGCCGATTGTATAATGTCACGAGTTGCCGCACGATTACGTTCGTTAGTACGTTCGACGTTCGCTGCGTGAGTTGCTCCGTTACCCTCTGGTCCACTGTTAGGTCTTGCACCACCACGTCCGTCACTGCCAGACATCATTTGTTGTATCTGTTGCATTAACTGAGGGTTACTCGTAATCATACGTTGTACTTCGTCAGGTAACAAATTGGCGTTCTCACGAATACCAGCAAGAGCAACTTTTGCAAGAGGATACTGGAAGCTGTTCATAGTGTTCCAATAAAGTTCAAGCGTCTTGCTTTCGCTCGGTACACCAAATGCTCCTTGGATAAACTTATCTGTCGTTTCTTGCCACATTGCTTGTCTGTTCTGAGTAAGAGTTGCCGCTGTGTCAGTACTGAAGTGTAAGTCATCACGATAGTAAATCTCGCCGTACTTATCTTTTGCAAGGAACATATATTTGTTCCATTGTTCTTCTTTCGTACTACCGTCCGGAAGGACTTTTACAAAGGACCGTGTTTCGTCACTGAACGCGAGTAAGTATTTAAGTAATAGTTCGTAAATACCGCTGAATGCCGCAGTCTTCATTACACGTAACGACTCAATACGTCCTGCAGACTGAGCTGCCGCATATTGTTTAGCCTTACCGGAAGTAGCTGTAGTATCCTTTGCGCCTTGAAACGAGTCAGTTATACCAGATGCCGCCTTACCACTATCGTAAATGAGATTAGTAAGTACAATATCCTGTGACGTATCTGCAAGAATTTGCTTAGACTGAACCATAGCCGCCTCTTCAGCAGTACGTACGCCAAATACTTTAAAGGTATCGTCCGTATCACCTATTTTCATCTTCTCCGGTTTAGTAACCACGGCACCAGATTTGAGTGTTTTATCTGCCGCCTTAGTGAGAAGTTTGTTGTTCATATCCTGATTGTCTAACAATATACCGGATAGACTTATGCCGTATATATCGTCCATTGAGCTAACGGCCGGCCGAGGTACAAAAGGCAATTGAGTTATGCGATAGAAAGGTATTCTCGTGCCTTTTGTGAGGAACACCTTTGCTTGGTATTCGTCACGTTTGTTCTCATCGTCCGTTTCATTAGCATCGTACGGATTGTATATCTCGTACAAATCTTCGTCCAGTATTTCTTCCGTAGCATTGACGTAATGTAAAGCGTGTGAACCGCAGTTCCTACAAGTATCGCCGGTAGGGTTAATGGTTCCACACTTCTCACACTTACGTACCTTACGTATCTGCCAATCGTGCTCGTTACAAATGACTTGCTGACTGTGTGCTGCCCACATAAATAAGCCTACAATGTGGTCTTCGTTCAAATAGTAACAAGAGATTGTCTCGATAGTGTTACCACCACCTTCACGAGGCGTCATAATACGCCCATATAAGTCGTAGATACGGCTTATGGACAACTCTTTACGCTCAAAGATATACTCAAGTTGTTTGTAATCTTTGATGCCTGGTTGCGGTACAATTTGGTCTACGGTACAATAGTCAATCTTGACGTCACCACTTCGCTCGTGAGTGTTGTCAGTACTATCCCACCACACCTTATACCATACAGTACCGTCGACATACGTAGAGCGTTCACTACCATCGTTAATATACTTTGTCAAGATACGGTCTGCCTCGAACTTTAGGTAGTTCTCAGTCACGTCTACAAGAGGTAAGTCGCTCTTGTAACGAGGCTGTATCTTAGGCATAGGTATACTGTTATCGATGGTACTTTCGACTATCTCGTATATCATTTTCTGTAACTGTCGACTCTTCTTCTCGCTAACTGTTCCGTCCCGTTTGAGTGCGTTCAGTACACCCTTGTAGGCCTTACGCCACTTGTCTAAGTTTTCAGGCCGACACTCATCACGCAAATCGCGCTCAGCCTTCGACATAGAATAAAGAGCAACGAACTTATTTACAAGTTCTTGCTCTTCCTCCGTGTTGACGTATGCCGCGGGAAGGAACCATTGCAAGTATAAATCGACTCTGTTGGGTTTAGTCGTATTTCCCACAATGAAATACCTCCTCAATACTATTATATTCAATTGTTATAACTTATGTTACCTTACTGATAATCGTCAGCCCACTCAAGCGGTGCTCCGTACATACCAATGAACTGTTCTTGTTCTACGCTATTCATTTGCTCGAAGTCTTCCCACATATCAGGGTACCATTTAGTAAATCGCAAGAAACGCTTCTTGGGTTTAGGCTCCTCGCCGGTTACAAGTTTAATGATACGGCTTAAGCCTTGCGTATTAGCGTCGACCATATCGTCGTTCTTTGCGTACGGGAACGTGCTATGTTGCATTATGAACGCTTTGTCCGGTGACGGTTTACTCTTGCCGTCCCACTCGACGTCCTCACGTTCCTCAGCCGTCCAGTCAGTAGGTATGTAGCACTTCCGCGCGGCTACAAAAGGTGATACGGCCTGCGCACGAGAGTACTTACCACCGAGCGGGTTTACGCCGACAATAGGTGGTACGCCGTCCGCGTATCGCAATGTGTCTATGATGGCGGAGCCGTTGGCTTTATCCTCGATGACCAGCTCATCGATGCCAGGTAGTTCCTTAAGTATGCTTTTTATCTTGTCGCAGGTTTCGACGAAGCCCATACGTTTGTTAATTATCTTCCAGTAGTACACGGAGTCACGATATAAGCAAAGGACCTCCATCGCCACTTTGTCGGACGTTTCAGTCTTTTTGAATGTAGCGTCGACGGATAGTTGCACGTACTCAAACTTCTTAAAGTCAAAATTTTTACGCTCGAATGTTTGCCACCAGTCGTCCCGGAACAAGTTACCGTTCATCGCTGACGGACGGCACTGATACAGCGCGTTCCATACACGCTCACCTTCGCCAGCAAGGACCAGCGCCTTTTTACTCTTAAGCCATTTATTGTCGTTGCGTATACGCTGAGGTAAGTCGTAGTCACCCAAGTGCTCGCCCATCAGTGAGTCGCCCAAGTGTCTGCCGAGCGGGTCGTTGGCCTCGTCCTCGCACTCGCAAGGTAGCATTATGCTCTTGTACACGTATTCCGACCAATTCTTCTCAATGTAGCCTATGACGTCGTTCTCTACCCAACGAGTCTGTATGACGATGAGTTTGCCGCCCGGGTGGATACGCGACTGGACGGACGGTCCCATCTCGTCGTGTATCTTTGCAAGGATTGTCTCACTGTCTGCGGCTTCCTGGTTCTTGATAGGGTCGTCAATTATGAATAAGTCAGCACCGAAGCCAGTGATACCGCCTTTAAGACCAGCGGCTCTGCATCGTCCACCGTCCTCCGTTTCCCACAGCGCCACACCTTGCACCTTGTCGTTAGGCTTGACGCCGAACACCTCTGTAGCGTACTCATTAAACTTGTCACGGTTACGTCTACTGAACGACTCAGCGAATGTACCCTCGTAGGAACAAATTATGACGTTAGCGTCAGGGTGTTTACCGAGGTACCACGAAGGCAAAGTTTCCGTGACGGTGTACGACTTACCGTGTCGCGGCGGGACGGACAGTAGCAGTATTTCCATCGCTTTGTCCGACTGATGCTCGAGGAACTCTTGTATCTGGTTGCAAAGGTAGCGATGGAAGTGCGTCATACAGAAGCCCGGGTTACTGAACGCCACGTACTCGCCGTAGTCGCGTCTCATCTGTCGTCTGTATAGCTCACCGTCAAGTGTTGCAGGTATGTGACTCATCGCTCGTCCTCCGTTGTTACAATGTGATGTGAGGCGGAGCTGCTGGGAGGCGTGTCGCTTGTTTGCTCACTGTGCTCCTGTTCCCACTCGTGACGCTTTATCCACGCTCGTGCGTCGTGCACCGTTGTCTCCGTGTGGTCGCCGTGCACCTGCTCGACCGTCCGGCTGATGTCGCGCGGCGCGGGCTCCTCGTTGCTGTCTGCCACCCACGTGTCGTTACGGTCGCCTGTATTAGGCTCCGGCGTATCGCAATGGTGATGTGAGGCGCGGGCGCTCGCGGGAGAGGCTTGTGTGTCGGTAGGCTGGTCCAGTGACGGCTGGTTACCCGCCCGGTGTGCTGCCAGCAGGGCCAGCTCCTCGTCAGTAAGCTCCTCGTATGGATTGCTGAGTGTAGCGTCTATCTTGCTCTCGTCGACGGGCTTAGCGCCGAGTGTGTCACGGACGAATATTGCCGCGTTTGTATCAAACCGTGCTTTGGCAATTTGGCATTGCATTATCATTTCCAGTTCCGTAGGCTCACGCTCCTCTAAGCCGTCGCGTTTACAAAGAGCGGTGATGTCGCGCTTGAGCGAGCGGTAGGAATAGTCCTCGAGCGAACTACGGAGCGTCGGGTTGCCGTCTTTGTCGTAGTCGACCGGCATACGGCTGACGGGCGATTGCAAGATTGCCGTGCCGATGTTTCGCCAGGCTTGCCGGCAGTATTTCGGGTCGCGGAATAGGTTGTCGATTTCTTTACGTTCACGAATATCTTTGTTTGGCATAATGTCACCTCATTATATTTTATAAAATTTTTTGGATGGGTGTTACTTTACGGACTATTTGGTGGGTAGGTTTTAATATAGTTCAAAAATTGGTGGGCGATAGGTATGGAAATTGTATATATACCGATTGAAAGAGGGGTCGCGGGCTTAATTTTTTAATATAATTCAAATATATTATGATAGATTTGAAAATCGAAAATCGAAAATCTAAAATCGAGGTTTGGAAAATCGATAATCGAGACTTGATTGGAAAATCTAAAATCTATCACTGAGAGGTAAAATTATGAAAGTTTATCAGAATGGCAATCAGTATTTTATGGACGACAATGGCACCATTACGGAGATTTTCCGCAAAGATGGCCAAAATTGGCTCAATCTGCCCGAAAACTCGTGTGGCCGAAAATTTACCAACCTCAGTCGGCTCGAAAAATCGGGCGGAATGATTGACTATGGCACTGAGTTCAAAGAGGCTCGCCATATCACAGTCGGCGAGAGAGGTCCGAGAAAATCTCGCGAAGAGTGGCTGGACGGAGACGACTTAACGGAATACAAGAGACTCAATGCGCTCATAGACGAGAGAATCGCGGAATCGAAACGCAAACCGATGACCGAGCTCGAAAAAGCCGAGAGAGCCTACAAGAGAGCCCTCGAAAAATTCCAGGCACTCTCTGGCATAACGGAGGCGTAAAACTATGATAGGATACGTATATAAAAATCACAGATACGTGCCGATCGTCCCAGTCGACGAACAAGACGCCAAGCAACAGGCGCGCGAGATGTTCCGTAGAATGTACGCGGTAAAAATGCGCGAAGAGAAAGAAGCTGCTGAAGAAGCCGCCGAGATGCGCAGAATATGCCCACATTGCGGCCTCGTGAAACCGAAAAACGGAAAATGTCCCTTCTGTGACTGACTGAGTTAGCAATAGGGTGAAAGGCTCAATGCCGAGTAACCCTTTTACTAACGCAGAGTGCCTATTCTATTAGTCCACAAACTGATTTTTAACAAGGAGCAATTATGAACATCGAACAAGAAGCAATTAACTGGCTCGCCAAACTGGCAAAGCACTTAGCAGACAAAAACCAAGAATGTATGGACCGCGGTGACTATGACAACATCAAAGATTACGTACGCGGTAAAATAGACGCATATAACTTTATGGCAGACGCTATCGCTGATTACGTCAAGGAGGACGTTAACAATGACTAACAGTTGGTTCAAAGATTTACCGCAAAAGTTCAAAGACGAAAACAAAAAGTATGTACACCTCAGTGAGTCGGACGCTCTCGTAGAGCAATGGGAAAAGATTGACGGTCAGTGGGTCGATGTTACGCCCATCATACGTGCACAGGAAGAGCTGCGTAAGGCTGAGGAAGCGTTACACGCGGCCAGAGACGGTGCAAGGGAGTTCTAACTATGTACCGTAGGTCCAATGAGTACTTTTTCAACCAACTTAAATGTAAACCGATGTGCGAAGTCGCCGCTTACTTTGACTATGTGCACAATGAGTATGGCGAGGACGCTTACAATGATGCGTTAAACCAATTCTGGCAGACGCTTGACCGATACGGTCGTTAACGGAGGTAAATTATGTCTAACGAAGTAACTATGCAGGCACTGGAACGCTACAAAAGACACGCCGGCAAGGTGTATGACAAAGTAATAGTCAAAGTACCGAGACGTGATGACGTTATAGCCTACTGGCGTAATGTTTACAATGAGTGCGAGAGGCAAATCACCGAACTTACTCACCAAGGCATCAAACGTACCTCCAAACCGTATATCCTACGTCCTGAAGGCAAGATACCAGTCAACGATGATGGCGAACTGTGTCCGTAATTCTCTCTACCAGCAGTAGAATGCCTTAAAATCAGTCAAAAAGTCGCCTCTTTACAAGATGTGTGGCGGGGTACCGCTCGGCATTTTGACTGACGTAAGAGGCGTTTGGTCTAAAATCAATACTTTTAGTAGATTTTCCATCGAAAAGTATGATTTTTGGTATATGGTATATGGATTTTTTGAAAAATTTTTAGAAAATTTCGAGGGTCATTATATATTTATATAATCGAGATTTCGATTTACCTTAAATTTAGGTTCTAATTTTTTACTTTTATCTTCAAAAATGTAGCAAATTCTTAATTTTTTGAGCCTAAGTAGTACTTTTTCAAAAAAATATTTTATTATATACTATATAGATATATTATATAAATATATAATGACCCTATATTTTTTCTAAAAAGATTTGAAAAATTCCATATACCATATACCAAAATTGATACTTTTCATCGAAAAAGTATCAAAAATCGATAAAGTATCCCTAAAATAATATAAAAATCAATGGTAACCGAGTCTCTATTATATAAATATATAATGACCCTCTGTGAAAATTGAAAAATGATTGAAAAATTCCATATACCATATACCATAGGAGCAACATATGAACCAAATAACCCTAACCGGAACAATCGTCAACCTAACCCCCGTCCTTCTCTTGCAAACCTCCCGTCGTTCAGGTAGCATTCAACCCTCCGACATTATCCCTTGTGCCTTATCGACCTATCTATCTGCTTACCGCTCCGCGGGCGATAGAAAGGACGAAATGGTACAAGATAAAGGACACGCTCAAGCCGTCCCGGCCACACTCCCTTGTAAAAACGCGGACGGTAAGTCCTGCGTACTACACGTGGGTGACACCATAACAGTCGAGGGCTACTATGAGAGCAATCGGTCGAACGGGCACCTCAGCACATACGTGAGGGTCGAGAGCATACGACACACCACCGACAAACCTACGGAGAGCAACACGGCGACGGTCCGTGGGTACATCGCCCGGCTGGGTGAGCCGCGACAGACACGCACGGGCTACACCGTGACAGACGTGCTGGTGGCTACCTGTACACCGTCCGGCGAACCGGCATACCTGCCGACAGCTATCTTTGCTAACCCGCGATACCCGCGGCTACGCCTACACGGCCCGGTGACACTCACAGGACGCCTACAGCAGCGTAGGTACACAGCAAGCGATGGGCACCGCGGCGTCTGCTGGGAGCTCGTGCCTTGGTGGGTCGGAGCCACCGCCCACAGTGACGCTGACACATACCGGCTCAGAGCAGTGAGCAGATACTACGAGCCCGGCCAACCGGCCCATACCACACATTGTAACACTAACACGTCAGAAGGAACATTGGACGACTGGGTGACTGAGCCACTGGACGATAGCTGGCTCGAGGAGGAACTATGAGACAACACAACCGACAGTACACATACAGGATAACTACACGCGGCATAGACTACCTGACTAACCGTACGCCGAGCCTTAACACGAGCGTGCCTAATCCGTACGGACAGGACTGGAGCATACGTCGCCGGCACGATACAAAGACTGCACCTTATAACTTCGAGATATGGGTGAACGATACTTTGTTCGTGGCACGCTACACTGCGGCAACTATTCGTCGCTGGCGCCAGTGCGGCTACATCGTACCACACGCGGATATGTGGCGTAAACACATACGCTACACTGAGGCGCTACTTAGCAAAACGTGTATCAGCAAGGAGGAACAATGAGTGACAACCTTAAGCCTTGCCCATTCTGCGGAGGACAAGCAAGTGTACAGATGATGTTCCACAGTATGCTAAGCAATGAATACTTTGTAAAATGCAAAAAGTGTGGAGCCGAAACTGAACGTTACTATAAAGGACGTTACGGAGCTGTAAAAGCGTGGAATAGACGCTACGAGGAGGAACGATGACTACTAAAACGGACGAGATTAAAGAAATGATGTTGAACATTCCTCAGAAAATCATTGCTTATGACGGCAATCCTGCAGGGCAACATTTATACGGAGAACAAAGACAGCAAATAGCGGAAGCCCTTTATAAGGCAGGCTATCGTAAGATTGACGAATTTGTAGAGAAATTGAAAAAGAATGTACATAACTATTATCCAAGTATCGATAGTTATTGCTGTAGTCATCACGTTGTACTTGTTAAAGACATTGACGAGTTGTTAAAGGAGTATAAATAATGACTAACTTTGAAAAGATTAAAAATACGAATCCGAAAGAGTTAGAATATACTAGGAGTATTGTAATAACGGATCGTCGTTGGTGTCCTATTTACGAATTTTGTAAAATGCACAAAAATGACATTTCTGCGTGGAAACAATGGCTTGAGAGTGAGGCAGAACAATGATTGCCATTACTATAATTGCTATATTAGCTTGTCTGGGAATAGGAACATTTGCACTATTAAATTGGCAAACCACAATAATCGTTTGGGCACAACCTATTGTATTTGTGTTTGGTTGTCTCTTATTCGTATCTGCAGGAATGCTGATAATTATATTGATAGAACTTATTACAATGAATAAGGAGGAGTAATGAGACACTATTACATAGTTGTTTACCAAAGCAAAATAAATGACAGAATAATGCGAACAATTACACGCACTTCGAGACTTTGTATACTTCGTTTGTTTAATAGAACACCTGATAGACTACTTTCGTTTACTAAAATAAGCAAAGCTGAGGCAAAACGTCTCGGATACAAATTCAATAAGTGAGGTAGAAAATGACAATAGGAACACGTTATAATAAATGTCTGTACGACAGCACAAAGACTGACTACAAACCGTCCGAGATGCCTAATGAATACATTGAGGCGTACATTGATGGCCTCGGTGACGCCGGCATAGTACCTCTTTGTAACTACGACGGTGAGACTGACCCGAGAGACGACCAGCTACTGACTGACGTAATAACTGCTCGCATACTTGAGAATAACACCATCATTGTAAACGCGCCGAGCACGTGGACGCGATACGACGCGATACGCAACGCGGCATACTACGATGCGGCTGACTTCTTGGGTAAATTAACCACAACCCGCACAGACTCACAGTATAAGTTAACGATAGAAACACAGACGGCAACCGGACCTTTTGAACCTTTGGAGGAAGAGGAATAATGGAAAGTAAAAACATTATGCAAGGACTTAAGTTTGACTACATTCTTACGATAGACGGTCGTAAGTACAATGACGAGTACAACGTAAGATACAAACAATGGGACAAATTACGCCCTGGAAAAAGAGTAAACACAGACTACTATGACCAGTACTTACGTAAGATTGACAATAGCGAGTTTGACTACGAGATGTACGTATTCGATGACTTAAATTTACGCTTCGTACTAGTAGACAGACTTTCGTCCGGGCGAATAATTGACTGGCTTGAACGTGGCTGGATAAAATGCGTGACTCCTGACAATTGTACGAGTGCGATAGTATGTACTGAATGGGGACAACGTCATTTTATAGACGATATGCGTACAATATTACCGGACGACGTCATTGATACTTTGTACGACAATGCGTACTGGTCTAATACGTACGGGCGTACGGGTAAATATAATGATATAGATTAGGAGGAACAAACTATGGCAAGTAAGTTAAAGAAAGGTAACATTGTAGTGGCAACAGACGGCATATCCTATATGCACGAACGGCATCTGAGATATTATCCAGCACCTGGAACGATCGGTACAATACTTGATGCCAATGACACAGATAGTATATATGTACAATGGCGTAAAGGGTCTACGAGTCTGGGCGATGATTGGTATGCTGTGAGCAAAGACGTACATAAACTTACTAAGCGCGAAATATCACTCTTTGTAAAATATTACGACAAGTATATGCAAACAGCTACTACATCAGTAAAACAATATTATAAATGCCCGTCGAAAGCAAAACAAAATATTGAGGAACAGCTACTTGACCAGATGAAGTCCTTGAAAGGATACGGTTATGAAGTTCTCGGCGGAAATGCTCAACGATTTATTGCAGCATTTATGGTAGACAAAATACTTTACGTCTACTCAACGAGGCTTGTTCGAGTAGATACAGTCTTTGCGAAAGAACTAAGCGACAAGCGTAAAGAAGAACTTGAAACGTTACAAGGACTCGTGAACGACGCAATGGCAGACATTATAAGTGGTGACGACTAATGGACAGAGACGAAAAGATTATATTTGCACAATTTGTAATAGAACTGTTTATTCATTTGACAATCGGCTTAGTAGTATCACTAATAATGAAAGAACTTGCATATACTGTAGGAGCCATATTCGTGCTATTGATAATTTGTATACCTGCACTAATACTTTTTAGTATACGCTGTTGGTATCTATTTGACTGATATGCTAACATTAGTATTATTTGTATTAGTAATAATATATGCAATGACTCCGGACGATTGGCATTGGTTTGACTAACACGTAAGAAAACTAACACGTAAGATTAAAATTTCGATAGGTATTATTTTCTAAAATCTATCATATAATATAATAGAGACGAAAATTAAGGCAAAACGATTTTTGAGGGGTGGAGACCTCGAAAATCTGGCAATATATTCTATATAATATATAAGGAGAATTAAACAAATGGCAAAGAAAACTGACATCGTAGAAGAAGTAAAGACGATTGAACCGGCTGATGCTAAAATCATCAAAAACGGCGACGATTACGTTCTTGTTGAGGCTGATGGTACGGAGCATATCCTTACTCAGAAGGTAGACGACGGAGCGACCTTCGTTCTTCCGCCCAACTGCTCGAACCGTAAGTACTTCAGCGTTTCTCGTATCGACGCGGCGGTTGAAAAAGAGGGCTTCATTGCTCTTACCTACAAGGCAACTCGTACCGTTGGCTCGGTTGGCAAACACCTTCCGAACGAGAAACTTATTGCTTACCTTCCTGAGGAACTCCAGAACGAGTATCGTGCGATTATCGAACGTGCTCTTGCTGCTAAGGAAGCTGCTAAGAAACAGCCTATGAGCGACCTTGAGAAGGCTCAGGCTAAACTTGCTAAGGCACAGGCTGCTTACGAAAAACTTCTCGCTGAAGCAAACGCGTAAACAATATACGAGTGAGCGGCTCCTCCACAGCCGACTCACATCTATTGTAACGGCAGAAGTGATAAACAATGTAAACAACTAAAACTTTAACATAGAGGTAACTAATATGGCAAAGAAAACTATTGTAGATTTTATTCTCGACGAAGATTACGCAAGATACAACGAACTGCTTAATATGGCGGAGGAAGCGAAGGCAAATGCACCGAAGGCAGAACGCAAACCTCGCGGACCTATGACCCAGGAGCAGAAGATTAAGATGGCTGACGCAAGACTTGCGAAGGCTAAGGCGGCGCTTGACGCTCTTCTCGCGGCACAGAACGGTTAATCGACTGTGACCATACGATATAATAGCCGATTTGGTAGCAAATACCATTTCGGCTATTTCCTATCGTATCATATAAATATATTTATATAATGATTTATCGAGGTAACGATTATGCAAATCTTTGACAAAGACGTGCGAGATGTCATATTGCAAAATGAGACGATGTTCACATTGCAAAGTAGTGATACAGGTACTAAGTTACATTATCGACTGATGAGAAGTAAACTTTTCGACAAAATGTACAATGTATATACTCTTGTAAAAGATAGGAACATTACTTATTATGATTTTGCAGGAACATATGTTGAGAAGAGTTATTTCCGGCCCATTGACCGCTATCGCAATATGTCGTTCTTTGCAAAACCGAAAGAGATACGTACGTTAGAATGGTTCTTCAAACATTTGCAAAATATACCAGAAAAATTACTATTATTTGTGGAGGAAAAAGACAATGATTAAAAGTTCTGCAGATGCTGAATATCGAAAGACAAAGGACTCCCTTAGAGGAAGAGATTACAGTGCTCCGTTCGTGTCATTCTACGATAGTGCTAAATGTCGTCCTAATTGTAAGACAATGTGTATAAGTTATAATGCGATTATACGTATGGGCTTTCCTGAACGTGTTGATGCACTTTACGACGATGAAACAAAGACATTAACTATTGTTCCGGAAGTAGACGGTAGATTGGCACTTTATAAATTTGCAAATCGTAGAACTTATAAAAATACTTGTACGATAACAAGATTTTTAGACTACTGTGGACTTGACATTAACAAATACAAAGGTAGATATTACGGAAAGATAGTAGACGGCACATTCGTATGTGAGTTATACGAAAAATGAGACGCCGAATACGCATAACAAGATACACTAAACAAATACTTGATGCTTTAGGTGGACCCGAGAAAGTTATAAATAATATGTTACGTCTTTGTGAGAACGGCGACATAGAGTTTATGAACAAGGAGCCCATAAACACTGGCGAAACTGAGCACGTGACACTTAACGTGAACGTCACCAATCCATATTACATTTCGTTGGTTGCTCAGTACGGCGAACACAATAACAAAATGTCGTTAGCAAGATTTGTTGAGTGGTTTTGTGCAGAAGAACTGTACAGTATATATGACGTATCAAACGACAGTTCAAGTGACCGTCACATTGACAAAATACTGTCAAACTGTGCAGAGATAATAAATGCGATGAACAAAGTGTCAGTATCAAGTAAACATTACAAGAGTGTTACGAAATTAAGTCGTGCACTAAAGGAGTTCTTGAATGAATATGAACAAGAACGTCGTACAGAAAATTAAAATTGTACAAGACGTACTTAATGTAAACGACTTAATAGACAAAGTAAAATCACTTACTAACACGATTGATAAAGTATACTCTTATCTTCTTTGTAAATCAGCAGACGAATACTTGTTTCTTATAAACATATACGAAATAAGTAAATTTAACACGATAGACATTAAAGATATATTACTTGACCTTTATTCTTTAACTCCGGAAGATACTGCTAAATCTACGATAAAGTTTAGACAACCTTCCATTGAGTTAATGATGGACGTGTATAAAAATTACGTATACACTCTTGCGATAGAGCAACTACATCACTGGCAAGATTTGGAACTTGACGATTTGTTACAAATAGGCAATATTTGTATATTTAATTTATCACGTAAAGGTTATTACATTCACAAACAATTGTTACGACAGACATATATGAATATGATACTCCAACTAATAAGAAAAGACAAACATAAACCTGCAATGATGTCCATTGACGCGGTTATAAACTTTGACGAAGGTGAAAGCAATGGCGAACAATCACCTCTTGCATACGATAATTCTTTTGCCGAACAACAAGATGAGCAAATGGATAAAGACGTGCGAGATGAGATAATTGCTGATATGCGTGCTCTTGTACAAATATTCATAACACCTCGACAGTATGACCAGTTGATACGTGAGTATAGTAATAAGATGACTACTACGGAAGGACGCAAAAAGGTGAATGATTTGAAAAACAAACTTAAAAAGTTGGGTTATGACGTAAGTATTTGGAGGCGATACTATTGAATGACTACAAAATATTTGCGGTGTCGGAAGAACTGTATAATGAACTTGTTAAAGAGTTTCCGCAACTGACAGGATACGTTGTTTCTGGCATAGGCACTGAGTCAAACATTGCGTATATCAATACGGACGATAATGTAGATAATTCTACACTACGCGATGCAATTTATAGATACGATTCGGCTTGCAAAGAAAACTTTATATCAAAGACGGAGGATAATAAAATGGATAATAAGATAGACGAACTTCTTAACATTGTTAATAAATACAAATGCAAAAGAGAAGAACTTTACAACGAAGACGCTTGCGCACAGATTAAACGTGTTCGTATTAAAAATAAAATTTACATTGAACTTGAAAAGTTTGCAGAAACTTACGACAAACTTCTTATTGAACACAATCACGCAATCGCAGATGCAAAAAGAAATATTATAGACTTTTTGTGGGACGATGTATTTTATACTGACGACGAACGCAAAAAGATTGACGTAATTAGAAGGTCTACCAAAGTTCAGCTGGAAACTTTCAGAGAGAATATGCAAACTGTAGGACGTCTTATTAAAGCGGCGGATACTTTTGCTGAGAGATACCAGATACTTAGGTCGTATGGTATCACCGATACTCCTTGCAAATGTGAATGCCAGGGCTAAGGAGGACAAACTGAATGTCTCACAGCAATAGTTCTCTCAATTGTTTTGCAAATTGTATGAAGAAATACGAGCATTCGTATATACTTCGTACGCCACCTTGTAAGCCCGTATCACCTCACTTGACTTTCGGTATAATGGCACACGACGTACTCCACAAAGCCGGTGACCTTCGTGATAGTTATTACGACAAGGTACTTATGCCTGGCGATTACGTACAAGTTATTCCGAGCGAAGTGCTTTATCCGGAACTTAAAGACGCATTCAGTATTACTTCTTGGGAAAGATACTTTATGCCAGTAATAAAAGAGACGGCAAAATACGAAAAAGAAATCGTACAAAAGATGCCTCATTGCAGAATAGAACGAGAGGTAAAACTTTCTATAACTCCGGAGCAACTTAAAGAGTTTGGCATAACGGGTATCGACCAGACTATTGTAGGAATAATTGACTGCCTTATTTACAATGAGGATAGCGCAGTTATACTTGACTATAAGTTCAGTGCCAATCGTAAGTCACAAGATGACTTTGATATGAACAGTCAGTTACCGCTTTATGCATTCTTTGTACACACTTTGTATGATATACCTTTGCATAACATACAGTATGGCTACATCGATATACCTAAGCAAATGTGTGACGAACCGATAGTATTAACTAACGGCACATTGTCTCGTTCTAAATCGCAAAATTGTACACAAGATATGTACGAGCGAGCAGTTATCGCAATACACGGTGACGACCCAAAATACAACTGTGAACCCGGCGGTTATTATTACGATGCTTGGTGCAATATGGCACTTAACAAACCTGCTTATTTGTCGATACAGTATCTTGACGAAGAAGTATACGCAGGAGTACTTAAAGATTTGTTTGACGCGGCACGTACGATTGATACGTTTATTCGTAACAAAATGGTATTTTGCAAGAAGTATGATAGTTATTCCTGTGGCTCTTGCGAATACGTAAATTCTTGTAAACCTTGGAGGCAAGTAAATAATGATACAATTGAGTCCTGACATTGATTGGAACTGGCTAAACATTACTATTGATGCTGTTGCAACTGGTAGTGCAAAGAAGATTGTAAAAGACAATGTAAGCGTTTATAAATGCGGAACTATTGTCCGTATAGACATTAAAGACTTACCTGGCGGTCGTATTCGTGATAGCATACTTCGTAAAGACGCTGAGGAATATAACGAGTATCCGTACACAGATATGGACGACCTCAGTATGATGCCGTGAGGTGACACAATGAAATCTTTGTTTAACTTTTATTTAGACGACGAACTTAAAATGCAAGTGACTAATAAGTTAGTCCGTCTTTGTAAAGAAAAACCAAAAGGACAAATTGCGGCACTTATCCGAGTAATGCTTAATCAATTTGTTAACACGCCTGATGAAAAAGTAAATCCGTTGCTCATAGAGGCAATAAATGCTGAATATGAGTACACTTCTAAACTGAATAAAAGGAGCCACTTATAATGAGTTTTAGTAAGATTGATTGGCCGGAAGATTTTAACTTTGGAGCGAGAGCTTTGTTTGAACAGTTCATTTCTGTTATGTGCGATTTTGCATACGGATATGACCTTGAGGACGAGGCTTTTGAAGTTTGCAAACAGTTCCTTGAAGAAAACGACATTGAGTACGAGGTAGATAATGATGACATTGAGTGAACGAGTACAGTTCTTTACTGAGCTGTTCGACGATATAATGTCTACAAACAGTATGCTCCTTAAAAGAACGTACGTACTCTCAATACCAGGCGAATTGCAAGAGGACTTCGATTACATTCTTGAAGTACTTGCTGGACAGCATCCATTCGGTTACAAATATGAACCGACTGCATATTACGACGAAGATATGCCGGAAGACTACACTATTAAACAAGTTCTTGTCTATCTACAGGAACCGATGCTTAATCGTGACTTAAGTCAGCACAATATATTTATGCATACTCGCAGAATTGCTAAATATTGTGCGTTCTTTGAGCCTATCATAAATCGTACGTTGCGTCTCGGCATCGGCCGTTCATTGTTACAAAAGGATATGCTTTCAGCAATGTTGGCAAAGAAGTACGAAGGAAATGTGAGAAACAATGACATATTTGTTACAGAAAAGTTAGACGGAAATCGTTGTATTGCTCACTTTGACGGTATCGAATGGCAGTTCACATCTCGTAACGGCAAACCTATGCACGTCAAGTTCGATATGACGGGTCTACCGAAAAATCTTACTTACGACGGCGAGGTGTTATCACCTGAACAGACGCAATTGTCTATGAAGATTGCAGACGGAGTCTTTGATACAAAGTTTGACAAAATGTTTAACGAAACTTCCGGTTTAATCAATCGGCATTCGTTAGATAAGAAACTTATATACAATATCTTCGATGTTATTGTAGAGGACGAGACTTATGCAAACCGTCGTGAGATACTCAGTACTCTTGTGCCGGAAGGTAACGTAAGAATACTTCCAGTACTTCGTCATTATTCTACGAAAGAGGCAAGAGACGGAAATATCGACTGGCTGCTTGACAAAGTAGTAAGTGCAGGTGGTGAAGGCCTAATGATTAACATTGCAGACGGCCTTTATGAGCACAAACGTACAGACTCTTTGCTAAAATACAAGCAAGTACAAACAATGGATATGGAAGTTGTAGGCATTGAGGAAGGCGAAGGAAAGTACGAAGGTCTTATCGGTGCAATAAATGTACGTTGTGTTACTGACAAAGGTGATGCCATTTATTGTAAAGTAGGAAGTGGACTGAGTGACGACCAACGGTTTGAATGGGCATTTCACCCTGAAAAAATACTTGGAAAAATAGTAGAAGTTGCATATTTTTCAGTAAGTCAAAATGCCAATCACTCAGCACACGAGTACTCATTGAGGTTTCCTCGACTGAAATCTGTGAGAGAAGACAAGACGCAAACCAGTCAATTTTAATATATAATATTTTTAGATAATCAATCTATATTCAGAGGTCGATAAAATCTATCTATTATATCTTAAAAATGGCCAGAGTTGATTTTAGAGAGGGAATATTCTCAAAAATCTTGGATATAATATAATGAATGGAGGTTCAAAATGGCAAACAAAAAGTTGTTACTTGCTGTAGCATTTGATGACGAAAACAACGTGTATTCAGTCGACGTACCATCCGGAAGTTCCGTACCTGAATGTGCATTTTGTATGACGGTCGTAATCAAATGTCTCGTTCGCGACGGTATCATTAAGTCTGCTGACGAAGTTCTTGACTTGATTAAAAAGTATATAGACGATAGTCAGTATGAGGAAGTAAAACCGGTCGAAGATGTTGAGGTGGACGAAGATGGCAAGTTATCTTGACAGTTTAAGTGTTTCGCAAGTAAATGACCTTTGCAATGATGTTCTTGCAAACACTGAATGGACAAAAGGTCCTTGTTACAAAAAGAAAATGTACATTGCCGGTCCGTGGTTTGATACTAAAGCAAAAAGAATAATGCATACCATTAAAAAGATTGTGGAATACACGCCCGGCTGTGCATATGACATTTACTTTCCTATGGACCACACGAAGAATAGTCCGAAAGAAACTTTTAATGACAATTGTGAAAACATAAAATATGCTGACTTGGTAGTTGCATTAGTTTCTCGAAAAGACAGCGGTACGGCGTTTGAAATAGGCTATGCAAATGCTCTCAAAAAGCCGATAATCTTTGTAGTACTTGATTATTTGGACTCGCAATCTAAAACAAACATTATGTTATCTTTTGCAGCAAAACACGTAATTGATATACGAGATTTTCAAAAACTTATTTGTAAACAATCTTATAATCATTACGACATTACGGACGATTGGGAGGGAAAAGAATAATGAAGTTTAACAAAGGTTATTCAAACATAAAAGTTACTTTGATAGACAGCGTTGGCGATGACTTGGCAAAGAAGGTTTACGAATTCGGAAGAATATCACACGATTTCAACGAAGTACTTCCTGAAAAGTATGACGAAAACAATCCGGATTGCAAAAAACTTATAGACAAAATAATCGAGGGAACTACTTTGCCGAAGTTTGCTTTGCAAGGACACAGACTTAATTTCCGAATTGAAGGTATTTCGAGAATATGTCTTGCTCAGTTAACTCGTGATACAGCAATTTTTGCGAGTGCGGGAGGTGGTATTTATCCTCTTACACAAGAGTTCAATATTCCTTTGTCCATTTATAAAGAAAAAGACATTATGGATAAACTTACTGAAGCACAAAAACTTCTCGAAGATGCTTACATTATGTGTGCTGAAAAAGAAATACCTGCTTTGGAAGCGAGATATGTCGGACTTCATTCGCAAGTAATATCTTTAACAGCAAGTTATTTACCGTCTGATTTTGTAAGAAGTTGTTTTTCCAGAACGTCGAGCAATTTTTGTGATGAGTGTAATTACATTTATCGAAAAATGTATTATGAAATTATCAAAATGGCAGTACATTGCAAAGATACTAATAGTGTAAGACTTTGGGCTTGGCTGTTTGCTGAAGCTAAATGTATAAACGACGGAATTTATGTTCGTGAGCGTCTTTACAACAGTGATTTTACTACAATTGGCAAACCGGTAAATAATAAAAAGGCGCTGAATGATTGGCGAAAATCTTGCTGGAAACTCGAACTCGAACGAATGTACAAAGAAGAGCCTGAATTGCTTACTGACAAAGAACGAATACTTATTCGTAAGTGGCAAGATATGGAAGTACTTCCTACTACTTATGACACAAACAATCCAGAAGTACTTAAAAATGCAGTAAAGAAAATGGACTATTACAAAGATTATGAGGAAAGACATAATGAACAGAGATAAGGACTTTGATACTTTTGTAAAAGAATTTAACTTAATCGACAATGCACTCGATATGCGAACTTTACGTCGATGGAACGGCAGAGACTTACGAGACGAAGAAAATCTTGCTGAACATACGCATCTCGTAGTATGTTGTCTGTATGAACTTATCGACAGTATGACTTACATCGACGGAAATAAGTTTGAGCCTAACAACGTCGACAGAATGGTTAAAAACATTCTTTGTCACGATGCGCTTGAACTTCTTCGCGGCGATATATTGTCAGTTACAAAAGACGCTATTCGCGGACTTCGTGAACAGTGTGACGATGAAGAAGAAGAGTTTATGCGTAAAGTTTGTCCGATACTTACTGATGAACAGCAAAGACTTATAAAACTCGCAGACTTAATGGCTTGCTACAAATTTGTTGAGTGGGAACTTCGTTATCCGTCCAATGAATTTGCGAAAAACGTTTACGTAAGTACTAAACGAATTTTCCAAGAGGCACTTGACAGTTATTGTGATGCACATTGGCTTCACAGTACCTACCAAATTCCGGAAGATTACGTAGATTACGATAGGTTTGCAAAAGGTTATATGGAAGATGCTGGCGTAGACGTAATTCTTGATAGAGATGTAACGTTCTTACCGATGTCTACGACTTCCGTTGAACTTAATGTGCAGATTACTCCTAAGGAAAATGAAATGTCTTTCCTTTGTGCAAGAACTTCAGCAGCAAACAAAGGTCTCTCCGTTGCAACTTGTCCTATTGATGCCAATTATTCCGGTAACGTATCGGCAATTGTTCACAATATGAGTAATACAGTAATTACTTATAAGAAAGGTGAAGCGTTCTGCCAGTATGTTACTTGTAAAATCATTGTAAATCGTGATATAAAATGTAAGAAAGAAGGCAAACGTACGGTAAGTAAATTCGGAGGTACTGATGTTAGTAATACTTGAAGGTGCTGACGGCTCAGGTAAGACTACACTGATGCAACAGTTGCTTGAAAAAGGTTTCACTTGTAAAAAGACTTTAAGAGGCGAAAACAATGAACGACTTAGACGATTATACGAAGACGCAATATTTAACGATGACGTAATTATAATCGACCGTTCGTTTATTTCGGACATAGTATATCGTTGCAATGATGATTTACCTCGTGAGAGTTTAGATGCTTGCGAAGCAATTCAAATACTTGACAAGAATTGCAAGATAGTTTATTGCAAAACTGACAGTCAGTATGATGACAGTATACGACGTGGTGAAGATAATATCACTTCTTATAGTAAGTCAGAACAAATTAGTAAAACGTATGATTTTTTTACGACTTTTATTATGAAATATACTGACGCGGAAGTATTTGAATACAATTGGCACAATCAAATAGTAGACGATGTAGTAGATTTTATTTTGGAGGGTTGCACGGATGCAATACGACAACTTTATAACTCATAGTATTGACTTCTATATGGGTAAACCTAAGTCAGGCAAGACTATGATTGCAGGAAGTTATCCTAAACCGCTATTATACGTATCGGTTGGCGATGACGGAGGCGGACGAGTACTTTATATGAAGTATCGTTCCGATGTAGAAAAAGGTCTTATTAAGGTTAAAAACCTTCGTAATGACCGAGTGGTAAACGGAAAGATTGCTCAGACTTCCATTGAGAAACTGGCAATACTTCTTGCAGAACTTCGTAAGCCTGACGCTGACAAATTCAAAACTATTGTAATTGATACTGTTGGTGCTTTGCAAGACGATTACAAAAATTACCTTGAGTTCTGTAAGAGCGGTAAGCCTCTTTCTCAGCAAGAGTGGGGCGATGTCGCAAAGATGGTACTTGCTTGCAAAGACAATATGAAACGTTTCAGCGAAGAGCAAGGAACAACATTCGTATGGCTTACTCATACTAACGAGCAAGAAGTATATGAGACGTCTGGTCTTAACAAAGAGATACGAATTATACCTGACCTTACTATTAAGTCTGGTATTAAGTTTATGAAAGACGCGTCTAACATTTTCTATTGTTGTCGTAAGACAGTAATTACAAATGGCGAACGCGATGTTAAATTCCTTACTTACGTGGGTCCTCACCCGCTAATGGATACGGGTACAAGAGATATGGTACTCAAACATGGTGCATTTGTTGAGGACTTCACTTACGATAAATGGCAACAGTTTGTTGCAAATGGTACGTTAGAAAGTGTAAAAGTTGAAGTAGCAAATAACGACGAAGAGGAGGATAAATAATTATGGTAGAAAAGTTTAGTGATTACGAAGGTACTCAATATCTTGACAGAGAGGGACAGTTTGTATTTGAGATTACTGACGCAGAACTCAAAGAAAGTAAGAGCGGCAATCCGATGGTTGTTCTTACTGCAAAGAGTGAGGCTGGTGTAACTACTTTGTATCACAGCCTTAACCCGAAGGCTCGTTGGTCGTACAACAATCTTATTCGTGCTTGCCTTAACCTTGATACTCCGGAGAAACGTGCTAAGTTCGAACTTGATTATGAGACTATTCACAATCAACTCATCGGCAAAAAGTTTCTTGGTACTGTAGAGTGTGAGAGTTACGAAAAGGAAATCAAAGTACAGAACGAAGATGGTACTTTCAGTAACGATACTGAACTTAAAGAGAGTTACAAAGTTACCTCGTACGATTTCGTGAAATAATTTTTGTAGGGAGGCGAAAGTCTCCTTACACTTAGGCGGTTGGTGTAATTGGCAACACATCAGACTTTGACTCTGATATAACAAGTTCAAATCTTGTACCGCCTGCCAAAAACATTTATCGGAGGTAACAATGAAATTAGAAAGCGAAGTACAAGAAAAATGTATGAAGTTGATACGTAAGTATGGAGGGTATACATATAAGAACCCACAAAATATGTATACTGAAAAAGGTCGACCGGACTTGACAGCGTGTATACCTATAAGCATCGATAAGTTTATTGAAATATTCGGTGCAAACAAAAAGATAGGTTTATATGTAGGACTTGAAATTAAGAGAGACAAAAATAGCTCTTATGGCGTAACTGATGCACAAACTATTGTCGGAAATAAGATACAAAATGCATCAGGTTTATGGTTTAAGATAGACGACACAGACGTACTTGAAGCATTGCTCATAAAACTTACTGAGGAGGACAAATGATATACGAAGATTACTTATTAAACAAGAGAGGCTACCAGGAATTAGGTAGTCTTTTGCTTCTCGAAAGAAAGCACGCTTGTTTATTTTATAAACCTGGCAAAGGTAAAACGTATCCTTGTATAGATGCTATACGAGATATTTGGGAAAGTAAAGGTAATATAAATTTACTCATTTTGTCCACGGCAGATGCAATAAAACATATGTGGCTTGAAGAAATTATGCCGCAAAATATATTACCAGATAATACAGTGTATATGACATTCAACAGTGCTATCGTTGATGCTACAAAAATCAAACTTATGAAAGTTAAGTGGGATATAATCGTAATCGACGAATGTCATAAGATAAAGGCTAATAACAGTAAGATAAGCAAACTGTGTCATATGCTTACAAGGAAGGCTGAATATGTATTTGGTTTATCCGGTACCCCTCGCGGTAATAGTGACATTGACATCTTTTGTCAGTTCCATAATATGAATATAAGTGAATGGGGTGATATTGCTTATACAAACTTCATTAACAATTGTTGTGATATAGACCAAAAGTTCTTCGGTAGACAAATGGTTAAAATACCGATCGGTATAAATCATAAGTATCGTGCTGGTTGGGAACGAAATATTGCAATGTATACACAAAGAGTTGGCTATGACGAGGACGACGGAATGCCGGAACTTAACGTAAATGTAGTTAAACTTCCTTACACTCCGACAAAAGAATATTTGCAAGCAGAGCAAGGTGTAGTAGATGTACCTGATTACGAGACAACAATGACTAAACTTGCAGCAATTCAAAAGTTACATCAGGCGGTTAACGGTTTCTTGTATTTGACGGACGAGGTTGAGGATAAACGACAGGTATGGCATATTGAAAGAAACAAAAAACTTGACTGGCTTAACGAACATTTGACTGACGACCCGACAGTAATAGTTTACAGATTTGCAGAAGACTTGAACGAACTAAAACGAGAGTTTGGTTTATGTAAATGGACGGAAGATATTGAGACTTTCAAAAGTGGTGAAGCAAATCTTTTGTTCTTACAATGTTCTCGTTGCGAGTCATTCAACTTGCAAATGTGTAATAGAATTATCTTTTATACTCTCGACTATTCATATATAAAATACAATCAAATGTTACATCGAGTATGGCGTATGGGACAACATAACGCGGTACAAATAGATATACTTATTTTTGACAACACCGTTGAAAGTAATATTTGGTCGGCAGTAAGTAATAAAGAAAAATTAGCAGATTTGTTTATGTCAATCAAAGGAATGTAAAGTATGGACGAGAATTTAGCAAGACTTAACAGACTATATCCAAACAGTAGGTTCGTACAAATAGCAAAGTATGACCCTAATCTTTGGAAAGATAGGGAGTACGATAGTTCCTTTGATAACAAGGCAACTATTACGAAATGGAAAAGTAAGCCGTTAAACTACGAGGATGCTCAAGCATTGGTAGAAGAAGGCTGGCGTATAGGTTGGATAGTTCCTCACGGATACGTAGTTGTAGATATTGACAACAAAGACAGTGAGTATTCACAAGATAAACTTGAACGGTTACTCAAAAAATTTGAGGTTGCATATTCATACAATTATACGAACAAAGGTATTCACATACTTTTCCGTGACGATAGTGATGGTATTAAGTCCGAGGCACGTAGTAAATGTGCACTTAACATTGAAGTAGATACTCGTGCTAATGGCACAGGTTACATCATACTTCCTACGAACGACCCTCACAGAGAATGGGGTAAATGGAATGATATGGTAGAAGACATACCGTATTTCCTAAAACCTTTGACAAAAAATAATATACCATCTTTTGTAGGTATGACTGAGGGTGACGGACGTAACAGTGCATTGTTCAAGTGGCGTACAATACTTGAGGCAACTAATAAACTTACAAATGAGCAAGTAGAAAAGAGTGTTCGCATAATAAATGAAAACATTTTTGAAACGCCTATGCCGAATAACGAACTTTTCAAAACGGTATTGAGAAGTCGTGAAAAAGAAGCTAAACCTGATGCTACTGAAAAAGAAAATATTTATAACAAAATTGCAGATGATTTGATTGCAAAGTTTGATATAATATCCTTTTACGATAACTTCTGGAAGTTCAACGGAACGTACTACAAAAGAGTTACTGAAACGGAACTCGAACGACTTATACATTTTGAGTCGTCGAGAAATTTAAGTAGTGCTGGTCGTAAAGAAATTATAGCATTTATTAAAGTAAAAACACAAGTAAATATGGTTGACTTCGACAAAGATTGGTACAAGGTTGCAGTAGCAAATGGTGTACTTAATCTTGTGACCGGTGAGGTTGAAGTACCTAACAAAAATGATGTAAATACTATATTTATTCCTCATCAGTATAACAATGACCCGGAATACTCTCCGCGAATTGACCAGTTTATGAAAGACATAACGAATGCTGACCCGATTAAAATGGAGTTCTTGTATCAGGTTGCAGGTTATTGTTTACTTAAACGAAATCAGTTTGAAAAGTTTTTCATTTTCCAAGGTGAGGGTGGTACCGGTAAATCTACGTTTATGAACCTTATACAAAAAATGGTAAGCGAAGAAAACTGTAGTCACGTCGCCCTTGCTGACTTCGACAAAGATTACTATCTTGCAAGTACATTGTCAAAACTTGTTAACCTTGATGACGATATTGTAGATAGTAGAGCACTTGAAGCGTCTGGTCGGTTTAAGTCCTTTGTATCCGGTAACGTAATTACAGTCCGGCAAATATATCGTGAACCTATTGAATTTGCACCTTATGCTACATTGATATTCAACTGTAATAAGTTGCCGAAGATTATGGATAAAACGAGTGGACTTTATCGTCGAATGATACTTGTAGAACTTAATCATAAAGTTGCAAAACCTGACCCATCATTTATGCTTAAAGTAACTGACCAAGATATGGAGTACTTTTTGTATAAAGCAGTACAAGGTATTAAGACGGCACTTGAAGAAGGTAAATTCAGAGTTACACAAAGTAGCGAGGAGTTGTTACTTCGTTTCAAAAGACGTCAGAGTCCGTTTACTGAATGGGTATACGATGCTAAACTTTGTCTCGGTGATATTGTCAATCATCGTTGTATGGCACTTTACAAAGAGTTTACTAACTGGTGTGGTGATAACGGATATGTAAAAGTACTTACAATGTACTCATTTAAGGAAGAAGTGGCAACGTTGTTTGATGTATCTATTGATTTTGTAGATGACAACGACGGACGAGTAAAGATACAACAATTTGTAAAACGTGGGGAATACGACCCTAACTATAAACCGTTTTAAGGAGTGACTATGAGAATAAGATTTTTTGACTTTGAGGTATTTCCCGACTGGTGGTGCTGTGTATTCGGTGATTTGCCGGAGGGAGTTACAAAGAGTACTGATGTTACGGAAGAAATAAAGGAAGACTTTTTCTACGTATCGAGTGATGATGCGGATTGTCGTAATAAACTTATAAGTGCACTTCGTGAACCGGGATACGCGGTTGCAGGTTACAATATCAAACGATACGACCTTATGATTGCAAATGGAATTTATCAAGGTTTTACCCCTCAGCAAATAAAAATTATAAACGACATAATAATCAATCCGTCCCTTGCGTATTCATCGAAAGAACACATTCGTTTACAATCTTTTGCAAAGAAACGTCTACCGAATGTTACTTTCATTGACCTTATGGACGATGCAACTGGCTCACTCAAAGAAAAAGAAGCAATCCTTGGACTTAACATTATGGAGAGTTCCGTTTCCTTTGACAAAGAGTGTATAAACGATAAAGAAAAAGAAAACGTTCTTTATTACTGTAAACAAGATGTCTATGCGGCAATGCAATGGTATTTGCAAATAGTTCTTCCGTATACTACGAGTAAACTTAATGTCGGCAAAGTCTTTGGAATACCGGAAGATGTATGTTATAGAACTACAAATGCTGGACTTGTTGCAATGGCACTCAAAGCAAAAAGACGTACTTTTGAGGACGCAGAAAAAATACAGATAGATTTGCCAGTACGTATTAAAGAGTATTGTTACGAAAATATTCCTCACGATATACTTGAAAGATTGCTTAATAACAATGAGGCATTTTCTACAAGACTTTTTAATAATGATGTAAGTTACGGCAATGGAGGTATTCATAGTACATACGGCGATGACTTATACGTAGAGAGTGATGATGAGTGGGTACTTATGAACGTCGATGCTGGTTCTTATTATCCGTCAATACTTATACAGTTAGATTGTTTGAGTAGAGCGATAACTAACCCGGACGATTTCAAAAATATATTCAATGAACGTATGCGTATTAAGCATCTTCCTAACAAAACTCGTTGGGAAGAAGATATGCAACTTGCATACAAACTCATTCTTAACACAACATTCGGTGCATCTGGTAACAAGTGGCTTGATTTGTATGACCCGTATATGTGTACAAGAACTTGTAGAGTAGGACAAATATTCCTTACGGCACTTGCTTGCAAGATGGTCCGTATGATACCTGGTCTAAAAATTATACAAACTAATACCGATGGTATTCTTGCTTATTTTAGACGCAAAGATGCTGATAAAGTTCGCAAACTTGAGGAAGAGTGGACCAAGGTAAGCGGTATAAATATGGAAGAGGACATCGTAGATAAAATTTGGCAAAGAAATGTAAATAATTATTTGCTTATCAAAGACGGTGGAAAAGTTAAACGTAAAGGTGGTTGGCTGAACGATATAATATTCCGTTACGGATATGTAATGCTTTCACCTTTGTCTGCATTTGTTTGTACCAAAGCGGCGGCAGATTATCTCGTAAACAAAACTTCGATAATTCAGTCTATTGTAAACAACAAAAATATTGCTGACTTTGCTATGGTTTGTACAAAAGGTCCTACTTACAGTGGAGTAGTACAAAGAATGACTGACGGTACAGAGGTTCCTCTTTACAAATGTAACAGAGTAATTGCTACAAAAGACGAGTCGTACGGTATGATTTATAAATACAAAAAGTACAAAGACAAAATATCTTACGCAAAGATGCCGAGTATTCCTGAACATTGCAAATTGATTAACGAGGACTTCTCTACTTACAATTTCGATGACATTAAAAAGGAACTCGATTATCAGTTTTACTTACAAAGAACTCTCGATTTGTTAGATATTCCCTGGCAGCAATTATCCGGCGATAATCTTAATCGAATTGATAAATTTAATCCGTACAATGATTTTAATATATAATAGATTGATTTTATAATAAATCTAATATAGATTATCATTTCATAAAATCAATCAGATATTATATATTAAAATCAATCAATGAGGTAATCAATATGACAGTTATAACAGATACATTTATACCATACGAATTCGCAGACAAGAGGAAGTGTTACAATTACGTGACTGACCGTGCTTTGCGAATTAGGAAGTCTTTAAGACTTGTAGAAAAAGACGAAGAGCACCTTACAATAAGATGCCCTGTCGTCGGTGATTATTTAGATATTGTCGGTACTAAGCAAGACATCGAATGGCTTGATGCTGAACTTAGGAAACGTCAGTGGTATCGAGAAACTTAATAGAAACCTTCTAACGACTTAGTTTTAATAAACACGTTTTTCGTAATCTTGTTAGATTTCAGAAGTTCGTATTCACTCTTAGTCGCGTAGTATTTCATACCTTTAAGTTCAGTAGCCACATAGACTTTAGCAAGTTTAGCGGTTTCCGATTTGATACCTTTGAAAGCATAAGCTCGTTGTTCATTAGTCATTTGTTTGTACGTAAGTTCTTTGTACGAACCGTCTGGCATTTGAACTCTCCTCTTAGTCTTTCCGTTCACAAAATCAGTTAAATACTTTTTATTGAGCAGTCCGTACTTTTGATTGAGTGCGGACTTTTCTTTTGTCGTCAACTTACCAACAGCGTCTTTGTATTCGCCAGTAAGTTCCGTATCCAAAAGTCCTAAGCCCATTGCAGTCTTTTCCAAACTACTTACTTTGTACGGAGATATTTTCAAAGGTGACAATCTATTGAATAAGTCTACTGCAAAAGGTATCGCGTATTTAGACTGAACTTCGCCTGTGTAAATATCTATACGCTTTGGGAAAGCGTATGACAGTCCGGGAAATGCCTGAGCCGCAAGTCGTTCAATAGAACCGAATACTCCTTTGTCGTATTTAACTTTATAAATTTGTGTAACTCCGCTTATCATTTTGAGTGCATTCGGTATAAGTTTACTTAACGCACTTTCCGGTTGTTTAAGGAGCCAGTCGCCAATGTTGTCGGTATAACGAAGGTTATCAATAAGGTCATTGACTACAAAGTCATCAAACATTATATCACAAACCCCATATACTACGTCCATAAAGTCGCCTTCAATAGGATTGGTAAGCATCATACCGAGTGGTATAGTGGACATTCCGAAGACGTCACTTATATCAATGTAAGTATTACCAACTCTCAATTTAAGTTTGTCATCATCATCTTTATCAATACCTGCTACACCAAGTGCTCCGAGAATGGCTCCTATTCCAATACCTATTGCACCAAGTATACCGCTACCTATTTTACGTTTGATAGTGTATTCAATCATTCGCGGATTTACTTTTATATCGCCTGCTTGTAAGTCAGCTTCTGCTTTAGCAATACGTTTTTCAAGATTACAATAATCGTAAATGGCTTTACCGAGTCCGAGAGGCGTATACTCAAGTCCTTTAACAAACCAGTTCCACGATGCCGACAAGAACGGAGTAAATTGTTTGAGTACGAAACGTCCTTTGCTACCAGCCTTTTGGTATATTGCTCGCTCAATAGATGTAAATACGTTGGACTTATGCATATAGTCTGCTGCTGCGTAAGTGTATGCTTGAGCGAGAGTACTTGTGACTTTTTCCGTCATACCTTTTGATAAGTCTACATTGTCTTCTACGAGCATTTTGCCAAAGTATCTAACGGTTGCTTTGCGAATGTAAGGTACATCAGTAAGCATCTTTTGTATGAATTGCTGTGTTGCAAGGAATGCTTTACTTACCTTATTTTTACCTTCAAACGGATTATTCAAGTTATTAAACACGTCTCTGGCAATCTTGTGAAGTATCATTTCCGACATAGCATCTACTCCAGATTTAGTATCTGCTCCTATGGCAGTACCTCTTCTAACATCGTATTTGCTTATACCGTCATCAATCAGTGCAAGTAAACCTGTGTCAAGTACGTTTTGCTTAATAAATGCTTGTACTTCCGGAGTAACTTTAGTTCCTACTATTTTATATTGTCCTTCAATGGTAGTTTTCTTAGGGAATAACTTACCGAAAAGATTTCCTGCAACTTCGCTTGCTCTATTAAGTGCTGTTACAAGAGGGTTAGAGACTTGGTTACGTATCCAAGTACCCGGACTGCTAAGCATTGCCGTTTGCTGGAAGGCCACCACTCTATCAAGGAACTTATCAAACTTTGACTTCGGAGGTAAGTCTTTACGATATTTCATTTGTTTATCGTAGACTCGTTTGTATAAATCATCTATTACGTCTTTAGTTTTGTTAATATCACCAGACTTAACAGCAGTCATAACTTCAGCAACATCTTCATCGCTTAATACTATACCTTCAGCCTTAGCAATATTACTCATAATACGTTCTTCAGGCTTAAGTAACTTTAACGCATCACGCCAACTCGAAAGAATGTTTGCACTATTGTTAGCAAGTCCATATAACAAGTTTTCAGCCGCCTTTACGTCAGCATCAGTGAGGTTACGACGACCTTCTTTTTGCTGTTGCAAGATAAAGGACAATATTGACATTTGAGCAATAGCGTATTTCTTTTGGGCAAGTTCAGTACCAATACCGTTTACCATTTGAGTAGATGTATAGTAACGAATGATGTCCGATACGTCCGCATCTTCCATACTTACAAGAGTGTCAGTATTTTTGTCAATGAACTCCTTGAGGCTTACTGTTACTTGCTTCTCGTCCATTTCACTGATAGTCTGTACCATAGTCGGGGAAAAACGTTCAAACTCCGTATCAAGAAGTTTTTGTAATACTTTTGGTATTTCACTCATAGTATCGAAAGAAAACTTGTCAGTACCTCTAACAACAACTTCTACTCCATAACGATTTTTAACTTGTTCTTGAAGTTTAGCAATCTTACGTTCATACTTCTCAGTAAGTTTTAAGTTTTTAGCCTTCTCTCTATTGAGTTTTTCAAAGACGTCAAATGCTTTCTTACTATTAAACGCGCCTTCTCTAACTGCCGTACGCAAAGATTTAAGTGATTGTTCAAGTTCAAGTAACTTGTCAGTCTCTACAATAGTTTTTACTTGTACTTTAACATCATTACCTTGTTTATCTTTACGAGTAACATAGTCAGTACTACTAAATGTGTCCGGATTAAGTTTTCCGTTTTCAGTAAAGAAGCCAGGATATTTTTCGTTAAGTAACTTCATTTGCTTCGGAGACAAGTTTTCATTTATCCAAGAAGCAATACGTTTAATGTTACGTATGACGTTACCACGTCCGCGGTGACTTACTTCTTCCGTAAGTTGCTGAGCAATTTGTGCTTTTTTAGCAGCCTCAAAATCTTCCGCAGAAACAGCGCTTTGTAATTCGTAACCTGCTGCAAGTTTCATTAAGCCTTCCGGGTCGCTTATTACCATTTCATTGATTTCAGCATTGATTTTGTTAATTTCTTGTGTTTGCTTTTTAGTAGACCATTGCTCAGTAGTAGCTTTTACAAGAAGTTCTTGGTATTTATTTTTAAGAACTGTAAGTTTAGCCTCATTGACATCGATGTCCTCAAAAATAGCGTTCATTGCGGCTTCGGAACTTTCGTCAGCAAAGTGTTCAGCAATATAGGTAGTAGTATCGCTATCGATTTCCTCACCAGCTTGACTTCCTTTTTTAACAGTACCTGCACCAACTGATGCACCTCGTTTGTATATATTATAGGCAATATCCGTATCGTGCATAGAAGCCCAACGAAGTATCTTTACAATTTTTTCAATAGAAGCCACACTACCATCAAAGTACTTCATATACAACTGACGAGCATAAGGTTTAAGCGTGTTATAGTCAACCACACCTTTTTCAGTACCACTCTTAACCAGTTTACCAGACTTGTCATATACACTATCAAATATACCTTCGCCTCGGTCTTTATAAGAATAATACTTTTTAGCAATTTCCGGAGAAAGATTTACAATGAAGTTTTCAATATCTGTAAAGTATTTAGGATTGCCTTTCTTATTACGTACTCGTTCAAGACGTTCTGCGCTTAAGCCTTTGTCTTTTAGTATGTCATCGGCTGCCTCAAGTTCTTTAAGTATAAGTGATGCGGCGTACATAGACACTTGCAAGTCTCGATTATTTACGTAGTATGTCAACTGCTTATTATTGGTAATAACATCATTTCTGAAAAATGCGTCATTTACAAGTGTAAAGAATGTATCTGTACTATTGTACTTTCCTCTACCACGCATAAAATAATACATTACGTCAGAAGTTTTAAGCGTACCTTTCTCAATTTTACGAGCAATATCCGAAGGAAATTCATTATATAAGTCCTTATGAGTAGTAGTATATACAAATTGTTGCAACTCTTTACTCATATAAACCTGATAATCACGATTTGCTTTTACGAAAGGTTCAAGATTGGTACCTTGTACAAACTTTTTGGAAAGATATTTTTTAGTAAATTTTTTATCATCTTCTGGTGCAATGTCACTTCGTAAAACAACGTCACTTATGCCACCTGCAGTATCATAACTTTCAACGTCATATAAAACGTCTTCGCTAAATGCTGGAGATACTACTTTCATATACGTTTTTTCGTTCAGTTCAATGTCTATGAAGTTACGTTTAAAACCACGTTGCTCAACGTCCTCATATTGTTGCGGACGCATAATAATTTCATATTCCCAAGGGAAAAAGCCCATAAGATTTTTTACGGAAGTTTTACCAATATAATAACCTTCCATACTATCAGCGTGGTTATCTATCCAGTGTTGTGCTAATGATGCCGCACCAGGTATTAAGACAAATGCACTTGCCACTTCTTGATTAGGCTTCAGGTCCCCTATTCTTGTAAATGCAATGTCCATATTCTTGAATTGTTCCCAAGAAATATCAGGAAAATACATATAATTTAATAACTGTAAGCTTGCATTTATGAAGTCTGGGTTACTATTTATAGCATCCAAAACACTAACGTACCCCTTATTACGCGCTTGATTAGCTTCTTTAGTAAGTTGCGCATTTTTAAAGCTATTCAAGTCGATAATATTATAAAACTCACCAGAATAATCATAACTTCCGTTATAGCCAAACATACGCTCCAATAATTGAGTAATCTTTTTTACCTGGTTATTTACTTTTTCAGTTCCTAACGTCATTTGAAGTAACTCATAGGAATACTGAGTTATGTTATACAATTGGCATATTTGTGCATTTGTAGCATTTCCGTCTATGATTGCTCCAATAGCATCACTTAGGTATCTTTTTCTATTTTTATAACCTTCACTATCTGCATTAAAAACAGCCTCTTCGTTCATTAAGGTACCGAAATTAGCACCCATTTTGGCAAATAACTCTGCACCAGACGAACGCTTATATTTCTCATTTACTGTACCTTTAAGGACTTCTTTGGATAAATCAAAGTATCCGTCAACAGGTTCCAAAGACATCGTACTGAAAGTATTACGTTTAATCAAGTAACGACTACCCCAAGGGAACTGTATCATCATATCTCTGTCATTAAAACCGATAACAGTAGGCTGATAGTCAAACAAATCCGTACCTTGTAAACCGTAAGCCATTGCCTCGCCGGACGAATAATACAAATACTGATTAGCCGTCTCAACGTTCTGTGGAGTAATACCTTTTTCCTTAAACAATTGAGGTTTATGTTTCATAATGTCCTCAACTATTTTATCACGCATACCTTTAGTAAGTATATTACCTGTAAGAATATTGTACGTTATACCAAGAGACATTCCGTTAAAGTACTGAACAGCGTGTTGGAACTCGTGAGCAATTATGAATTTAAGAGGTCTTGTACCTTTAAGGTCAGCCTCAGCAATGTAAATAGTATTACTCAATGCATCAAACGAAGAAGTTTCTATCGCATTACTATAAACTATTTTTGTATTACGAAGTTCACCACTCAAATACTTTTCGTTTATTACGTCTTTTATATTTACTTCCTTGCCTACAGACTCTCCGAGCATAAACGAAGATTTTACGATGTCATTCATATTCTCAATGGACGCAAATTTATATTGTCCGTTGACAAGTTGAACTATTGTATAACCTTCTTTTGCAAAGTACTTGTTAAGATATTTGTAAGTAGTCTCATCAGTAACTTTCTGGAACTCTTTTTTAATTGCATTCTTTTGAGTATCATTTAAGAACTTATTAGGTTCATTGATAACTTCATCGATACTTACAAGAGACGATATTCCGGGAACGCATATTTTGCTAAGCAATCCGTTGACGTTGTTTACAATAGGCAATATGAAGTTCTTAAACGTTTCCGGATTAAGATTTCGTATATTACTCATATTGTAGTACACTCTGTCAAAGCCAATCGCTCTGCTTTCTTTACGACTTTCAATAGACAATCTACCATTAGTAAGGCTGAAACTGTAATTACCTTCCGTAGACTGATTAAACAAAGTGTTGTAATAGGCGAGAGTGGTTTGGCGATTGACGTTCTTATATTTTGCAGCGATTGCCTTGTACGAGTCACTGCCTTCACGCGGTACGTTAGTAAGCGTCTCAATAGTAAGTCCCATCGTATGCAAGAAACTGTTAAAAGCAATAGAGCCTTTTGTAGACGGAACAAGATACGTCTTGTCGTTATACAAAGTCATAAATTGTCCTTTGTAGAATGTATCAAGAGTGTTCAATGCCCACTGACGGTCTGCCTTAATGTCGCTCTTTATTGCCGCGTTAAGTTTGTCTTTCGTTTCTTGGTCTATCGGCAAAGAGTTGATACGACTACCCATTACCTTGCTTTCAATGTCAGTAAGTTTCTTACCCGCATCAATTTTAGCCGCAAGAGTTTTACCCCAACGCTTTTGCACAATGTCTTTCTTTTCCGCATCGGACAAAAAGTCATAGTTATTTACATTGAATTCCGACTGATTGAGTGCATACGTAATAAATTGTTCTTTCATCTGGGAAGCAATTTCATTAAGTTTCTGCAAGTACAATCTATTGTAAACATCGCTTTCCTTTTGTTTACTACGTTCAGTAATGAAGTTGGTGATTTCGGCAAGAAGTTCTACCGACCGCTCATTGGACGCATAGAGTGCCATATAGAAGAACGACGGATTGTAAAGCATATTGTATACTGCTTCAATGTCAGTCGCTTGTGATACACCGCTAAGTTCTCTATACAGTGCAGTGAGTTCCTTAAAGAACGGATTGTTAGATTTAGTTTTTACAATAGCGTCTACTATTTCATTCTCTGCAACTGACTTGAGCACGACGGAACCATCGGAGTTACGTATAAGTTCAATAGGTACAAAAATCGTTTTGTTTATTTTGACGGTATTGTTGCCTTGGTCCGTGATTACGACTCTGTCAAGGCTCTTGTCAAAATTAAACAGTTCGCGAAGTTGTTTTTCAATTTCCGCGGACTTCTCTTTTGCAATAGTCTTAGCAAGTTCTTCGCCAGTACCTTTCTCAATTTCCTCACGTTCAAACGACTCTTGTATAGTTTTCATTTGAGCGTCGATGAGTTTTTCTGCAGCGTCTCTTGTTTTATCTACGTATTCCTTTGTGTAATGTATCTTTTCAGCTTTTTGTAAGTCTGCAAGCGCAAGATACATATACTCAGCAAGGTCTTTGTAATTATCCTCAACATATTTTACAGGGTTTTGAGCAATTTGTTCTTGAACTTTACGATACTTTTGTACAAGAGGGTCATTTATGCCAGCACCATATTTACCAGTACCGTCAGAGAACAATGCGTTACGAGTAGTAATATCGTAAGACTGCATTTTTTGCAAAAATTGTTGAGCACGTTCAAGCTGCTGATTTGCTTCTTGGATATTTTGTAAACGTTCTACATATCCGGCGTCTTTTGCATTTTCCTCAAAGTTTATTGCCTTATAACCTTTTTCAGCCATATAGTCATTAAGTTCACTTTCTGCAATAGTAACGGCATTAGTAGCATCAGTTACATCTTTTTCCGCTTTGTTAATACGAGTTTGTTTATCATTATTAGTAAATTCATTGCGAATTTTAGAAACGATATCTACGTACTCTCCGGACTCTGCTTTAGCAATTACTTCTGACAAGAACTTATTAGCCTTCTCAAACTTCTCTGCACCCATCGCCTGGTACAATTGACCCATAATACGATAGCCTGCGTAAAGTTCCATAATAGCACCTTTACGCTCATCAGTAGTCATATCTTCCGTCATTATTTCGTTATACTTATTGACAAAAGATTGTATGTCAGCATTTACAGTCCAAGTTTTAAGTTTGCCCCACTTTTCAGTTTTGGGTTCGTAAGTTATATTTCCTTTCTCGTCAACTCCACTCTTTTTATAAACAATATTTCCTTCTGCGTCAGTCTTAACTTTACCAGTATCGTAACGACTCGTACGAAGTACGTCTGCTCCGGACATAAGCGACGAAGATATTAAAGATACTACAAAAGAATTGAGTGCGTCTTGTATACTATACTCTTGATAGAAATGTTCGTCAATTACGGAATAAGCAAGGTTTACAAAATAGGTGCTTATATCTTGGAGCACTTCCTCTACGCCTTCCTGTACAGCACCTTTAGCAATGCGAAGAAGTCCGTTAATCTGAGGTTTACCTTGAATGTAAGTCATTGACTTTTTAGATAATGAACTTCCTACACCCGTAGTTCCACCATAATGTAACATATCTGTAACAGACATATCCCATACTTTTCCAAGTAAGGTTTCTACGCCAGCTTCAAGCGCAGTACCTATGAGCGCATTACTTATTTTTGCCCAACTTCCTACGCTTTCGAGTGAAGTATTCTGCGCAATTTCAGACAATCTACCGGAGAATTGTCCTGCATAAAATATAAACCTACTTGCAGCGCCAACTTTTGCCGCAGCTGCTGCACCCGCCTGAGCTGCAGTTACTCCGGTAGCGCCTGCCAAACTTCCACTTGCAGCAGACGATGCAATAGCACCTACTCCTTGAGTTAACAAAATGGTAGGTAACATATAACCTATGCTATCAAGTGCGCCAGTAATAACTTCGCCTACTGATGACATACTTCCGTCACTATTACGTATATACGTATAATGGCGTTCAAAATCATACAAAGCACTATCAAGTCCGGCAAATACATCTGCATTAACTTTTGAATTGGAACCGAATGGCGTATACTTTCGCTCATTCATACCGTCCACTACCATTTGTCCCCAACTACGTTCATCGCCAGCAATTCCTCGAATAGTTGCTTCCGTGAGAGAACCCACAAGATTAAACACGTCATCTGCAAATCTTGCAGCTCCTCCAAGTAACTTACGAACACCGTACCCAATATACAACTGAGGTGTAGTTATCCACATCCAACCTGCATTGTCTTTTTTCATTTGTGCATACGCACGCTCATCAATTTCTTGCTGAGCAATGTCTGCTTGTTGGTTTAACAAGTATTTGTTGTACTCATAAGTAGACATCTTGCCGAGTGACTTCTTTTGTTCCGTGCCATACTCATCTACGTACTTTTCATATCGTTCTTGCGTATCAGTTTTGTCGCCATACAGCTCGTTGTACATACTATAAAATCGACCGTCCGAATCTTGGAGGCCGATTTTGTAGTCATTGTAAAACGATGACGACAATTTGCTCTGTTCACTCAATAATGCAATGTATTGATTAAGCCTACCTTTACTTGCGTTATTGGTCCAGTCTTCGCTGGAAAAGTAAGGTGTCGATTTATATGCGTCATACATTGCAGAATAATTCGACAAGTTCACTTTTCCGAGTGCCATCAACTCGTTTGCCATATTCTAATACTCCTTTACTGCTCTTCGCAGATATTTGAATATCTTTCACTATATCGATTTTTAAGATATAATGAGAGGTTATAAACAATGGGCTGATATAAATTATCAACCCATTATTATTATATATTAAATTTATCAGTTATGTTACTTTTGCTGTTCAGTAAGCATTTTGTACAAATCCGGATAGTTCTCTTTGAGGTAAGCAATCTTTTCCTCTTTTGTTGCGTTAGGGTTAGCTTTTTCCCATTCCCCTATACTTTTTACAGAGTTCATAATATTTCGCTCAGCGTCAGCACCTTTTTTGTAGTCAGTTCGTATATCACCGGACTTTATACGTTCAATAGCTTTCTTATATGCCTGCGGGTCATTATCCGGACCTAC
>ERZ1026884.132-NODE-132-length-52302-cov-4.496966_pt1 | contig 52302 bp, 46 predicted proteins | sample MGYA00380172_ERZ1026884 | MGnify/ENA primary metagenome ERZ1026884 (study PRJEB33269, sample SAMEA4719808) | human gut metagenome | biome: human-associated habitat; feature: organic feature; material: feces | place: Cameroon | collected 2013-10 ... | reverse complement strand
ACGAGATGCTCAGGAGTCTCGTGGGCTCGGAGATGTGTATAAGAGACAGGTATATCTCCCAGCCCTCGCTGAGCCTGATGATCAAAAAGGCCGAGGAACGTGTGGGCAGCCCGCTGTTTGACCGCAGCACCATGCCCATCGGCTTGACCGAAGCGGGACGGCAGTATATCCGCGCCGCCGAGCAGATCATGGAAATCGAGGGCTCCTTTCAACAATATATCAGCGATACCGAGGCGTGTCTTAGCGGCACGTTGGCGCTGGGCGGCACCACGCTGTTTACCTCCTATGTGCTGCCGCCGCTGATCAGCGCGTTTTCGGATCGCTTTCCCCGCGTGCAGGTGCGCATTCTGGAGGCACACACTGCCGCGCTGGAGCGCGAGCTGCGCGAGGGTGAGCTGGACTTTGTGATGGAAAACTGCGCGTTCGACCCTGCGGTATACGACAGCATTGCCTATCGCGCCGAGCGGCTGCTGCTGGCCGTGCCCGCCAGCTTTGCGATTAACGAGGCCGCCGCGGCCTATCGCCTGACGGCGGAGGAGCTGCAGGCAGGCAGGGACGCGCCGGGCGTGCCGCTGGCGCTGTTCAAGGACGAGCCCTTCCTGCTGCTCAAGGAGGGCAACGATACCCGCCAGCGTGCCGACAGGCTGTGCGCCAAAGCGGGCTTTCGCCCCGGCGCGCGGCTGCTGCTGGATCAGCAGCTGACGGCCTACAACCTGGCCTGCTACGGGCTGGGCGTTACCTTTGTCAGCGACACGCTGGCCTGCAGCGTGCCGCCCGACGAAAGGCTGCATTTCTACCTGTTAGATAGCCCGCACGCGCGCCGCGCCGTCAGCCTGGTATACAAGCGCAGCCGCTTTGTCACCCGGCCTATGCGCGAATTCCTGCAATTGCTCTCCATTGACGGTAAATAGTCAATTTTGTGTATTTTTATACCATGCAAACGATTGCCGTTCTGTGTGTTCCCAATTTTTTTGCTAAAAATATTGACAAATAGCACAAAATCGTATATGATACCGTTGCAGCAGGGAAGCGAGCGATAATCGAATATGGATAAGGCCCTTTCCCCAGCACAAATTCGCGGTTTATCCGCAAAAAGGAGCGATACCTTTATGAAAAAGTTCTTCGCGCTGCTTCTGGCTCTGTGCCTGGCAATGACGATGGTCGCCTCCGTTGCCTCCGCCGAGGGCGGCAAGGTGTACTACCTCAACTTCAAGCCTGAAGCCGACGCCGCTTGGCAGGAGCTGGCCAAGACCTATACCGAAAAGACCGGCGTGCAGGTGACCGTCGTGACCGCCGCCTCCGGCACCTACTCCCAGACCCTGACCGCTGAAATGGACAAGGGCAGCGCTGCCCCCACCCTGTTCCAGTGCGGCAACCTGGAAGGTCTCCAGACCTGGCGCGATTATATGCTGAATCTGAGCGGCACTGATTTCGCCAACGAAATGACCACCTCCGACTTCAACCTCTACGGCGAAAACGGCGAGCTGCTGGCCGCTGGTTACTGCTACGAGGCTTTCGGCATCATCGTCAACAAGGCGCTGCTGGAAAAGGCCGGCCACAAGCTGGAGGAAATCAAGGATTTCGCCAGCCTGAAGGCTGTCGCCGAGGATATCCACGCCCGCGCTGCGGAGCTGGGCTTTGACGCCTTCACCTCCGCCGGCCTGGACGGCTCCTCCTCCTGGCGCTTCTCCGGCCATCTGGCCAACATGCCCCTGTACTACGAGTTCCGCGATGACAACGTAACCGAGAAGCCCGCCACCATCAAGGGCACCTACCTGGATAACTTCAAGAACATCTGGGATCTGTACATCAACAACTCCGCCACCAAGCCCGCTGATCTGGCCACCGCTACCGGCGATCAGGCTGAATCCGAGTTCGGCACCGGCAAGGCTGCCTTCTATCAGAACGGTACCTGGGAATACGCCAACCTGATTGGCAAAAAGTTCGGCATGAAGTCCGAAGACCTGGCCATGATCCCCATCTACTGCGGCGTTGAGGGCGAGGAAAAGGCCGGCCTGTGCTGCGGCACTGAAAACTGCTGGGCTGTCAACTCCAAGGCTTCTGAGGCCGATATCAAGGCGACCCTGGACTTCCTGTACTGGGTTGTCACCAGCGAAGAAGGCACCGCGATGATGGCCGAGCAGTTTGGCCCCATCCCCTTCAAGGCTGCCAAGGCTTCCTCCAACGTATTCTTCAACGACGCCAATGCCTACATCGCCGATGGCAACTACGTTGTCACCTGGGCGTTCAACCATACCCCCAACGTTGACGCGTGGCGCGCTGGCGTTGTGGACGCCATGATGCAGTATTGCGCCGGCGGCAGCTGGAACAACGTGGTTGACGCGTTCGTTCAGGGCTGGGCCGTGCAGTATGCCAACGCAAACGAATAAGAGCACCTAAGCGCGGGGGAGCGGGATCATTCCCGCCCCCCGATTTTTCCGTACAGGGGGATTTACCATGCAGCAAAAAACGCAGCACAAGCGTAAAAAAGAAACCGTCGCCGTCAATTCGCGCCTAATTCGCCGCCCGATTCAGCGCTGCTTCGCCATCTTTCTGCTGCCTACCTTCGCGGCGTTCTGCATCGGCTTTCTCTGGCCGTTTGTAAAGGGGCTTTATCTTTCCTTCTGCACCTTTACCACCACCAGCAACGCCAAATGGGTGGGGCTGCAAAACTATCAGAAGGCGCTGACGGACGCCAGCTTTCTGCATGCCTTCTGGTATACGGCGCTGGTAGCCATTGTATCACTGATTCTGATTAACGTGCTGTCCTTTGCCGTGGCCTACGCCCTCACGCGCAAAATTCCAGGGGCCAATATCTACCGCGGCGTGTTTTTCATGCCCAACCTGATCGGCGGCATCGTGCTGGGCTACATCTGGCAGCGCATCTTCAACGGCATCCTGCCCACGGCCATCGTGCTCAATACCCACTATGGCTTCTGGGGCTTGATTGTGCTGATGTGCTGGCAGCAGGTGGGCTATATGATGATTATCTATATCGCCGGCCTGCAATCGGTATCCGAGGATATGCTGGAGGCCGCGCGTATCGACGGCGCGAACGGCTGGCAGATCCTGTGGAAGATCACCATTCCCACCGTCATGCCCTCCATCACCATCTGCACCTTCCTGACGCTGACCAACTCCTTTAAGCTGTTCGATCAGAACATGGTGCTCAACGAGGGTCGTCCCTACATCTTCCAAAACGGCGTGCAGATCAAAACCACTGAGATGCTGGCGCTGAACATCTACAATACCTTCTATATGAATGCAAAATCCCGCGGCGTAGGCCAAGCCAAGGCCGTGCTGTTCTTTATCCTGGTGGCCGCCATCGCGCTGATTCAACTGCGCGCGACCCATGAAAAGGAGGTGCAGCAGTGATGCGTACCAGTAAAAAATGGGGCATTGCGCTGTCCGTGCTTTTCGCAATTATCAGCCTGTTTTATCTGATGCCCATTGCCGTGGTGCTGATTAATAGCTTTAAGGATAACATTGCCGTTAACTCAAACGTGTTCGCCCTGCCCAACCAGGAAACCTTTGTGGGCTGGAGCAACTATGTAAACGGCCTCACCTCCGGCGCGTATCCCTTCCTGTATTCGGCGGGCTACAGCTTTATGATCACCATCCTGTCGGCTATCCTGATCCTGCTGTGCACCTCCATGGCGGCGTGGTACATCTCCCGCGTGGATGATATCGCCTCCAGGGTGGTGTACTTCCTGTGCGTGTTCTCCATGGTAGTGCCCTTCCAGATGGTCATGTTCACCCTGGCGCGCACGGCCTACACGCTGAAGCTGAACACCCCCTGGAGCATCCCCGTGGTGTACCTGGGCTTTGGCGCGGGCCTGGCGGTGTTTATGTTCAGCGGCTTTGTCAAGGGCATGCCCCTGGCCATGGAGGAGGCTGCGGCCATCGACGGCTGCGGCCCCATCCGCACGTTCTTCGGCGTGGTGCTGCCCATCATGAAGCCCATCTTCATTTCCGTGGGCGTGCTGGAAATCATGTGGGTATGGAACGACTATCTGCTGCCCTACCTAGTACTGGACAGCACCAAGTACAAGACCATCCCCATCCACATCCAGTATCTGCAGGGCAGCTACGGCCATGTAGACCTGGGCGCCATGATGGCGCTGATTATGCTGAGCATCCTGCCCATCATCATCTTCTACCTGTGCTGCCAGAAGTACATCATCGCGGGTGTAACCGCGGGCGCGGTAAAAGGCTAAAAAAGGCCATCCCCTAAACCAGGGATTATCTTTGAAGGAGCTTCGGCTCCTTCATTTTTACGTTTCATGCAATTGACAGCCACCGCGCAACAGGATACAATGATACGGTATTATGCGTATGCTATACGCTGCGTTTGGAGGCGATTGCTTGCACAAGTGGGATGTTCGCTTTATGGATATGGCGCATCTGGTATCCACCTGGACCAGCTGCTATACCCCCGGCCGGGCCATCGGCGCTGTGATTGTAAAGGACAAGCGCGTGATGACCACCGGCTATAACGGCGCGCCCGCCGGCCTGCCCACCTGTAAGGAACGCGGCGAGTGCCTGCGCCGCAAGCTGGGCGTGGCAAGCGGCACGCACGCTGAAATCTGCTATGCCGTGCATGCCGAGCAAAACGCCATCATTCAGGCCGCCAGGCTGGGCGTGTCCATCGACGGCGCAACGTTATACTGCACGCATCAGCCCTGCTCGCTGTGCACGCGCATGATCATCAACGCCGGCATTCGCCGCGTTGTGTACGAGCAGGGATACCCGGACGATTTCTCCCTGCAGCTGTTCCATGACGCGCAGATTCCCATTGAACAATACGACCCCGCCACGGGAGGTACTACGCCATGCTGAAAAAGATCATTGCAGTTTTGCTGATTCTCTGCCTGTCTCTGCCCGTCTGCGCGCTGGCGCAGCAGGATCCCAAGCCCATCGCCACTTGCGCGCCGCAGGATATCCCCAAAACGCCTGAGGGCGTGCATCACTACCTGCTGCTGTGCGCCGACACCTGGAAGTGCGATATCAACAACATGGATAACTACACCGACGGCATCATGCTGGTGACGGTGGATACCGTGGCGCACCGCATCATGCTCACCTCGTTTATCCGCGATATGCTGGTGCTGCGCCCCGACGGCAAGTACGGCCGCATCAACGCTGTGGCCAGCCGCTTTGGCCTGCAGGGGCTGGTGGATACCATCAACTCGCACTTTGGCCTGGAAATCGACAAGTATATCCTGGTGGACTGGACGGACGTGGGCGAGATCATCGACGCACTGGGCGGCGTGGATATCACCATTACCAGCGGCGAAGCCACCCGGCTGCGCGATAAGCTGACCTATAAGTCCGACTGGACGGAGCCTGTGCTGTCGGGCGCTGGCACCTATCACTTCCGCGGCTATGCGGCGGTCATCTATATGCGCATCCGTTCCAGCGGCCGCGTAGACGGCGAGAGCTACGACTACCGCCGCACCACCCGCGCGCGCAACGTGGTATCCTCCCTGGCCGATAGCCTGCGCGATATCACCTGGCCCGAGGCTACCAAGCTGGCCACTGTGACCATCTGGAAAAGCATTGTGGATACCAATATGACCCTGGCCGATATGATGACCGCGGCGGGCTATGCCTTTGACCTGCGCAGCGCCGAAATTGAGCAGCTGCGCATCCCCGTGGGCAATACGGGGCATGAATTCTACTATTACGATATGGCCACGCAGGAAATTGACTACGAGGCCAACCGCGAAGCCCTGCAGGCCTTTCTGCTGGAAAGCTATACCGTGCGCGGTGTGGACGACGCGGACGACTGGGACTGGTAATAAATATACATCCGCATTTTTGAGGGGGTTCTGCCTGTGTTGGATACTGTTTTGCACGCAATTCTTGATTTTGTCGGCGCGCACTCGGCGCTTTTGACGGTTTTGATTTTGATTGCCCTGGGCGTGGGCATGGTGCTGTGCCTGACTGTGCAGAAGCGCCGCTTCACCGTGCGCGAAATCGCGGTGATGGGCATGCTGGCCGCGCTCAACATTGTGCTGGCCGAGGTATGCAAGATCACCATCATCCCCAACGCCCTGGTGCTGTCCTTTGGCTTTTTGCCCATCGCCGTGTGCGGCATGCTCTTTGGCGTGGCGCCCACGGTGACGGTGGCGGTGGTGGCCGATATCCTGGGCGCGCTGCTGTTCAGCTCGGGCTCGTTCTACTTTGGCTATACGCTCACAGCCTTCCTGGTGGGGCTTTTCTATGCCCTGTTCCTGCACAAAAAGGATTTGTCCCTCGCCCGCTGCGCCCTGTGCCAGCTGCTGGTGTCCATCGTGTGCTACGCGCTGCTCAACTCCATCTGGGCGCTCAACTGGGTCACCAAGACCGCCGCGGCGGAATACATCGGCACGCGGCTGATCATGCAGCCCATTCTGTATCCCGTATACCTGCTTTTCCTGTTGCTGCTGCGTAAATACCGCAAACCATTGGAGGGGGCGCTGCGCAAATGACGGTAAACAAGCCCGAGATCCTGCGCGTATTGCAGGAAACCTACCCTGAAGCCAAGGCCGAGCTGCATTTTTCCAATCCCTATGAAATGCTGGTATCCACCATGCTGTCCGCCCAATGCACGGATAAGCAGGTGAACAAGGTCACACCCGCCGTGTTTCGGGATTTTCCCAATCCCCGCGCCATGGCGGCCACCACGGCTGAGGTGCTATACCCTTATATAAAGTCCTGCGGCTTTAAGACCAAGGCCGCCAACATCGTGGCCGCCTGCCAGATCATCACCGAAAAATACAACGGCGAGGTGCCCGCCGATATGGACGCGCTGACCAGCCTGCCGGGCGTAGGACGCAAAACGGCCAACGTGGTGCTGTCCAACGCCTTCAACATCCCCGCCATCGCGGTGGATACGCACGTTTTCCGCGTCAGCAACCGGCTGGGTCTGGCGGAGGCCAATAACGTGCTGGATACCGAAAAGCAGCTGCAGCGCGCCATCCCGCGCGAGGATTGGAGCGCCGCGCATCACTGGCTGATCTGGCATGGCCGCCGTGTATGTACCGCGCGCAATCCGCACTGCGACGCATGCCCGTTATCCGCGCTGTGCCGCGATTATCAAACCCGTCAGGCGGAATCCGCCGCAAGGAGCGCTCATGAGTCAGATACCCTCGCCCTATGATCCCACACATGGTCATCACCATCAGGAACATATGCACAGCGAGCACTGCGGGCTGTGCCGGATCGAGCTGGAGCATGTTTCGGTATCCGCCGGCGGCGATACGCTGCTGAGCGATGTAAACATGCACATCCACTGCGGCCAGCTCACCGCGCTGGTAGGCCCCAACGGTGCGGGCAAAACCACGCTGGTGCGGGCGCTGCTGTCGCAGATTCCCCATACGGGGCAGATCCGCCATATGGATAATCAGGAGCGGCCGCTGCGCTCGGTGCGCACGGGCTATGTGCCCCAGCAGCTGCCCTTTGACAAGCAGATGCCCGTCACCGTGACGGACTTTCTGGCCGCATCGCTCACACGCCGCCCGGTATGGACGGGCGTTGGCAAAAAAACGCGCGCGCAGGTGCTGGAAGCGCTGGCTTTGGCCCGCGCCGAAAAGCTGGCCAACCGCCAGCTGGGACAGCTCAGCGGCGGTGAATTGCAGCGCGTGCTGCTGGCCATGGCCCTCACCCCCACCCCCGACCTGCTTGTGCTGGACGAGCCGGTATCGGGCGTAGATCAGAACGGCCTGTGCCTGTTTCTGGATACCGTATCAGCGCTGAAAAAGAGCCGCCACATGGCCATCCTGCTCATCTCCCACGATTGGTCGCTGGTGCGCCGCTACGCCGATACCATGGTGCTGCTGAACAAAACCGTGCTGTGCGAGGGCACGCCCGATACGGTGTTTGGCTGTGAAACCTTCCGCGAGGCCTTCCCCGCGGCGGCCGGCAAGGAGGCGTAAAGCATGGAAACCGTATATCGCGTGATGGATGCGCTGCTGCCCTTTGAGCTGTTCCGCTACGCCTTTATGAAAAACGCGCTGCTGGCGCTGCTGCTGCTGACCCCGCTGCTGGCGCTGCTGGGCACCATGGCGGTCAATCAGCGCATGGCCTTTTTTTCTGATGCGCTGGGTCACAGCGCGCTGGCCGGGCTGGGGCTGGGCGTGCTGCTGGGGCTCAGCAACGTTACGCTGATCCTGGTGCTGTTCGGCATCCTGTGGGCGGTGCTGATCACCCGCATCAACCGCACGGGCTCAGCCTCGTCGGATACCACCATCAGCGTATTCTCCTCCGCCGGCATCGCGCTGGGGCTGCTGATTCTTTCCGGCAGCGGACAATACAATAAATACTCCTCCATCCTGGTAGGCGACGTGCTGGCCATCGCGCCCGCCGATATCCTGTGGCTGGCCATCGCGCTGGCCGTGGGTGTGCTCCTGTGGGCGGCGCTGTACAACCAGCTGCTGCTCACCGCCGTCAATCCGCAGCTGGCGCAAAGCCGCGGCATCGCCGTCAAATGGGTGGAATACGCCTTTGTCATCCTGGTGGCCGTGGCTGTCATGCTCTCCATCCGCTGGGTGGGCGTTCTGCTGATTAACGCGCTGCTGATCCTGCCTGCCGCCGCGGCGCGCAACATCGCCCGCAGCGTTGCCCAGCATGCGCTGCTGAGCGTGCTGATTTCCGTATTCAGCGGCGTGGCCGGGCTGTGCGTATCCGTGCCGCTGGGCTGCGGCGTAGGCGCGGCCGTGGTGCTGTGCGCCGCCGTGTGCTATGCCGTCAGCCTGCTGATTGGCCGCGCGCTGCATGTTCATCTGCAAGCCTGAACGACCGAGGTGCTTTTATGAAGCTGTATCACGACTCCCGCTCGCTGGATTGCCGCGCCCCCTTCGGCGCGGTCCGCTGCGGTGATATCGTCCGTCTTCGCGTCTATTGCCAGGGCAGGCCGCGTGCGGTCAACGCCGTCATTACGCTCAACAACCAGCCCTATACCATCCCCCTGCAGCCCGACGGCCGCGACGGCTACGAGCTGCGCTTTGCCGCGCCCGCCACCCCGCGCCTGCTGTGGTACTATTTCGCAGCGGTGATGGAAAACGGGCAAACCGAATACCTGGGCAACGCGCGCGACGGCCTGGGCGGCGTGGGCGAAACGTATGCTTCGGCGCCCCCGTCCTTTCAGCTGACCGTGTACGCGCGGGATTATGCGCCCCCCGCCTTCCTGCGCGAGGGCGTCATGTATCAGATTTTCCCCGACCGCTTCTGCCGCAGCCGCGCGCCGCGGTATACGCGCGAGGATATCTATCTGCATGAAAACTGGGACGAGGCTCCGCTGGCGCTGTTTGATCCCCGCAACGGCGATACGCACTCGCGGGATTTCTTCGGCGGCAACCTGCAGGGCATCATCTCCAAGCTGGATTATCTGCAATCGCTGCACGTTACCGTGCTTTATCTCAACCCCATCTTCCTGGCCCGCAGCAATCACCGCTATGATACCGGCGATTATACCCGGATCGACCCCATGCTGGGCACGCAGGCGGATCTGACCCGCCTGTGCGAGGAGGCCGCCAAGCGCGGCATGCGCGTGCTGCTGGACGGCGTGTTCAACCACACGGGCGACGACAGCCTGTATTTTAACCGCTACGGCCGCTACGACAGCGTGGGCGCGTATCAAAGCCCCGATTCCCCCTATGCCGGGTGGTTCACCTTTGAGCGTTTTCCGGATAAATACAAGTGCTGGTGGGGCGTGGATACCCTGCCCGAGGTCAACAAGGATAACGAGGACTACCGCCGGTTCATCCTGGCGGAGGACGGCGTGGCGCGCCGCTGGATGCGCGCGGGCACAGCCGGCTGGCGGCTGGATGTGGCGGACGAGCTGCCCATGCGCTTCCTGCGCGATCTGCGCACCGCCGTCCGCACGCAGGATGCGCAGGCGGCGCTGCTGGGCGAGGTATGGGAGGACGCAAGCAACAAGGTATCCTACGGCGCGCAGCGCTGCTACTGCCTGGGCGATACGCTGGACAGCGTGATGAACTATCCCCTGCGCGAAGCCGCCATCGGCTTTGTCACCGGCACGCTGGACGCCTATGCCTTCTGCCGCAGGGTAGAAAGCCTGCGGGAAAACTATCCCCTGCCCTTCTTCTACTCGCTGATGAACCTGATGGGCAGTCATGACCGTGCGCGCCTGCTGAACGTGCTGGCCGGCGAAGCCTGGGAGCAGGTGGATCCGCTGGAGCGCGGGGGCTGCCGCCTGAGCGATGCGCAGCGCGCGCTGGCCGTCCGCCGCCTGGCCGAAATGTGGAAGCTCTACGCCGCCCTGCCCGGCATGCCCAGCGTCTATTACGGCGACGAGGCAGGCATGGAGGGCGCGGCCGATCCCTTCTGCCGCTTCCCCTATCCCTGGGGACGCGAGGATGCGCAGATCATGGCCATCACCCGCGAGGCGCTGGCGCTGCGCGCGTCCCGCCCCATCCTGCGCCGCGGCGCGCTGCAGCTGCACCCCATTGACCGCGATACCGTGCGCATTCGCCGCTTTGCCTACGCGGGCTGCGACGTATTTGGCGAGCCGCTGGACGACGCGGAATTTGAAATCAACGTGCACGCGATTCATGCTTAGTTTTGCTTGACATCCCTTTTTCTTTGCGCTAAGATAACAATATCGAGAAACGGCAGACTGCGCGAAAGTGATGAATCTCAATCGGCGCAGTTTCTGTTTTCTCGAAAATTGGAGCGGTCTAAATTGTCCGTTTCACACTGAAGGAGGCATTCTGATGCTGATTTCCACCAATTCCGGTCTTTACAGCGCCCGTCCCAACGATCTGCGCGTGCCCATGGCCGAGGCCATGGATTTCTTTGGCCGCATGGGTTTTGAGGCAGTGGACGTAAACTTTGCCGCCACCATCTATGACGAGCCTGAAAAGCACGAGCCCATCCTGGACGACGACTGGCAGCAAAATCTGGATACCGTGCTGGCCGCCATCTGCCGCAACAGCTTAGCCGTTTCCCACACCCACCTGCCCTTCTATAACTATGAGATGGACGACAAGGAGCGCCTGGCCTTCTGCGATCAGATGACCTACCGCGCCATCGACGCCTCGGCCTATATCGGCGCGAAATACGCCGTCATCCACCCCCAGCGCGACGCCGAAAAGCACACGCTGATTGACCGCACGGTGGCGCTGCTGACCCCCTTTAACGAATACGCCAAGGCCCGCGGCGTTACCCTGTGCGTGGAGAACATGTACACCACCTATCCCGAGGAGCTGCGCGAGATCGTGGACCGCATGGCGTGCGGCGCATGCTGGGATGTGGGTCATGCCAATTTCGGCAAGCATCCGCAGTATGAAAGCATGACCCTGCTGGGCAAGCGCATCCGCGTGCTGCACCTGCATGATAACTACGGCACCCGCGACGACCACAGCATGCCCTACTTTGGCACCATCGATTGGGAGGAGGTCATGCGCGCGCTGCGCGATATCGGCTATGAGGGCACGTTCAACTATGAAGTCGCCGCCACGCACCTGCCCATGGCCCTGCGCGAGGATCACGCGCGCTATCTGGTGGACGCGGCCAAGCTGCTGCTTGGGCGCTGACGTAGCGCTGCATGTAGAAAAATTTCCTTTGTACCGGTTGAAAATACAGTTGACAGCCGTGTCTTTCCGCGTTATACTGGCAATAGTTCAATCATTATTCTTTCCCGGTACAAGGGAATTTTATTTTCAGGAAATTTAGATCGGTCTAAAAATTCAAGGGAGGCTGTGCGCACATGATCACCATCCGCGAAATCGCCGCCATCGCAGGCGTTTCCCGCAGCACGGTGTCGCTGGTGCTCAACAACAGTCCCCTGGTCAAGGCCGAAACGCGCGAAAAGGTGCTGGCCGTCATTCAGGATACCGGCTATGTGCCCAACAGCAACGCCCGCAATCTCAGCTGGCGCGCCACCAAGTGCCTGGGCATCGTCATCCTTTCCGATCAGAAGCGCTCCGCCTGCTACGATTATTCGCAGTCGGTGGGTCTGTTTTCGCTCAACGTCATGCAGGGGCTGATTGACCGCCTGGCCGACAGCGAATACAGCGTGATCATCGAGTACTTTCTGCCCAGCGCCGCTCCCGGCGCGCCGCAGCTGCCCAAGCTCCTGCGCGAGCGCAAGGTGGACGGCGTGTTCCTGCTGGGCGGCTTTCTGGACGGCCATCTGCTGCCGGACTGCCTGGCCACGGGCATCCCGCTGGTGGCGGTGGGCATCGATTCGCCCTCTACCCTGTGCGACTGCGTAATATCCAACCTGGAGGGCGGCACCTATGACGCGCTGATGGCGCTTTATCAGCGCGGCCGCCGCCAGATCGGCCTGATGAACTGCCCGCACACCTTCCTGTCCGCGCAGCCGCGCCTGCGCGCCATGCAGCGCTTCTGCCGCGATACGGGCACGCCCTTCCAGCCGGATATGGTGCTCTACGGCCAGCACAACAACGGTGAAAGCGCCTGCCAGGCGCTGCGCGAAAGCTGGCAGGCGGGCCGCCGTTTCGATGGGCTGGTGGGCGCCAACCCCCAGGCCGCCCTGGGTGCGATGCGCTTTCTGTACGAGACGGGTCTGCGCGTGCCGCAGGACGTTTCCATCATCTCCTACGAGGATAACTCCCTGTGCGGCTACGCCACGCCGCCGCTGACGGCCGTTAACATCCGTCAGGACGCCATGGGCGCGCAGGCGGCGGAGATGATGCTCTCCCGCCTGGCCGATCCCAAGCAGCCCATGCGCTCCATCGTGGTGCCTTCCTATATGGTTGAGCGCGAAAGCGTTTAACATAAAAACCCGATTTTTTCTTATTTTTTGTTTTTAGACCGGTGCAAAAATCAAAAAGGAGCCGAAAGCAGCTATGATTTCCGCTACTGTTCCCTCTTTGCAGTATGATGTGCTTGTGGTGGGCGGCGGCCCGGCGGGCGTTGGCGCGGCGGTTGCCGCGGCGCGTATGGGCGCGCACACCGCCCTGCTGGAGCGCAGCGGCCTGCTGGGCGGCATGCTCACCGCCGGGCAGGTGCAGCCCATCCTGGGCAATGTCGCCCCAGGCAGCTTTTATGATGAAATCGTCGCCCTGCTGGCCGAGGGCCATGAGGACGTGCCGCTGATCGCCACCCGCAACGGGCGCGAAATCCACGTGGATGTGGAAGAAGCCAAGGAGCGCCTGCTGCGCCTGACGCACGAAAACGGCGTGGAAATCTTCCTGCACACCCCGGTGGTGGAGGTGCTCAAGGACGGCTGCCGCGTGACGGGCGTGCTGGCAGGCACGGCGCTGGGTCTGCAGGAGCTGCACGCCAGCGTAGTTATCGACGCGACGGGCGACGGCTTTGCCGCGATGCGCGCGGGCGCGCAGTATCACATTGGCCGCGAGCAGGATGGCCGCTGCCAGCCTGTAACCATCGAGTTCCTGGTCGATCATCTGGATGAAAGCCGCGCGCTGTCCTGCTTTGGCGGCAGTGATCCCGTCACCCTGCCCGACGGCAAAAAATACAGCCAGCTGTGCCGCGAATGCTGCGAGCGCGGCGAGCTTCCCCAGAACGTATCCATCGTGCGCCTGCACAAAACCTTCTATCCCGGCGAGCGCAATGTGAACGCCACCCAGGCAAACGGCCTGGATATCCTGACCCCCAAGGACGAAGTAACGGCCGAATTGACCCTGCGCGCGCAGATTGACAAGATCATCGTTTTCCTGCGCAAGTATGTGCCCGGCTATGAAAACTGCCGCGTCAAGTCCTCCGCCGCCACGCTGGGCGTGCGCGAGACGCGCCGCATCGAGGGTCTGCGCCGCATCGAGGATATCGATGTGGAAACGGGCACGCGCTGCCCCGACGTGGTGGTGCATAAGGCGTGGTTCCTGATTGATATCCACAATCCCGCGGGCGGCGGCCAGGCCGAGGGGCACTCCCAGCCTGCCATTCCCTATGATATCCCCTACGGCGCGCTGGTGCCGCGCGGCGTGGACGGCATGCTGACCGCCGGGCGCTGCATCAGCGGCACGCACCGCGCGCACGCATCCTACCGCGTGATGGCCATCTGTCTGGCTACGGGTCAGGCGGCGGGCACGGCGGCGGCGCTGTGCGCCAGCCGCGGGGAGCTGCCCCGCGAGCTGGATTATCATCTGGTGCAGGATGCGCTGCAAAAGGCGGGCTGCACGCTGTTTGACCAGGAATAAACAAGGGGAGGAACCGAGCATGTACAATTTTTCCTGTGCGCTGAATGAAAGCTACGCCGCGCAGGTGACGGTGGTGGGCGGCGGCCCGGCGGGCGTATGCGCCGCCATTGCGGCCGCGCGCAACGGCGCCAAAACCCTGCTGATTGAAAGCGGCAACTGCCTGGGCGGTATGGCGACGCTGGGGCAGGTCAATCCTTTTATGACCTGCTATGACAAGGATGGCGAAAATATGATCATCCGCGGCCTGTTCAAGGAGATTGTCGATCGCCTGGTTGCCCGCGGGGCGGCCATCGATCCCGGCCAGGTGCCCGCAGGCTCCGCCTTTACCTCCTACATCGTGGTGGGGCACAACCACGTCACCCCCTTTGACGCAGAAACGCTCAAGGTGGTGCTGGATGAAATGTGCTGCGAGGCCGGAGTGCAGGTGCTGTTCCACAGCACGTTCGTGTCCCCTGTGATGGAGGAAAACCGCCTGACCGGCCTGGTCATCATGACCAAGGGCGGGCTGAAGCTGGTAAAGAGCGATATCGTGATTGACTGCACGGGCGACGCGGACGTTGCCTATCGCAGCGGCGTGCCCTGCGAGATGGGCGACGAGGCCAGCGGCCGCATCCAGCCGGTGACGATGTTCTTCCGCATCGGCCATGTGGATTCCGCCAAGGTGGAGGCCGATATCGATGCGAACCGCGATAACTTTTACCGCAAGGACGGCGTAAACTACCGCTCCTTCCACTGGCGGGTGGCTCAGGCCCGCGCCAACGGCGACTGGGATTTGCAGCGCGTGTCCATCGGCATCTTCCGCGGTGTGCGCGAGGATGAGTGGAATATCAACACCTCGCGCATCATGGGCGTGGACGCCACCGATCCCGATCAGCTGTCCCGCGCCGAGATGGAGGGCCGCGAGCAGGTGCAGCAGATTTTCCGCTTCCTGCGCAAATACGTGCCCGGCTGCGAAAACGCCGTGCTGCTCAGCACGCCCGCGCACATTGGCGTGCGCGAAACACGGCACATCAAGGGCGAATATATCCTGACCACCGACGATGTGCTGCACGGCGTGCTCTTTGACGACAGCATCCTGCTGGCCGCCAACTCCATCGACGTGCACGGGCGCTTCGGCCCGATGAGCAACGAATACGTCACAGTGGAAAACGGCGAGTACTACGGCGTGCCCTACCGCTGCCTTGTGCCCCTGAAGGTGGAAAACCTGCTGGTGGCCGGGCGCAGCGTGTCGGCCACGTCCGAGGCCGCCGGGGCCATCCGCGTGATGCCCCCCTGCATGGCGCTGGGGCAGGCGGCGGGCACGGCAGCCGCGCAGGCCGCCGCAGCGCACATCTCCCCCCGGCAGATCGACGTGCAAGCCCTGCGCGACACCCTGCGCAGACAGGGCGCCTTCCTGGGCTGACAACAGAGAATGGCAAACGCCGCAGCGTTTCCAAAATATAAAAGAAAGAGGTATCCCCACATGAAAAAGGCACTCGCTTTCCTGACCGCGCTGGTGCTGCTGCTGTGCGCCCTCCCCATGGCCATGGCCGATGAGCAGCCCGACATCACCTCCTGGATCCTGGCCAAGGATCCCGCCGCCGTCAGCGGCACCGTGCGCTTCTGGATCCCCTTCAAGGGCTCCCAGGGCATGGACGACATGATCGCTGAATTCAACCAGACCTATCCCAACGTCAAGGTTGAGCTGACCTCCTACAACAACAACTCCGACGGCAACCTGGCCGTTGACGCCGCCCTGATGGCCGGTGAAATCGACGTGCTGGCCTCCTTCGGCCTGGCCAACGCCTATCGCCGCTGGGAAAACAGCCTGTACATGGAGCTGACCGACTACATTGAAAAGTACAACATCAACCTGGTAGACAACTGGGGCACCGATGTGTACAAGTATGACGACACGTACTACACCTTCCCCTGCGGCGGCCTGAGCTACTATGTTTCCATCAACATGACCGACTGGAACGAGGCCGGCCTGGGCGAGCTGCCCACCGAATGGACCTGGGACGAGTACCTGGCCGCCTGCGCCGCCATGACTAAGAAGGACGAGGCGGGCAACACCGTGCTCTACGGCGGCTCCGACTATCACAGCGTCAACTACTTCACCTATGTATGGTACCAGGTGTACGGCCACGATCAGTATTTCGGCGAGGACGGCCTGTCCAACTTCACCGATCCGCTGATTGTCAACGCCCTCAAGCGTGAAATCAAGGCCGAGGTAGAGGATAAGATCTGGTATCCGCTGGAGGTGTACCGCAACGATAACATCCAGACCCAGGACGTGTTCATGGGTCACACCGCCGCCTCCGCCATCAGCCCCAACATGGTGCGCTTCATCCGCGATACCAGCAAGTACCCCACCCAGTGGATCACCGGCTTCGCCCCCTGGCCTGTGGAGGAAAAGGGTCAGACCAACTACATGGCGGGCGTGTCCAACTTCTCCCATGCCGGCATCGCCGCCAACTGCGCCGATGAGGAGGCCGCCTGGTACTGGCTGGCCTGGTATTCCACCTACGGCTCCCGCTACCTGATCTGCGCCGGCCATCAGTCCTCCTGGAAGGGCACCGACACCAACGCGCTGGTCGATCTGGTATTTGGCAGCGAGGAAAACGCCGAAAAGCTGGTGGATGTGGAATCCTTCAAGCGCGTGGTTGTCAACTATGACAATCCTCCCTACACCGACACCATCCTGACCGCCTACACCGACGTCAACAAGGCGATCAACGAGTATACCCGCTATGCGCATCAGGGTCTGATGACCGCTGAGGAGGCCATGGCCCAGGCCAAGCAAATCGCCGACGAAGCCATCAAGAACGCTGACTAATTTATTTCAATCCCAGGGCGGATTGAAGCAACACAGCGCCCTCCCGCCTCGCCAAGGGGCGGGAGGGCCATAGAAATGAGGAAAACACCATGTCCAATCCTGATCTGGCAGCCCGCAAGCGGCTGACAAAGCGCACCAGCGCCTTGCAGCGGCAGGAAACCCTCATCGGCTATGCCTTCATCCTGCCCGCGCTGATTGTGTTTCTGGTCTTCGTGGCCTTCCCCTTCTTCGCCTCCATCGGTCTGTCCTTTACCAAGTGGAATTTTCTGGGCGGCTGGAAAAAGCTGAAGTGGGTCGGCCTGCAAAACTTTGCCAACCTGGCCAGGGATCGCCGCTTCGGCCAGGCCTTTGCCAACACGTTCATCTATTCCATCGCCACCGTGCCCACCTCCATCCTGCTGGCCCTGGTGCTGGCCTATATCCTCAACAACAAGGTCTATTGCAGAAAGCTGCTGCGCATGGCCTTCTTCATCCCCTACATCTCCAGCGCTGTGGCGCTGGCCGCCGTATTCAAGTTCATGTTCCGCGATGACGGCGTGATCAACTCCATCCTGCTAGCGCTGGGTGTAAAGAACCCGCCGCAATGGTTTGTAAGCCTGCAATTGAACAAAATCCCCATCATCGTGATGGTCATCTGGACGGCCGTGGGCTATGAGCTGGTTATCTACATGTCCGCGCTGCAAAGCGTGCCCACCAGCCTGTACGAGGCCGCCGACATCGACCGTGCCACCGGCATGCAGAAGTTCTTCTACATCACGCTGCCCATGGTATCCCCCACCACCTTCTATCTGGTCATCGTGCGTATGATCGCAGTATTCAAGATCTTCTCCTCCGTCAACATCATGACCATGGGCTCCCCCTCCTACGCCAACACCTCCATGGTGGTGGAAATCTACGGCAACGCCTTTGGCAGCTACAAGTTTGGCTATGCCGCAGCGCAGTCCATGGTGCTGTTCGTGCTCATTCTCGTCATTACCCTGCTCAACTTCTGGGGACAGAAGAAGTGGGTTCATTATTAAAGAAAGGAGAACGCCCCATGAAAAAGAATGAAAGAGCGGCCGCCATCGTGCGCACCATCGTTGTTTCGCTCATCGCCGTGTTGTTTGTCGTTCCGCTGGTATGGATGGTGCTCTCCTCGCTCAAAACCGCGCCCGAGGTATTCGCCCGACCCTTCCACTGGCTGCCTGCCAGGGTCCAGTGGCAAAACTACGCCACCGTATGGATGAACGAAGAGGCCTCCATGCTGCGCGCCTTTGCCAACACCCTCTACATTGCGCTGTTCAGCATCGTCGGGCAGATGTTCATCTCCTCCCTGGCGGCCTATTCCTTTGCCAAGATCAATTTTAAGGGCAAGCAGGTCGTATTCATGCTGTTCCTGTCCTCCATGATGGTGCCCAGCCAGCTGACCATCATCCCCCGCTTTATGCTGTTTAAGACCATTGGCCTGTACAACAACCTGTGGGCCATCATTCTGCCCGCCTTCTTTGGCGCCACGTCCATCTTCATGCTGCGGCAGTTCTATATGGGATTGCCCAACGATCTGATTGAGGCCGCCAAGATCGACGGCGCAGGGCATCTGCGCATTTTCCTGCGCATCATGCTGCCGCTGACCAAGGCCGCGCTGATGTCGCTGATCATCCTGGCCTTCATCAGCAGCTGGAATGAATATATGGCTCCGCTGATTTTCCTGGTCAAGAAGGAATTGTACACCGTATCGCAGAATATTCAGTGGTACATGCTCGATGAATTCAAGGAGCATAACCTCACCATGGCCGCCGCCACCAGCGCCATCGTGCCGGTCGTCATCCTGTTTATCGTTGGGCAAAAATACTTTGTTGAAGGTATCGCCACCTCCGGCGTAAAGGGCTAAGCACTTTTTATGAAGCAAACCTATACCATCGGCGTTGATTTTGGCACCCAGTCTGCCCGCGCCGTGCTGTGCCGCGTATCCGACGGCGCGGTGCTATCTGAATCCGAATGTCCCTATGCCCACGGCGTAATGTCCGATCGTCTGCCCTGCGGCACGCCCCTGCCCCCCGATTATGCCCTGCAGCACCCGCAGGATTTTCTGGACGCCCTGCATGCCACCGTGCACGGCGTGCTGGATCAGTCCGATATCAACCGCGCGGATATCATCGGCATGGGCATGGATTTTACCTGTAGCACGCCCCTGCCTGTTGATAAGGCCGGCACGCCGCTGTGCTTTGATCCCCGGTTCGAGCGCAATCCGCACGCCTATATCAAGCTGTGGAAGCACCATGCCGCGCAGTGGGAGGCCGCGCGGCTGACCGAGCTGATGCGCGAGCATGACCCGGAGTTGCTTCCCTGCGTGGGCGGCAGGCTGTCCCCCGAGGCGTTTTTCCCCAAGGTGTGGCAGGTGCTGCGCGAGGCGCCCGATGTGTTTGACGCGGCAGACCGCTTTCTGGAGGTCGGCGACTGGCTGACCCAGCGGCTTACCGGCAATGAGAACCTGGCGCGCTCGCTGGCAACGCATAAGGCGCAGTACCGCGAGGGCGTGGGCTATCCGCCGCTGCTGCAATACGCCGATCCGCGCCTGGCCGGCATGATCGGCGCCAAGGTGCGCGGAAGGCTCATCGATATCGGCGCGGTCAGCGGCTATCTGACCGCGCGTCAGGCGGCCTGGCTGGGTCTTCCCGCGGGCATCGTCGTCACCGCCCCGCATCCCGACGCCATGGCTTCCCTGCCCGCGCTGGGCATCACAGGCCCTGGCCCCGCCGCGCTGGCAGCCGGCACGTCCTCCGCCATGATCCTGTGCTATTCCCAATTTTTGCCCGTAGAAGGCACCACCAGCATCATGCTGGACAACACCCTGCCCGGTCTGTACGGCTATGCCTCCGGTCAGGCGGCCTTTGGCGATCTGTTAGGCTGGTTTGTCAGCCGCTGCGCGCCCGAGGAAGTGCTTCGCGCCGCGCAGGATGCGCACATCTCCGCGCATGAGGAGCTTTCCCGCCGCGCCGCGCTGCTGCATCCCGGCGAAAGCGGGCTGATCTGCCTGGACTGGTGGAACGGCAACCGTTCCTGCCTGGCTGATATGCGCCTGAGCGGCATGCTGCTGGGCATGACGCTGCAAACCCGCCCCGAGGAGATATACCGCGCGCTGATGGAGGGGCTGGGCTTTGGCCTGCGCTGCATCATCGATGCGCACGAGCGCGCGGGCGTGCCCATCCGCGCCCTGCATGTCAGCGGCGGCATATCCTACAAAAACCCCCTGTTCATGCAGCTGCTAAGCAATATCATTCAGCGCCCGCTCTACATTTCCAAGCCCCTGCCTACCCCGGCCGTGGGCATGGCCATTTTGTCCGCCTGTGCGGCGGGCACGCAAAAGGGCGGCTACGATCAATTGGACGAGGCTGCCGCGCGCATGAGCTGCCTGAGCGATATCTGCTATCAGCCCGACGCCAGCCAGGCCGCCGCCTACGACGCGCTCTACCAGGAATACATCGCTCTGCACGATTACTTTGGCCGCGGCGCTAACGATGTGATGAAACGGCTGCGCGATCTCTCCGCTGCCGTAAAGGAACAAGCATATGCTAAGCATGAATAACGCCATCTGCCATCAGGCCGATATCTGCGTAATCGGCGGCGGCATGGCCGGCATGATTGCCGCCATCTCCGCCGCGCGCCATGGTGCCAGGGTGGTGCTGATGCACGATCGCCCTGTGCTTGGCGGCAACGCCAGCAGCGAGATCCGCATGTGGATCCGCGGCGCGGCCGGCAGGGAAAACCGCGAAACGGGCATCCTGCAGGAGCTGGAGCTGGAAAACATCTACCGCAATCCCACCATGAACTATTCTCTTTGGGATAGCGTGCTATTGCAGGCCGTGATGGCGGAAAAGAACATCACCCTGCTGCTCAACTGCTCCTGCCTGGATTGTCAAACTGCGGGCGGCCGCATCACGTCCGTTACCGGCTGGCAGCTGAATACCTATGCCTTCCACACTGTGGAAGCGCACATTTTTCTGGATTGCTCGGGCGATAGCATCCTGGCCCCGCTGTGCGGCGCAGCCTACCGCGTGGGCCGCGAAGGGCAAAACGATCTGGGCGAATCCGAGGCTCCCGCGCAGGCTGACCGTAAAACGATGGGCAATTCCTGCCTGATTGAAGCGCGGCAGACCGATCATCCCTGCCCCTTCACCGCGCCCGAATGGGCGAACGTCTATCCCGATGACGCCAGCATGATGGACAAGAACCATGATTTCATCGGCACAGGCGTGAACTTCTGGTGGATTGAGCTGGGCGGCAAGCAGGATACCATTGCCGACACGCAAACGCTGAACATGGAGCTGCTCAAAATCGCCTTTGGCGTGTGGGATCACATCAAAAACCGTGGCGATCACGGCGCGGATAATTGGGAGCTGGAGTGGGTGGGCTTCCTGCCCGGCAAACGCGAAAGCCGCCGCTACGAGGGCGACTATATGCTCACCCAGCAGGATCTGTCCACCGGCCGTCCCTTCCCCGATGTAGTGGCCTACGGCGGCTGGACAATGGACAATCACCTGCCCGCGGGCTTTTACGCGCCGGGCTACTCCTCGCATCATCTGCCCGTCAACGCGCCTTATCCCATTCCCTATCGCTGCCTCTACTCGTGCAACATCGATAACCTGATGTTCGCCGGGCGCAACATCAGCGCTTCCCACCTGGCCATGAGCTCCACGCGCGTGATGGCCACCTGCTCGCTGATGGGGCAGGCAGCCGGCGCCGCCGCCGCGCTGGCCGTGGAAAAAACGTGCGATCCGCGCGGCATTTATCAGGATCATATGGCCGAGCTACAGCGCCGCCTGATGGACGACGGCTGCTACCTGCCCGGCCTGGTGCGCAAGCCCGCGCCGGTGCAGATCGATCTGCCGTCCGAGCAGCTGGCCATCCTGCAAAACGGCTGGGAGCGCCCGCACGCGGGCGTTGAAAACCGCATCCTGCTGCCCGCTGGCACGCGGCTGACCATCACCCTGCCCGCCCCTGCGCGCCGTCAGGCGCTGCGGCTGGCGCTGGATGCTGATTTTTCGCGGGAGAGCATCTCCCCGCGTAAAAAGTATCAGGACTTTGCCATGCGCGCGCATGTGTTTGCGGACGATCCGCCGCTGCAAATGCCCGCCCCGCTGCTGCGCGAGGCTACCCTGATCTGCGAAATGCCGGACGGCCCCGTTTCCCTGAAGCTGAAAAACCATCAGGCGCTGCTGCGCATCCCCCTGCCGGACGGCGCATCCCGCCTTACCCTGTGCCTGGAATCATCCTGGGGCGGCGGCGATATCGGCCTGTATGGGTGCGAAATCATGGACGTTTAAATTGCAAATCAAAACGCCTGCAATCGCTAATCAGATTGCAGGCGCTTTTGCATGCCCTGGCAGGAGCCTGCCTGTCGCTGACGCGGCTGCGGACGCTGTCCTGCGTGGGGAGGGCGCAGTCTGATAATTGCCGCTTTCGCTGTCTTGCGCTTTTGGGGCGGCTATGATATTATATCCCTATTCAATGATAGGAAAGGAGCTGATTCGCCCATGAAAACGCCCGCAAAGCGACCCCATACGCCCTCGCGGCTGGGTCTTCTGATGGCCTCGCTGCGTCCCCGGCGTTGGCTGTATCCAATCTACGCGGCGCGCCAGCTGCGGCTGGAGCGGCACGAAATCAGCTCCGCGCACGTCCCAAGATCGCTGAGCGGGCTGAAGCTGGCCTACGCCTCGGATATCCATTACGGCGCGCTGCTGGATGCGGAGCGCGTAAATGATCTGGCGGCGCGTCTCAACGCCCTGGAAGCCGATATCATCCTGCTGGGCGGGGATTACGGCGAGGACGCAGCCCACAGCCTGGAATTCTGGCGCATCGTGCCGCCGCTGCACGCGCGCCTGGCCGTGTGCGCAGTCATCGGCAATCATGACCGTGCGGACGGCGATATCGACGCGCTGTGCGCCGCGATGCAGGCCAAGAACGTCACCCCGCTGGTCAACAGCGCGCTGACGCTGCGCAGCGGGGAGGATACCATCGCCCTGTGCGCCACGGACGATTGCTATTGGGGTGAGCCCGACTATCAGGACGTGGCCGCCCAGGTGCGCGGCGCGGATTATGTGATTTACGCCCCCCATGCGCCCGACGCATTGGAGGACGCTTATAATGTACAAAGGGATCCGTTTTTTGATCTGGCTCTGTGCGGGCATACGCACGGCGGTCAGGTGACGCTGCTGGGCTTTGCGCCCTATACCGCCAGCCGGCGCGGGCTGCGCTATGGCAACCATTACCGCTCGGGCGAAATTGAGGAGCACGGCGTCACCGTGCTGGTTTCCAACGGCGTGGGCACCACCTGGCTGCCGGTGCGGCTGGGCGCGCGGGCGCAGTATCACCTGATTACCCTCAGCCGCGCGCGGGCGCAGTAAACGGATCTTCATCAGAAAAAAAGGAGAGAAATACAACCATGTGGTTCTGGTATTCCCTGGCTGCCCTGCTGTGCTGGAGCGGCTCGGATTTGTTTTCCAAAATTGGCTGCCGTGAGAGCGGCGATAAAACCGCCTACCTGAAGATGGTCATGGCCGTGGGCGTTGTGATGGGCCTGCACGCCTGCTACGAAATCTTCGTAAACGGCGTAGAGATCAGCCTGAGCATCATCCTGACCTACCTGCCCGTATCGCTGCTCTACATCGTATCCATGGCCATCGGCTACATCGGCCTGCGCTACATCGAGCTGTCCATTTCCTCGCCCATCTGCAATTCCTCCGGCGCGCTGGTGGCCATCCTGACCCTCATCACGGCGGGGCTTGGCGATATGGGCGCGCTGCAGCTGATCGCCATCACGTTGGTGGCCGGCGGCGTAATCCTGCTGGGCGTGGTGGAAGCCACCGAGGACGACGAGCTGCGCGCCGCCCGTCAGGAGGCGGGCAACCGCAAATACGCCAAGTCCTTCCTGGCGCTGCTGCTGCCCATCCTCTACTGCGTGCTGGACGCGGCAGGCACCTTTGCCGACAGCCTGGTGCTGGAAACCCTGGATGAAGGCTCTGCCAACGTGGCCTATGAGCTGACCTTCCTGGTCGCCGGCCTGCTTGCGGGGGGGTACGTGCTGTTTGTCAAGCGCGAAAAGCTGACCGTGCGCAGCGAAGGTCCCAAGTATCTGGGCGCTGTGTGTGAAACCATCGGCCAGTTCTTCTACATTTACGCCCTGGCGGACAAGGCGCACGTGGCCATGAGCGCGCCCATCATCGCCTCCTACTGCGCGGTGTCGGTGCTGTGGAGCCGCCTGTTCCTCAAGGAAAAGCTGAGCTGGAAGCACTACGCGGCCATCGCCATTACGGTGGCGGGCATTGCGATTATCGGCCTGTTGGATCCGTAACCCATCCGCAGCTACTAACGCCCTGTCGAAATATCGGCAGGGCGTATTTATTTGCCTTCCAGCAGATCCTCCATGCCGTACAGCCCTGCCGGGCGGCCGATGCTCCACCGGGCGGCGCGCAGTGCGCCATGGGCAAACACCGCGCGGCTTTCGGCGCAGTGTACGATGGTCAAATGCTCCTCAGGGCCGTAGAATCCTGCCTCATGCAGCCCGCGCACCGTGCCGCCGCGCACGGACAGGATGCCCTCCCGCGGCAGCGCCATGGCCTGTGCCAGCGCAATCGCCGTCCCGCTGGGCGCATCCACTTTGCCCGCGTGATGCCGCTCAATCAGCGCGCCGTCCCAGCCCGGCAGACTGCTTGCCGCCTGCGCCAGCAGCCGCGCCATCACCGCCGCGCCCAGGCTGAAATTGGCCGAGCGCAGGATGGGCACGCGCTGCGCCGCCGCGTGGATTTGCTGCTGCTGGGCAAGCGAATAGCCCGTCGTGCCGCTCACCAGCGGAATGCCGCGCGCCAGCACGGCGTCAAGCACCGCATCCAACGCATCCGGATGCGAAAAATCAATCGCCGCCTCCGCCTTTTCCCCCAGCGTAAAGCCGTATTGTGCCGCCAGCGCCGCCACCTCGCGCCCCATGCGGCCCTCCGCGCCAAATAACAGCAGCCCCGTCATGCGGGCAGCAGCCCATGCCGGGCCAGCAGGCTCTGCAATCTTTCGCGGCTGTCTGGCTGCAGGGGCACCAGCGGCAGGCGCACCTCGGCGCGGCAAAGCCCCAGCAGCGACAGCGCGTACTTGACCGGGCTTGGGCTGACCTCGCAGAACAGCGCGTCCGTCAGCGCAGCCAAGTGGCGCTGCTGCGCGGCGGCGGACTGCTCGCAGCCCTTCTGCTGGGATTGGCACAGGATGCGCACGGCCTCGGGGCACAGGTTGGACAGCACCGAGATCACCCCGCGCGCGCCCAGCCGCAGGGCGGGCGCCATCCACTGATCGCTGCCGCAGTACACAGGCAGCGGAGTCAGGGCGGTCAGGCGCGCAAGCTGCCCCAGATCGTCCGCCGCCTCCTTCACGCCGATCATGCCCGGATGGTGCGCCAGCCTTTCGCAGGTTTCGGGCAGCATGTTCAGCCCCGTGCGCGCAGGCACGTTATAGAGCATCACCGGCAGCGCGCTTTCATCCGCGATGCGCGTAAAATAGGCGTGCAGCCCGGCCTGCGTCGCCTTGTTGTAATAGGGAGTCACGCACAGCTGCGCATCGGCTCCATGATCGGCGGCAAAGCGCGCGCGGCGCAGGGTGACGCGCAGGTTATTGCTGCCCGTGCCCACGATCACCCGCACGCGGCCCGCGATGCGCGTCAGCGCGTGGGCGGTCAGGCTCTCCCATTCCGCATCGCTGAGCGTGCTGGGTTCACCCGTGGTGCCGGCAATCAGCAGCGCGTCAACCTTTGCGCTGATCTGCCGTTCCAGCAGCCCATCCAGGGCAGGATAATCAATCTGCCCGCCGCAAAACGGCGTGATCATCGCGGTGCATACGCCTGTAAACAGCGGCGTACCGGTCATATGAACGCCTCCTTTTCATGCAAAAAGCCCTTAGGAGCAGTGTGTCCCAAGGGCAGTAATTGCATGCGTCAGCGATGGCGCGTCACATGCAGCATGCGGCGCAGGCACAACACAGCCTTTTGCCACAGATTCAGTTGTTCGTTCAGCGCGGTATACACGCGCCCAGCCTCCTGCACGGCGGCAGACGACGGCATGTGACGGCCATACTGCACGGCGCTGACCGCCTCAGCCAGGCTCTGCAGCGATACGCCCAGGCTGTCCCCCAGGCGTGCGGCATAGGCCAGCGGCGTTTCGGCATGCTGCCGAGGCTTGCCCAATTGCGCGGCGCATTGCAGCGCAGCCTGCCACAGCAGCAGCAGCGCGGCCGCATCATCCTTCGCGCGGGCAGCGCGGTACATGGGCTCGGTTACGCGAGCGCGCCAGGCAAGCAGCAGCATCAAAGCCAGCAGCAACAGCAGCGCCAGCCAGGGCAGCCGCGGGCCAGGATCCTTGGGCGGATCCTGCGGCGGAGGCGTAGGCGTGGGAGTCGGCTGCGCTGCGGGCGTAGGCGATGGCGTGGGCGTTGCGCCCTCGGGGGCGGGGGTCGGCGTGGGAGTCGGCTGCGCTTCAGGCGTAGGTGATGGAGTAGGCGTGGGCGCAGGCTCGGGCGTGGGGGTCGGCTGCTCCTGCTGCTCGGGCGGCAGGCTGCCGTCAGGCGTATTGCTTTGATCCTGATCGCCCGCGCCGGGGGTCGCGTCAAACGTCACCCAGCCCACTCCGCGCAGGTACACCTCCGTCCAGGCATGGGCGTTAAGCCCACGCACGACGGTCGTACCGCCCGCCTCTGGGCGCACCAAATACCCTTCGATATAGCGCGCAGGCAGGCCCGCCATGCGGCACATCACGGTCATAGCTGAGGCGAAATAGGTGCAGTAGCCCTGGCGCTCGGCCAACAGGAACCAGGCCACAAAGTCCACATCCGTGGGCGGCGTTTGCACCTGCAGGGTATAGGTGCAGGTATTTTGCAGATAATCGCGCAGCGCCACGGCCTTTTCCCACGGCGTATTACACCCCTGAGTCACGCGCTGGACGATATCATAAATATCCTGCTGCATATGGCCGGGAACGTCCGTATACTGCGCTTGCGCGTCGGCATAGGCCGCATCCTGGGCGTTTTGATTGCTGGCAACCAGCGCAGCCATGCCCGCGTCGGTGGCCTTCATGGGCAAATATTCAACGGTATAGGTATCCCTGGGCTGCAAATTGCGGCTCAAAAACACCTCGGTGCCCAGATTGAAATAAGCGTTGGCCGTGCCCTCGACGGTCAGCGTGCGCAGGCGCTGGGGTACAAAGAGCGTGCTGGCGCTGTCGGTAAGCATGATCACACGCGCCATTTTTTCGCTCTGCGCCGATGCCAACGGATAAGCAGCCTGGGTCAGCTGATCGCGCAGCTCCCGATATCGGCGCGAATACCAGCCATAGCGCTGGGCGCTGATGCTATCGTACCACGCTCCGCCCGTATAGGTATCCAGAATCGCGCCGCGCAGGTAGACTGTTTCATCGGTTTCCACCCGCATGACGATGCGATCGCTGGGCGAGGGTTCGCCGCCCAGACGGCCCTCGCCCTGGGGCATCCAGCCGTCTAAAGCCAGGCTGTAGCGCGAGCGCTGCTCACGGAACAGCAGCGTATCGTCCAGTATTTCGCTCACACGATCCGCTAACTGCGCCAGCGCGGGCACCTTGGTACCGTCCGCCGGAGCCAGCGCCATGGACAGCGCGCACAGCGCCGCCGCAGCAACCAGCGCAATGGCAGGCATAGAACGGCGCTGCGGCGTATCGCCCTCGGGATCGCGCGCATGCGTCCAGGCATACAATAGCAGCAGCGCGGGCAGGGCGGGCAGCATATACGCGCTGGCCCCGCGCAGCCCCAGCAGCCACATGCTGCAAAGCAGCGAACCTACAATAAAAATCGGCGCATACAGGCCGTTATCGGGCGAAGCCAACGCAGTACCCAACAAGGCGCAGTACAGCGTCAGCTGCAAGGCGATCGTATCGCCATACAGCGGCAGCGCAACGCCCGCCCCGCGCAGATGCATCGCAATGGCATTTCCGGCGTTCAGAGCGCTTTGTATCCAGCCGCCGCCCAGCAAATAATGCACGCCGGCCGCCGCGGCAGCCAGCAAAAGAGACAGCGAAAACAGATATTTGCGCGTGCGCAGCAGGGAAAACACCCCTGAAAGGCCCGCCGTGCAGACGGCAAAGCGCAGCATCTGCCCCTCCAGGCCAAAGCCCTTGAGCAGCGGCAGGCCCAGACCCAGCGCCAGCAGCCAGGCAATCAGCGCGCTCAGGGCCGCGCGCAGCCCCTTATCACGCAGGCGAGACATAGCACACCTCCACCATGCATTGCTGCAGCCGCGCCACATAGGGACGATCCTGCTCGGCGTCGGGCGTGCGCGTAATCAGATACACGCGCGCGGACGGCCCCATGCGCCGGATATGCGCAATGCCCTCCACCACGTCCGCGCTCAGGCGGGAGGTGATAATCACCGTCGCGCCCGTGCTGCGCATGCGTCGAAGCTCCAGGTTGAGCACGCGGGCAAAATCCGTGCCGCCCGTAAAGGGCTGGCGCGCCAAAAGCTCGGGCAGCAGCGCAATGCCGTCCGAGCGCCCCGCGGCCATATAAAATTCCGCCGTCCGTTCGCCATAAAAGGGCATACGTACCGGCGAATCATCGCGCGACTGCATCATGGCCACCGACAGCGCGGTTTCGCACAGGGTATCGCGCAGGATGGCGCGGTTCTCCTCGCTTTCATCCGCCGCCCCAGGCAGGGTGCAATCCATCAGGATCAGCGTATCGGGCGGCGCGGGCGTTTCATAGCGGCGCACGGTCAGCTCCCGCCGGCGGGCAGACAGCTTCCAGTGCACGCGCTTGAGGGGATCGCCCGCGCGATAGGCGCGCGTATCATCGGGCGAGGACAAATCCTCGCTGGTACGGTTGGGCAGCGCGCGGCCATCGTCCGAGGACAAAAAGCGCAGCGCTTCCACCTCAAAATCGCGCGGCAGGGCCAGGCACTGCGCGGCCTCGCCCCCGCGTACCCGAATTTCAAACAATCCGAAGATATCCGAAAATACCCAGCTTTCAATCCCCACATCCACCACGCCCACATGCGGGGCGGGCAGGGATATCTGAGCGCGCGCAGGAAAGCGCTCATAGGCGCACTCATACAGCTTGTCGCCCCCACGCACGATAACCAGCACAGGCGATATGGGCGGCAGGCGCTTATAATCAAACGCAAGCTCCGCCTGCATGTATTCCCCGCGCGGCACGCTGGGCGTTGTCAGGCGGCAGCGGACAGGCAGCCGGCGCTTGGCGATCAGCACGGTCAAAAGCGAAAACAGCAGCGTAAGCACGCCAAAAACGGCGGACAGATACAGCATCCGTCCGCCTAGCGACATCCCGCAGAACAGGCAAAAGATGGATATCGCCAGCAGCGCGCCGCCCCGGCGGGTCATTGCGCGCCCGGCACCGGCACGCTGGAAAGCAGCCCCAGCAAAATCTGCTGGGCGGACTGCCCTTTCATGCGCGCCTCGGGGGTCAAAATCAGGCGATGGGAAAGCACCGGCAGCGCCATGCGCTTGACATCGTCAGGCAATATATAGTCGCGTCCCGCCAGCACCGCGCAGCCCTGCGCCGCGCGGATCAGCGCAATCGCCCCGCGGGGCGATACGCCCAGCGCCAGGGCAGGATGCTTGCGCGTCAGCGCCGCCAGCTGCGCCACATAGGCGCGCACCTCACGGCTGCAATACACCGCGCCCACCAGCTCCTGCATGGCAACCACATCGCCCGCGCCGCACACGCTTTGCAGGCTGGACAGGGGCGACGCCTGGCCGGAATAGCGCTCCAGCACGTCCATTTCCTCCTCGATGGAGGGATAGCCGATGGTAATGCGCAGGAAAAAGCGGTCCATCTGCGCCTCCGGCAGCGGATAGGTGCCCACAAAATCCACCGGGTTCTGCGTGGCCAGCACCATGAAGGGGCGCGGCAGCGGATGCGTAACGCCGTCCACCGTCACCTGCCCCTCCTCCATCACCTCCAGCAGGCTGGACTGCGTCTTGGGCGAGGTACGGTTGATTTCGTCGGCCAGCACGATCTGGCTCATCACCGCGCCGCTTTTATATTCCATTTCGCCCGTTTGCAGCGAGGGCATGGTAAAGCCCGTGATATCGCTTGGGGTTACGTCGGGCGTAAACTGAATGCGCTTGAACGAGCAGGACAACGACCGCGCCAAGGCGGCCACCAGCGTGGTCTTACCCACGCCCGGCACATCCTCGATGAGCACGTGTCCCTTGCACAGCAGGGCGATGAGCGCCAGCTCTATGGCCTCATCCTTGCCCACGATGACGCGGCGGATGTTCTGCTGCAGGGTGTATACAATGGAGCGAACCTGGTTCTGCTGCATGGCTGCTTCCTTTCAAAGACAGATTTACACCCTTAGTATACCGCGAATCGACATTATTTGCAATGTTTTCGTAAAGAAGATGAAACATTTACATCTGTAGTTTGCCCGCCGTCCGGCGCATTATCCGCGGGTCAGCGGGTTCCACCTGCCGCGCAGGCAGTAGGTCAGCAGCAGCAGGAACAGCAGCAGGTTGTGCGCGATCATGCACGCCCAGGCCGCCACCAGCCCCATATGCAGCAGGCGCGTGCAGACAAACGTGCCAAGGATGCGCACGCCCCACATGCCGATGATATTGAACACAAAGGGCGCCATCGTGTTGCCCGTTCCCTGCAGCATGCCCTCCAGGATGATGGCGACGCCGAAGAACGGCTCGGACACCGCCACCATGCGCAGCACCGTCGCGCCCAGGGCGATCACCGCCGCGTCGATGGTAAACAGGCTCATCATGCCCGGCGCAAAGATGAACAGCAGCCCGCCGGAAACCACCATCAGCACCATCTCGATGCCCACCAGCATCCGCGCCAGCCTGCGCATCAGCCTTTCATCCCTTGCGCCCAGCGCGTTGCCAATCAGCGTAGCCGCAGCCGCCTGCATGCCGTAGCCGGGAATGTAGAAGGCCGATTCCACGGTGTTGGCGATGCTGTGCGCCGCCAGCGGAATGGTGCCCAGGGCGTTAATCATGGAGGCGAAGGCCACATAGCCAAACGATGTGCCAAAGCGCTGCAGAGCGGATGGCAGCGCCACCTTCAGGCAGGGGCGCAGCACCTCCCAGTCGGGGCGCAGGCGCTGGCCGCGCGGGGAGATCACCGGGTGCTTCCACAGCGCGCAGGTAATCCAAACGCCGCCCACCGCATAGGAGACCGCGCTGGCGATTGCCGCGCCGATCACGCCCATGCCCGCGCCGGGCAGCCAGATGGACAGCCCCAGCGCCCGCACGGTGCGGGATTCATAAATCAGCAGGAAGTTCAGCACCACGTTGACCAGGTTCATCGCCAGGCCCGCGCGCATGGGCGTTTTGCTGTCGCCCGTGGCGCGCAGCGCGGTGCCGAATATGGTGCTGGCCGCGCGCGCCAGCATGGGCATATACAGGATGGCAAAGTACTGCGACGCCACCTGCTGGATCTCGGGCGCGGCGTGCATCCACACCGGCACGCGGCGGCTGAGCAGCAGCGGGATCACCGTAAACAGCGTGCCCGAAAACAGCACGGCCAGCACCGCCTGCGAGGAGGTGCGCGCCGCGCGCGCCCGGTCATCCGCGCCGTAGGCCTGAGCGATAAAGGACAAAAACCCGATGCCCAGCGCCGACACCGTGCTGCCAATCAGCCAGCTGACGGTGGTGGTTGCGCCCACGGCCGCCGTGGCCTGCGCGCCCAGGCGCCCCACCATGGCCGCGTCCACATACTGCACGGCCGTGCTCATCAGCTGCTCCAGCATGGTCGGCCAGGCCAGCGCCCAGATCATCCCCAGCAGCGCCCATCCCTCACCCCGAAAACGCTTCATTCTCATGGTATCCTCAACTCTTCGTATTTGCGCATACGCAAAAACCAGCATAGCGCGCGCAGAGGAGGTTTGTCAATGCGAAAATTGCAAAATCGCCTGTTTTTCTCCCACAACGGCTGCGATGTATGCTATAATAAGCCGATACTTGCGTATTTAAGGAGGATGTACCATGCGTTGCGGATGCATTGAGTGCGGCGCGTTTATGATCCATGCCGACGACGCGGAGGCGTGTGTGTGCCCGGAGTGCGGGCATCGCTGCAGCGCGTGCCTGGGCACCAACACGGTGGTCAGCCGCGAGCAGCTGAAAAACCTGGCCGCCGTGCGCTGGATCAATCAGGATATCGACCGCGCGCGCGACGCGCTGGCCGGCAAGGATACAGACGAGGAGGACGAGCCATGAGCGGCGCGCTTCCCAAGCTCATTGCGGTGGTAGGCACAAACGCCTCGGGCAAAAGCAGCCTGGCCATCAGCCTGGCCCGTTCGCTGGGCGGCGAGGTAATCTCGGCCGATTCCCGCCAGGTCTACCGCGGGCTGGATCTGGGCAGCGGCAAGGTGACGGCGGAGGAAACGCAGGGCGTGCCGCACCATCTGCTGGATGTATGCGACCCCGGCACGTTTTTCACCATGGCGGATTTTCAACGCCTGGCCTATCGCGCCATTGATGATGTGCTTGCGCGCGGCCGCGTGCCCGTGCTGGCGGGCGGTACCGGGCTGTATGTGGACGCGGTATGCGACGGCTATGTGCTGTCCAATATCGAGCCCGACCTTGCCTATCGCCGCGAGCTGGAAAGGCTGCCCACCCCGCAGCTCTGCGCCATGCTGCAGGCCGCCGCACCCGGCAATGCCATCGATCCCCAGAACCGCAACCGCATGATGCGCGCGCTGGAAAAGCTGCACGACGGTGATACCCTGCCCGCGCAGAAGCGCCCGCGCTACGACGTGCTGCACCTGGGCGTCACCTGGGATCGCCCCACCCTGTGCGCGCGCATTGACGAGCGCCTGGCGCGCCGTGTCCAGCAGGGCATGCTCGAAGAGGTGGACGGCCTGCTCCAGGCAGGCGTATCGCCTGATTTTCTGTATCGTCTGGGGCTGGAATACCGCTTCATCAGCCAGTACCTGCTGGGACAGTTTGCCACGCAGGAGGACATGCTGGAGGCGCTTTCCCGCGCCATCAAGCGCTTTGCCAAGCGGCAGATGACGTGGTTCCGCCGGGATACGCGCATCCATTGGCTGGATATGCGCGCCGACCCGCTAAGCGAAGCGCAAGGATTGTGCGCGCAGTTCTTGGCGGAATGATAGGATAAATACGCAAGGGGAGCCATGAGCATTTTCGCATTTTTCAACCTATTTGAAAAGCAATGAAAAAATTGCCTGGTGGAGCTCGCTCCTAACCAGGCAACTTTTTTATCTGCTTCAGATCTTTTTTAGAGTCTTCCGGCTTTTTGCCTTTGTTTTCCTCACAGCAGCACAATGCCCGCATCGCGGCACACGCGGCGCGTTTCGGCGTCCCACAGGGAGGACTGCACCTCGCCGATGTGCTCCTTGGCCAGCAGCAGCATGCACATGCGGCTCTGGCCGATGCCGCCGCCCATGGTGAAGGGCAGCTCACCCGCCAGCAGCATCCGGTGGAAGGGCAGCTCGGCGCGCTCCGGGCAGCCTGCCTCCGCCAGCTGCGCGCGCAGGGATTCGGGCGATACGCGCACGCCCATGCTGGACAGCTCAAACGCGCAGTCCAGCACATCGTTGTAGAACATGATATCGCCGTTGAGCGCCCAGTCGTCATAGTCCGGCGCGCGGCCGTCGTGCGGCTTGCCTGAGCGCAGCTTGCCGCCGATTTGCAGGATGCCCGCCGTGCGGTGCTTACGCAGGTAAGCGTTTTCGCGCTGCTTGGGCGTTAGATCCGGATACATATCCTCCAGCTCCTGCGTGGTGACAAAGCTAACGTCGCGGCAAAGCTCCACCGGCAGCTGCGGATACTTCCATTTAAGAAAATCCAGCGTGCAGCACACCGCCGTAACAATGCGGCGCATCGCATCTTTTAGGGTATCCAGCGTGCGGTCCTGCTCGGAGATGATCTTCTCCCAGTCCCACTGATCGACATAGACCGAGTGCAGATTGTCCAGCTCTTCATCCCGCCGGATGGCATTCATATCGGTATACAGCCCCTCGCCCATCGGGAAGCCGTAATCGTGCAGCGCCAGGCGCTTCCACTTGGCCAGCGAATGCACCACCTGCGCCTGCGCGCCGGTTTCGCGCAGCGTAAAGCTGACCGGGCGCTCTACGCCGTTCAGATCGTCGTTCAGGCCGCTGGCGCCCTCCACGAACAGCGGAGCGGACACGCGCTTGAGATTCAGCGCGTTGCTCAGGGATTTTTCAAAGGTTTTTTTAATCAGCGCGATGGCTTCCTGGGTATCGTACAGTGACAATACCGAGCGGTAGCCCTCGGATACGACAACACGGCTCATGCGTCGGCCTCCCGTCAGATGATTCTTCAAGGATACCCGCAAAAGCCGGGGATGTCAATCAAAAGGTTGCTTTTCTATTGTTTTTCGGGCTTAGCCCGCGCGGCGCGGCGCACTTCGTACAGGCTTTGCAGCGTTACCGCCAGCAGCACGATCGCCGCCCCGGCAATGCTGTATACGCCGGGGTTTTCGCCCACGGCCAAAAACACCCAGATGGGATTGAGCACCGGCTCCACATTGCTGATGATGCACGAGGCCACGGGCGATATGCCGCGCCGCGCGCCCAGCGCCAGAAACAGGTAGCCCAGCCCCAGCCCCACACCCAGCCCCACGCCGCAGCCCAGCTGCGGCAGGGACAGCGAAAAATGCGGATCAAAGCAGGCCGACAGCGCAAAGGGCACGCTGGCCAGCGTGCCAAAGTACACGTTGTCCAGCGGGTCGTTGCCCGAATAGCGGTTGGCCAGGAACATCATCGCAAAGGTAACGCCGCTGCACAGACCCAGGATGTTGCCCAGCAGCCGCCCGCCCTCCAGGCCGCCGGCAAAGCACAGGCACACGCCCAGCATGACAAAAAACGCCGCGATGAGCTCGGATTTGAGCGGCCGCTGCTTTTTGAAGAGCAGCATATACAGAATCACGAAGATGGAGGCCGTGTATTGCAGCACGATGGCGTTGGCCGCGGTGGTCAGGCGCGCCGCGGACATAAACAGCAGGGATGTCACCGTAACGCCCACTGCGCTGAGCCACATGCCCCGGTTGGGACGGACGCGAAAGCTACCCCGCGCCAGCCCCAGCACCAGCAGCGCGAAGATGGCGCGCACGCCCGCAAGCGTAAAGGAGTTCCACTCGACAAGTTTGGTAAACATGCCCGTGAAGCTCCATGATAATCCGGCCGCGAAGGTAAGGAGCGCGGCTGCTCCGTTTGGCTTTGGCTGCCTTGCTTCGTTCATATTCCGATCCGCATGGAAATCCTGCGGCGCGCCTCCATAACTGCATCCTTATAGGGGGTGCGAATGGTGTATACATAGCCGTAATCCACGCTGCCGTTCGCGCGGGTGATGCGGTAGCGGGACAGCCCGTACTTGCCCCGGTCGCGCAGGATCTCGATATCCTCGGCGATGACCTCGGCCAATACGCGGGTGCGCGTGCGGCTCATTTGCCGGTGCCCGCACTGGCACAGCTCAAACACGCCCAGCGTGCCGGGCGGGCAGACCAGGGTGAAGGTGACGCGGTCGCGCTCGATGCGCACCTGATCCAGATCGCGCGCGGCGGCGCGCAGGATGAGCGGGTAAATGTCCTTATAGAGGCGGCTGTCGCGCAGCGCTTCCATGCGGTACAGTTCCTTCTGGCGCTCGCGCTGATAGCGGATCAATAGATAGATTCCGACGGCCAGCGCCAGCACCAGCGCGATATACGCCAAAGAACCCATGGCAGGCCGCCCCCTCTTTCCTAAATATAGTGTATTGTATCATCGTTTCATCACAAATTCAAGTATTGGAAATCTATATATTGTACTGTTAAGGAAATTGTAACACAAATTAAGAAAGCCGAAAAGATTATTTATCCCGTCCTCTTGACAGAAGGGCAGTTGCGGCGTATCATATGTGCGAAAAGTATAACTCTTCTTACTTTTACAATTTGTATGTTTGGAGGAATCAGCCATGCCGGACGGCAAGCATCTATTTGGAATGGTGCGCATTGGGGAGAAGGGGCAAATCGTCATCCCCAAGAAGGCGCGCGACATCTTTGACCTGCATCCTGGCGATCAGCTGCTGGTGCTGGGCGATGAGCAGCAGGGCATCGCGCTGGTCAAAGCCAGCCAGCTGCAACAGTTTGCCACCGATATTTTGAAGGCCATGCGCGGCGAGACGGAGGAATAACCAATGGAAGCAATTGTAACCAACTCGCTATCGCGCTCCTTCGGCCAGCGCAAGGCGGTGGATAACGTCAGCCTTACGGTGCACGAGGGCGAGTTCTTTTCGCTGCTGGGCGTAAACGGCGCGGGCAAAACCACGCTGATTCGCATGCTTTGCTGCCTGTGCGCACCCACGTCGGGCAGCGCGCAGGTGCTGGGGCAGGATATCGTGCATCAGGCGGCGCAGGTCAAATCCATGATCGCCGTATCCCCGCAGGAAACCGCCGTTGCCGGCAATCTAACCGTGCGCGAAAATCTGGAGCTGATGGCCGGCGTATACGGCCACAGCGCCGCCGAGTGCCGCGCGCTTGCCCATGAAATGATGGATCGCCTGCGGCTGAATGAGGTGGCAAATCAGCGCGCCAAGACGCTTTCGGGCGGCTGGATGCGCCGTCTTTCCATCGCCATGGCGCTGGTGAGCAGCCCCAGGGTGCTGTTTCTGGATGAGCCGACACTGGGACTGGACGTGCTGGCCCGGCGCGAGCTGTGGAGCGTGATCCGCAGCCTGCGCGGACATACCGCGCTGGTGCTGACCACGCATTATCTGGAGGAGGCCGAAGCGCTCAGCGACCGCATCGGGATCATGTCCCACGGCCATCTGATCGCTCTGGGCACGGCGCAGGAGCTGATTGAAAAGACCGGCGAAAGCAGCTTTGAAAACGCCTTTATCGCCCTGGCCGGAGAGGGGGACGCTGCCAAATGAAGCAATTTCGCAAAGCCGCCGTGCTGGCGCAGCGCACGCTGAAGGAAATGCTGCGCGACCCGCTGACGCTGTTTTTCGGGCTGGCGTTCCCCATCCTGATCCTGCTGTTGCTATCGCTGATTCAATCCCACATTCCGGTGGATATGTTCCGCATTGAGCAGCTTGCGCCGGGCATTGTGGTGTTTGGGCAGTCCTTCCTGTCGCTGTTCGGCGCGCTGCTGATTGCCCGCGACCGCAGCACCTCCTTCCTGATGCGCCTGTATGCCGCGCCCGTGACGGGGCTGAGCTTTCTGCTGGGATACCTGCTGCCCCTGCTGCCGCTGGCACTGATGCAGGGCGCGGCGGTATACGCCGTGGCGCTTCTGCTGGGGCTGCCCATCTGCTGGGCGCTTGTGCCCGCGCTGCTGGCCGGGCTGGTCTGCTCGCTGCTGTTCATCGCTATCGGGCTGCTATGCGGCACGGTGCTCAACGACAAGCAGGTGGGCGGCGCATGCGGCGCGCTGCTGACCAACCTGACCGCCTGGCTCAGCGGCATCTGGTTTGATATTTCACTGCTGGGCGAGGCCTTTGGCAGCGTCGCCCGTGCCCTGCCCTTCTATCATGCTGTGGAAGCCTGCCGCGCCGCGCTGAACGGCGGCGCTGTGTGGGGGCATTTGGCCATCGTGCTTGCCTATGCTGTGGGGATTCTGGCCGTTGCCGCCTGGTGCTTCACCCGGCAGATGAAGCAGCGGTGAAGAACGATTCTTTCTTGGAGCCCAAGAAAGAATCAAAGAAAGCTGCGTTGTGACGTAAAAGTCAAGCTGATAAAACTGGGAGTGGACCTGGCCACCTGCGGGCGATAATTGGCTGCGAAATAAGGCTGCGTGGTTTTGCAGCGCTCAGCCTTGTTTTCTTACCACGCTTCTATTTTCGGAGCCATACAGCGACCATACGCGTTATTCTCCGGATCGATGATTTCTCCGCTCTGCGCATTGATGATGATGGGTCGGTAATAGGGCTCGTCCTCCAGCCAGCCATCCGTATAGAAGGGGCCGCTGCGCTCTGCCTGCGGGCCATCCTGCTGGTATTCGCACCACACCACCCAGGCAGGAAGCAGCAATTGCTCCTGCCTGTTTTCTGTATCAAACTGCACATATCCCAGCGCCACCCGATCCACCGCGCGCACATACCCGGCATAAATCAGCGCCTCTACCTTGCCCTTTACGCTGTCAAAGGGCAGCAGCGGGATATCCGAATGCAGCACGCCGGTTTCCTGATAGAACCAGCACGCCAGCAAAAACGCATCCGCGTCGAAAACATCCGCCGAGGCGCAGCCCCGTTTTTCCAGCCAGTAATCCTCATTGCCAACCGCCTTGACGCTAAACGCGCTATGCACGCTTCCCATATAGGGAATGCCGTGGAAAACCTGATGGAATTCCAGGTGATAGTATCCCTTCTCGCTGATCGGCTTTCCGGTCGCCTTGTAAAAGGTACGGTCGAACACGGCTGCGTTCATCAGATACAGCGCATCGTCTGGAAACAGCGCCGTAATCTGCGCTTGGGCAATATCCGCCGCCTCGCCCAGAAGCAGCGGGTTATTGTCCGCATAGGCCGCGCCCAGCTGATAATCCGCCAGCAGATGCGCATCCCAGCCCATTTCCACCTGACTATAAACATCGGCCTGCCGCGTCTTGCCCCACATGGGCGGGGTTGCGTGGTCGTAGGCCGTCACATAGGCCGTAGAGGCAAAGCTGTAGGAATGGACGCGATCCTCCCGCATGGATTTTTCGCAGAAGGCGGTCAATTCCTGCGCGATCGTATCCGCCACGGGCGGCGCGGCGCGCACCGTAAGCACCGGCGCGCTATCCACGCGGGGAATTTGAATCTCCTCGCTCACCTGAATCGTCCTGCCGTAAGCCGTATAGGTTTGTTCCCATCGCGGCGAAGTAACCGCGGGCAGATCGCGGATTGCATACCGCTGCACCTCCGCGCCGGCGCCGCCAAGCGGCAGCAGGCATACCAGCATGATCCAAAGCAGATACCTTTTCATTTTTCCCTCCAACATATCGCATGGACAAATAATTCTCTTTATAGGACGTTCCATGCGGCGCAATTGGTTCATTGTGCTGGGAAAAAAAGCAGCGTTACCGTTCATCACATCCCCTCCTTTTTCCGCATAACATCGAAAGAGGGGGGATTTTTATGGGCAATTATCGGGTGTATGTATACGCCATCTGCAAAAATGAGCGTGCTTTCGCCGCGCGGTGGATGCAATCCATGCGCGAGGCGGACGGCGTTTATGTGCTGGATACCGGCTCCACGGACGGCACGCCGGAGGCATTGACGGAATTGGACGCGCAGGTGACCTGCGAGGAAATCACGCCCTGGCGCTTCGACGCGGCGCGCAACCGCTCCCTGGAGCTGGTGCCCGCGGATGCGGATATCTGCGTTTGCACCGATCTGGACGAATACTTTACCCCAGGCTGGCGCGAGCAGGTGGAATCCGCCTGGGCGGAGGGCGCGCAGCAGCTGCGCTATCCCTATGTGTGGTCATTCAATGCGGACGGCAGCGAAGGCACCTTCTTTTATGCCGATAAGATGCACGCGCGGCAGGGCTTTGAGTGGATTCATCCCGTGCATGAGGTGCTGCGCTATACGGGCGGCGGCGAAGCGCAGCGCGCGCTGTGCCAGGGCATGCGGCTGGAGCATCATCCGGACGCGCAGAAATCCCGCGCGCAGTATCTGCCGCTATTGGAGCTGGCTGTGCAGGAAGCGCCGCAGGATGACCGCAGCCTGCACTATCTGGGACGGGAGTACCTGTTCCATCAGCGGTGGAATGATTGCATCGCCGCCCTCAAGCGGCATCTGGCTCTGCCCTCGGCCACCTGGCGGGATGAGCGCTGCGCGTCCATGCGCTATATCGCCCGTGCCTATGGCGCACGCGGCAACGCTTACGAGCAGGAATGCTATCTGCTGCGCGCGGCGGGCGAAGCGCCGCACCTGCGCGAACCCTGGCTGGATCTGGCGCGCATGTATTATGCCAGGCAGAACTGGCCCGGCGTAGCCTATGCCTGCGAGCGGGCGCTGCAGATTACCGACCGCCCGCGCACCTATATGACCGAGCCGGAATCCTTCGGCGCGCTGCCGTGGGATCTTTTGTCCATCGCCTGCTACCAGTTGGAGCAGTATCCCCGCGCCGCGCAGGCCGCCCGCGAAGCGCTGCGCCTGGCCCCGCAGGATGCGCGTATTGCCGAAAACGTGCGGCTGATGGAGGGAAAGGTGGAATGCGGCGCCGAAGAATGAGCTGGAGCGTTCATTATAAAAAGCTTTTTCATTAAAAGAAGCCTGCATAAAATATTCCGTTTTCCCTCATCCGTCTCGCTATGCGCTCGACACCTTCTCCCGTTTGGGAGAAGGCTTTTATCGTTGCGCGTTTTTCGGGCGGCAGTGCCGCCCTCAGCCGCCTGCGGCGGCGCTATGACGGAAGAAAGCAACGTTCCCCGTTCCCCTTACTCCCCGCTCATGCGCAGCTTGCCCTGCAGGCGCTGGCAGAAGGTCTCGTCGCCCGTGCGCACCAGCAAGACGCTCTGCGTGCCGCAGTGCAGCGTCACGCTGTCGCGCGGGCGCAGCGGCTCACGGCGCAGGCCGTCCACCACCAGGTAGGGCATGTCCGGCTCCTCCGCGTCGTAGGCGGGCAGCCACTGCACGCGCACCGTATCCTGCGCTGACACCACCATCGGCACGCCGGAGGGCGCGTGCGCGCAAATGGGCGTAACGGCCAGCAGCCGCGCCTCGGGCATCAGCACCGGCCCGCCTGCCGATAGATTGTACGCCGTCGAGCCGGTGGGCGTGCTGACGATCAGCCCATCCCCATGCAGACGCATGGCCAGCTGATCGTTTACATATAAATACAGATACAGCGCGTGCTGATAGGCCCCGCGGTGCAGCACCATCTCGTTCAGCGCAGTAAACTCCGGCTGATCGTTGAGCGCGCCGCGCATCAGCATGCGCTTTTCCAGGTGATAATCGCCGGCCAGCAGCCGGGGCAGCACCGCCTCCGCCTGGGCAAGCTCGCAATCCGTCAGATACCCCAGGTGCCCGCAGTTGACGCACCATACCGGGCAGGCCGCGTGCAGCTCGTGCACGGCGCGCAGCAGCGTGCCGTCGCCGCCGAACACCAGCAGCATGTCCGCGCCCTCGGCCCCCGCAGCCAGCAGCACCGTGTGCCCATTTTGACGCAAAAAATGCCCGGCGCGCTCGCACAGCGCCAGCGCGGCAGGATTAGAACGGTTGGGATACAGCAAAAACCTCATACAGCGCCTCGATATCCATAGGGTGCGCGCACGCAGCGCGCTGCATTCATGATATAGAAGAAAGCCGCGCAAGTCAATCCACCGCGCGAATTTTTGCCGCCCGGCCCGTTCAATTTGCAATCGCAGAATAGCATAATTTACAATTACAATGCTTGCTAAAAGTGGAGAATCGTGGTATTATATATTACGGAAATGTTGCAAATTTATTTCAAATCCAACGATGATCGGAGGTTCACATGATGAAGCGTTGTAAGCTTTTGGTTCTTCTCATCCTGATATGTCTGCTGATGCTGCCTGCCTTTGCCACTGCTGAGACACAGGAAGAATTTGAATTGCGCTGCAATAAAAAGACAACTACTGGTGCGCCAGTATACAATAGTATCAATTATGACCATGTGCAGACCGATTATATTCCTGCCGGTACTTACGTACAAGTTACCAGCTCTATTTCAGGTAGCGATTGGCGATATTTTACATACATGGTAAATGGAGTTAAGAAAAAAGGATGGTCACAGGTCAAACTAATCGATTGTTTCTCCGTTATCCGAAAATCAGATGGCTTTGCTTACAACATTCATGAGAATGATCCGGACTACGAGGCTAAGATTAAAGAAGGTGTGCTCGAATTTGATGTAACGAAATATAGTGATGAACGAGCCTATTATCGCTATCGTGCTGGCGCTGGTCCCGAACCTGAGCGCAAAGACGGCAGTAATGCAGCGAAATCGCAGACCACTTCTCAGACTGACACGCAGGCGAGTGAGGGCGGTACGTCCGTTGGCATTGTGGAGCTGGGGCGCACGTCCTCTAAGATTCAGTATCAGGGCAAAACGGTCAGTGTGTCAACCTCTGACCTGACATTCAGCGAAAACGTGCCTGAGAATAAGAAGCTGGCCACCATCTACGCTCCACGCACCGGCAAGGCTTCGCTGCGCCAGACGGCCTCGTCCAAGGGCACGCTGCTGAAGAACTGCAAAGCAGGCACCATTGTATCTGTGCTGGCCATCGGCAATGGCTATACCCGCATCAACTATAAAGGCACGGTAGGGTACATCAAAACCGCGTGCTTGAAATTCTACGGCGATAGCGAAAGCACCGCCCAGGGCGTTCTCAGCTACAAAGGCAACACGGGAGGCGGAACTACCGTCAACGTGCGCAACACGCCCAAGGGCGACAGTGCCAAGGTAGCCGAGTGGCGCACCGGCACGGAAGTAACCATTCTATCCCATGAAAATGGCTGGTACGAGATCGAAGCCAACGGCATGCATGGATATGTGATGGAGAAGTACGTGACGGAAAAGTAAAGCGGAAACGCCATGAAGTATGAACCGCCCGTGCATGAACTGTAAACATCGTTTTCCCTCCCGCGAAAATCTTTGCATTCTTCCCCGCGGTATGCTATACTAAAAACACAATTCCGTAACATTTTGACCAAGGGGGAGGGCGCGCGTTCATGGATCACAATGCGTATCAGCTGCTGGCGCTGGGCGCGCGCTATTGGTTTGTGCTGCTGGCGGCCGTGCTGGTATGGCGCGGCTCGGCGGCGCTTTTGCATGAGCATTATCAGCGCAAAAAGCTGCTGAAAAAGCTGCCCGACGCAGGCATGGTGGGCGAGATGCGCGATATCGACAACGACCGCGCCTATCCCCTGCCGCGCGAGGGCGTGCTGGGCGGCGGCAGCGCGTGCGATATCCGCCTGCGCGGACTGCGCCGAAGGGATATCAACTTTGCCTTTGTGGAGGGCAAGGGGCTTTTGCTGACCCCCTGCCACAGCCGGGGCGGGGTGCTGCTGGACGGCGCGCCGCTGGGCAAGGGCGGCTATGCCCTGCACGGGGCCATGCTGCGCGTGGGCGGCTATACGCTGCGCATTCGCCTGTTCGCCGGGCTGAATGTGCCGCGCCCCGCCCCGTATGAGGAGCACTGGCACAGCGCCTATGAGGATGAGGAGCTTTACGCCCCCGAGTACGCCGCCTTCGCCGCCGCGCAGCTGGGCTGCGCACCCTATTCCGAGGGCGCGTATGATCAGCCGGGCATGCCCGTGCCGCCCGCGTTTCAAGCCTTCGATACCCTGTCCATGCCGGCGGTAAACGCCGCGCCGCAGCCGGTTTATCCCCAGCAGCCTGTCTATCCGCAGCCTGCCTGTCCGCCGCAGCCGGTTTATCCCGATCCCGCGCAGGCAGCCTATGCCCAGCCCGCGCAGCCCGTTTATCCTGCGCAGACGACCTATCCCGCCGCCCCGGCGGAGGAGGACGCCGCCGCGCCCGCGCCCTTCGACGGGGGCATGTATGCGCCAAAGGGAGAGGAAATCCCCGCGCCCTTTGAAGCGCCGCGCCGCCACCGCAGAAGCGACAGGAGGCAGGGAAAATGAACATTGCCATGAAAAGCGCCAAACAAAAAAAGCGCCGCACGCCGCAGCAGATGCTGCTGGCGGGTGTGATGCTGTTTTTCTTTACGGCGTTTTTGCTTTTGTTTGTGCAGTCGCCCTCGCTGCTGACAGCCGCCATGGCGCTGCTGGTGCCGCTGGCCGTGTGGGCCATGGTGCGCATCCTGCCCCGGCTTTTCCCCATGGATGAGTTTTTGCTTACGCTCATCGCATTTCTGTGCGCGCTGGGCGTGCTGCTGCAATACCGCTACACCCCCTCGCGCGGGCTGACGCAGGCGTTCAACTGCGGCGCGGGGCTGGTGGCCATGGTCGTGTGCGCGCTGGCCGTGCGTCACATCAAAAGCTGGAGGCTGCTGATGGTGCCGCTGATGGGGCTAAGCTGCGCGCTGATGGCGCTGCCCTTTGTATTCCGCGCGGTCAACGCGGGCAAGGGTGCGACAGCCTGGGTGGGCTTCGGCGGGTTTACCGTCCAGCCCAGCGAGCTGGTAAAAATCGTGTATCTGTTTGTGCTGTCCTATCTGTTATCCCGCCGCCGCATTGTGACGGGCATGATCTTCATCGGCCTGATGCTGGGCTTTCTGGTATTGCAGCGCGACCTGGGCACAGCGGCCATTTACGGCGGCGCGGGCCTGGTGCTGCTGTACGCCGCCACCTCCAGCCTTTTGCTGATCGGCGGCATCCTGGGCGCGGGCGTGGGCGCGGTGGCCGTGCTGTACGCGCTGTTTAAGAACAGCTATTTCCTGACCGTGCAGAACCGCATCAGCAACTGGCTGGATCCCTTCAGCACCTATGATCAGCTGGGCGGCGGCTACCAGATTGTGCAGTCGCTGATCGCCATTGCCAACGGCGGCTGGTGGGGCACGGGTCTGGGGCTGGGCAACGCCAGCGTGATCCCGGAGTTCCGCACGGACTTTATCTTTTCCGCCCTGATCAACGAGTTCGGCCTGGTGTTCGCCGCGCTGGTGGCCTGCGTGTATGTGCTCATCGTTCTGCGCTCGGCGGATATCGCGCTGCGCTCCACCTCGGCCTTCCACGCGCTGCTGGCCGCGGGCAGCGCGGCGCTGCTGGCCGTGCAGGCCTTTATCATCCTGGGCGGCGTACTCAAGTTTATCCCCATGACGGGCGTTACCGTGCCCTTCCTCAGCTATGGCGGCACGTCGCTGGTGTCCTGCCTGGGGCTGATGGGCGCGGTGCAGGGCGTGGCGTCGCGCAATGAGCGGCTGCTGCGCGAGGATCAGCGCCTGGCGGAGGGCGGGGAGGACGCGCAATGAAGCAATTAAGAAAGAGCATCCGCGTGATCGCCCTGGTGCTGGCCCTGATGGTGCTGCTGCCCATCGGCTACGGCGGCTACAGCCTGATCCGCTACGGCACGCGCTGGCGCACATCGGAATATAACACCTACCTGACCTCCATGAAATCGGGCGTAACGGCGGGCAGCATTTACGACCGCAACGGCGTTACCCTGGCCAGCACAACGGTATCCACCGACGAAACGGGTGAAACCGTGCGCACCCGCACCTACGCGCAGGATGCATCCGTGCGCGCGGCGGTGGTGCATGTGGTGGGCGATACGCGCGGCAATGTGAAAAACGCGGCCGAGAGCTTTATGGCCGAGTATCTTTATGGAACCAATATGAGCTATGCCGAGCGGCTCAAGCAGGTGCTGTCCACCGGCTCGCTGCGCGGCGACGATATCACCCTGACGCTGGACAGCAGCCTGTGCGCCTACGCGGCCTCGCTGTTCCCGCAGGATAAAAGCGGCGCCATCGTGGTGATGAACTACAAGACGGGCGAAATCTACGCCCTGCAATCCTTCCCCAATTACGATCCGCAATCGGGCAAAACCGTCACCGTCCGCCAGGCGCTTAACCGCGCCACGCGCTGGCTCAGCGCGCCCGGCAGCACCTTCAAGGTGATCACCCTGGCCGCCGCATTGCAAAGCCTGCCCGGCGCGGCGGAGAGCAGCTATACCTGCACGGGGGGCGTGAGCTTTGGCGAGCATCAGCGCGTAGTGACAGACTACGGCGCTGCCGCGCACGGCACGCTGACGCTCAAAGACGCTTTTATGAAAAGCTGCAATTCCACCTTCGCCATGCTGGCCTGTCAGATGGGCGATAAGGCGCTGCGCAAAACGGCGCAGAGCTTTGGCCTGGACGACGCCTTTACCTTCCGCGATCTGGTGGTGGAAAACTCCGCCTACGCCTCCTCCTCTGCCGCCCTGCTGGGGGCCGATTTGGCCTGGACGGGCGCTGGTCAAAACCAGCTGGCCGTCACCCCGCTGCACATGTGCATGGTGGCCGCCGCCGTGGCCAACGACGGCGTAATGATGGAGCCACGCCTGCTGCTGCGCGCCGTGGGCGCGGAGGGCGCCGAGCGGCAGACCTTTGAGCCCGCGGTATACCGCACGGCCATGGACGCGCAGACCGCCTCCACTGTGCGCGAATACATGCGCGCCGTGGTCACGGGCGGTACGGGCAGATCCGCCGCCGTCAGGGGGCTGACCGTCTGCGCCAAGACCGGCACGGCCGAAATCGACACCCAGGAAAAGGACAACGCCTGGTTCATCGGCTTTATCGACGACGACGCTTATCCCTTCGCCGTGTGCGTGGCGGTGGAAAACGCGGGCACGGGCGGCGCGGTCGCCGCGCCCATCGCGCAGAAAATCTTTGCAAGGCTGGCGGGAAAATGACGATCATCGATCTTTCGCATCGCATTTGCGATGTCATGCCGGTCTATCCCGGCGATGTGCAGACGCGCCTTGTGCAGGAGCGCTTTTTGAGCCGCGATTATTACAACGGCTATACCCTGCATACCGCGCTGCACGCGGGCACGCATGTGGACGCGCCCATGCACCTGCTGGATAAGGATCAGCGCCCCATCGCGCAGCTGCCGCTGGAGCGCTTCTGCGGGCCGGGCTTTCTGCTGGATGGGCTGGACGATCCGCACGAGATTCCCCCGGATTGCTGCGTGCTGATCCACACCGGGCACGATGCGCGCTATGAGCAGCCCGATTACTTTACCAGCCAGCCGCAGATTAGCCCCGCGCTGTGCGAGCGCATATTGGCCGCGCGTCCGCGCTGCCTGGGCGTGGATATGGCCTCGCCCGATCTGCCGCCCCTTGCAGTGCATAAGCGCCTGCTGGCCGCGGGCGTGCCCATGGTGGAAAACCTGACCAACCTGGCAGCACTGCGCGGCCGCCGTTTCGATTTTGCCGCGCTGCCGCTGAAAATCAGCGCCGAGGCCAGCCTGGTGCGCGCCGTCGCCTGGCTGCATGATGCATAAAGAACAGCGATTGAACAGAAAAGTCTATTGTTTTTGCCGGGACGGCAGGGTACAATATTGCCTGTCCCGGTATTTATTTGCATTTTTAAGGAGGAAATCCATCATGAACGCTTATGTGCAGCGGGTATACGAGGGGCTGTGCGCGCGCAACGCCCACGAAAAGGAATTTTTGCAGGCGGCGGAGGAAATGCTCACCTCCCTGTCGCCCGTTTTTAATAAGCACCCCGAATATGAAAAGGCCGGCCTGCTCGAGCGCTTTGTCGAGCCGGATCGAATCATCATCTTCCGTGTGCCCTGGCTGGACGATCAGGGGCAAGTGCAGGTCAACCGCGGCTACCGCGTGCAGTTCAACAACGCCATCGGCCCCTACAAGGGCGGCCTGCGCCTGCACCCCAGCGTCAACCTGTCCATCATCAAGTTTCTGGGCATGGAGCAGGTGCTCAAAAACAGCCTGACCACCCTGCCCATCGGCGGCGCCAAGGGCGGCAGCGATTTTGACCCCAAGGGCAAGAGCGATCAGGAGGTCATGCGCTTCTGCCAGAGCTTTATGACCGAGCTGTACAAGTACATCGGCCAGGATGCAGACGTGCCTGCGGGCGATATCGGCGTGGGCGCACGCGAAATCGGCTATCTGTACGGCCAGTATAAGCGCATCACCGGCAGCTACGAGGGCGTTTTGACCGGCAAGGGGCTCACCTACGGCGGCTCGCTGGCGCGCAGGGAGGCCACGGGCTTTGGCCTGTGCTACTTCACCCGCGCCATGCTGCGCAAGCGCGGCCTGTCCTTTGAGGGCAAGCGCGTGGTGGTATCGGGCAGCGGCAACGTGGCCATTTACGCCGCGCAGAAGGCCATGGAGCTGGGCGCGAAGGTAGTGGCCATGAGCGACAGCAACGGCTTTATCGTGGATGAAAATGGCGTGGATCTGGCCGTCGTCAAGCAGATCAAAGAGGTGGAGCGCGGCCGCATCCGCGAGTATGCGCAGCGCGTGCCCGGCGCGATATACACTGAGGGCAGCCACGGCATCTGGCGCGTGTGCTGCGATATCGCCCTGCCCTGCGCCACGCAGAACGAATTGGACGAGACGGACGCGCAGGCGCTGATTGCGAATGGCTGCATCGCCGTGGCCGAGGGTGCTAATATGCCCACCACCCTTTCCGCCACGCAGGCGCTGCAAGCCGCGGGCGTGCTGTTTGCGCCCGGCAAGGCCAGCAACGCGGGCGGCGTGGCCGTCAGCGCGCTGGAAATGAGCCAGAACAGCCAGCGGCTATCCTGGACGTTCGCAGAGGTAGACGAAAAGCTTGTCGGCATTATGGAAAGCATCTTTGCCGCCGCAGACGCTGCCGCAGCCGAGTACGGCGCGCCGGACAATTATGTGGTGGGCGCGAACATCGCGGGCTTCCTCAAGGTGGCCGATGCGATGATGGCACAGGGCGCAGTCTAATCCAAAACACAACAGCAAAAAACGAGGGAAGCGCATGCAGCGTTTCCCTCGTTTTATATACCAAGGCATTACTTATCAAACAGGCTCTTCATTTTTTCCAGAAAGCTCTTGCGCTCGCCGTACTCGCGGCCGGTGGTAGCCTCGTCAAACTGCCGCAGCAGCTCCTTTTGCTTTTCGGTCAGCTTGGTAGGCACCTCCACGCGCACGCGGATGATCAGATCTCCCACATAGCTGGAGCGCACCTGGGGAATACCCTTGCCGCGCAGACGGAACTCCGTACCGTTCTGCGTGCCCTCGGGCACGGTATACTTGACGGCGCCCTTCAGCGTGGGCACGTCGATTTCGCCGCCCAGCGCCGCGGTGGTAAAGCTGATAGGCATATCCAGATACAGGTTGGTGCCATCGCGCTTAAACAGCTTGTGCGGGCGCACCGTCACCACGATGTACAGATCGCCGTTGGGGCCGCCGTTCACGCCCGGCTCACCCTGTCCGTTCATCACGATGGTCTGGCCGTTATCGATGCCGGCGGGAACCTTGACCGTGCAGGTGCGCTTACGCTTCACGCGGCCCGTGCCGAAGCACTTGGGACACTTATCCTGGATGACCTTGCCCGTGCCGCCGCAGGTGGAGCAGGTACGCACCGTTACCATAAAGCCGCCCTGCACGCGCACCTGGCCGGTGCCCTTGCAGGTGGGGCAGGTCTTGGGCTGAGTGCCGGGCTTTGCCCCCGAGCCGTGGCAATCCTCGCAGATTTCAGAGCGGTAGAAATCAAAGGATTTTTCGCAGCCGAAGGCCGCCTCCTCAAAGCTGATGCGCAGGTCGTAGCGCAGATCGTTGCCCTGCTGGGGGGCGTTCGCGCGCTGCGCGCCGCCCATGCCCGCGCCGCCGAAAAGCTGATCGAAGATCGAGCTGAAGCCGCCCATATCGCCGAAGCCGCCAAAGCCGCTGGTATCAAACCCACCGGCTTCGCCCGCGCCGCCGTTCATGGGGTCGTTAAACCCAAACTGATCGTAGCGCGCGCGCTTGTCCGGATCGGACAGCACCTCGTTGGCCTCGTTCAGCTCACGGAAACGCGCCTCGGCCTCCTTATCGTTGGGGTGCAGGTCGGGGTGGCACTCCTTGGCCAGCTTGCGGTATGCCTTTTTAATTTCTTCCTGCGAGGCGTTTTTTTGAACGCCCAGCACCTCGTAATAATCGCGTTTCGTTGCCATTTTGTCCTCTTATCTTAAACCCGCAATGCGCAATGCGCAGGATACGCCCACGCATTGCGCATTTTTGGTTCACAGTAAATTGCTTTTATTGGGCTTACTGCACGCTGCCGTCGGCATTGAAGGAGCCGTCGTCATTCTGCGTGCCGGGCTGCGGGCCGGCGTTGCCCATATCGGGAGCGCCCTGCGCGCCGCCCTGCTGCTGATAGAACTTGCCAAAGATGGCGTACACCTTCTGGGTCATCGCGTCCATAGCAGTCTTGATTTCATCGGGGTTGTTGCGCTCGCGCACAGCCTTGAAATCAGCCAGCTCCTTTTCCACCGCGGCCTTATCCTCGGCGGACAGCTTATCGCCGTTCTCCTTGAGCTGCTTTTCCATCTCATAGGTCAGGCTGTCGGCGTGGTTCAGGGTTTCCACTTCTTCCTTGCGCTTCTTATCGGCCTCGGCAAACTGCTCGGCTTCCTTTACGCGCTGCTGGATTTCTTCCTCACTCATGTTGGAAGAAGAGGTGATGGTGATGTTCTGCTCGTTGCCCGTGCCCTTATCCTTGGCGGATACGGAGACGATACCGTTTTTATCGATGCGGAAGGTGACCTCGATCTGCGGCACGCCGCGAGGCGCGGCGGGGATGCCGGTCAGCTGGAAGCGGCCCAGGGTCTTGTTATCGTAGGCCATGGGGCGCTCACCCTGCAGCACGTGGATTTCAACGGTGGTCTGGCCGTCGGCGGCAGTGGAGAACACCTGGCTCTTTTCGGTAGGAATGGTGGTGTTGCGGTCGATCAGGCGGGTGAAGATGTGGCCCTCGGTTTCAAGGCCCAGGGACAGGGGCGTAACATCCAGCAGCAGCACGTCCTTGACTTCGCCGCCCAGCACGCCGGCCTGGATGGCCGCGCCGATGGCAACGCATTCATCGGGGTTGATGCCCTTGAAGGGCTCCTTGCCGGTAACCTTCTTAACGGCTTCCTGCACGGCGGGGATACGGGTGGAGCCGCCCACCAGAATCACCTTATCCACCTGCGCGGCGGTCAGGCCCGCGTCACGCAGCGCGTTCTGCATGGGGGTGATGGTCTTTTCCACCAGATCGGCGGTCAGCTCGTTGAACTTCGCGCGGGTCAGGGTCATATCCAAATGCTTGGGGCCGGTGGCGTCGGCGGTGATGAAGGGCAGGTTGATGTTGGCGCTCATCACGCCAGACAGCTCAATCTTGGCCTTTTCGGCAGCTTCCTTCAAGCGCTGATACGCCATGCGGTCCTTCTTCAGGTCAATGCCGTTTTCCTTCTGGAAAGCATCGGCCACATAGTCGATGATGCGGTTATCAAAGTCGTCGCCGCCCAGGCGGGTATCGCCGTTGGTGGCCAGCACCTCAAACACGCCGTCGCCGATTTCCAGCAGGCTTACATCGAAGGTGCCGCCGCCCAGGTCGTACACCAGGATCTTGTGGGTTTCATCCTTGTCCAGGCCGTAGGCCAGGGACGCGGCGGTAGGCTCGTTGATGATGCGCAGCACTTCCAGACCGGCGATGCGGCCGGCGTCCTTGGTGGCCTGACGCTGGCTGTCAGAGAAGTAGGCAGGTACGGTAATGACGGCCTGCGTTACGGGCTCGCCCAGATAGCTTTCAGCGTCCGCCTTGAGCTTCTGCAGAATCATGGCGCTGATTTCCTGCGGGTTGTAGGATTTGCCGTCGATGGTGACCTTGTAGTTGGTGCCCATCTGGCGCTTGATCGAGGAGATGGTGCGGTCGGGGTTGGTGATGGCCTGACGCTTGGCGATCTGGCCCACCAGACGTTCGCCGTCCTTGGTGAAGGCTACGACGGAAGGCGTGGTGCGCGCGCCCTCAGAGTTTGCGATGACAACGGGTTCGCCGCCCTCCATGACGGCAACGCAGCTATTGGTAGTGCCCAGGTCGATACCGATAATCTTGCTCATAATTGTTTCCTCCAGTTTTATGTTGAAATGGTCAGTAGTCAGATTTTATATGTAAAAACAGCGGATGCTGTTTTTTGCGGGAGAAGGGGAGGCGCTGCGCGCTTCCCTTTACGCCTCCGCCACAACCTTTACCATGGCGTGGCGCAGCACAACGTCGCCCAGCTGATAGCCCTTTTGCAGCACCAGACACACGGTGCCCGGCTCGCCCTCGCTGGCGTCCGCCTGCATGACGGCGTCCTCCAGGCGCGGGTCAAACTTTTCGCCCGCGCAGTCGATCACCGTTACGCCGCGCTTTTCCAGCGCTTCGCTCAGCTGGCGATGCACCATGCTGACGCCCTCGTGCAGGGCGGCGTCGGCGCTTTCGGCCGCCAGCGCGCGCTCAAGATTGTCCATCACGGGCAGGATCGTTTTGATGAAGGCGCGCGCGCCGTCCTCATAGGCGTCGGCCCGAACGGCGTTATTGCGGCGGCGGAAGTTTTCAAAGTCCGCCTGCACGCGCTGGGCCATGTTCAGGTATTCGTCGCTTTGCTTCTTGGCGGCTTCCAGCTGCTTTTGCAGATCGTCAATTTCGGTCTGCACAGCCGCGCCGTCCTCGCTTACGCATTCCTGCGCGTCCTGCGCGCCATCCTCGGCGGGATCGGGCGCTTTGGTTTCGCGCTCCGCCTCGGGGGCGGCTTTCTTTTCCTTGCTCATTGTTTCCTCCTGGTGTTATGCTTCCAGCGCGTCCACCGACAGCATGCCGGTGAGCTCGCGGGAGACAAGGGTGAGCGTATCCATCACCCGTGCGTAGTTCATGCGCATGGGGCCAACCACGCCGATCGTGCCCATATGCCCGCGGCCTACGCGGTAAGGGGCGGTGATCAACGAGCAGTCGGACAGCTCCGGAATGCCGGTTTCTCCGCCGATACGCACGCTGAC